>Ga0172362_10001775_pt1 | contig 18586 bp, 17 predicted proteins | sample LakKivs1_kivu2a2_FD_114534 | JGI IMG/M metagenome (GOLD analysis project Ga0172362, IMG submission 114534) | Sediment microbial communities from Lake Kivu, Rwanda - Sediment s1_kivu2a2 | ecosystem: Environmental > Aquatic > Freshwater > Lake > Sediment | place: Rwanda: Western Province, Lake...
ACCCTACGGCTCCACCGCGGAAGGTTGCGCCGCGTCGGCGTGGAGGGACGCGCTTCGTCGCGTCCGGCGGGGTTGTGGAGGGACGCGCTTCGTCGCGTCCTCGCGGTCTGCAAAACTAGGGACGCACCCTAGTTTTCGCGGCGAGAGGGCCGGCGAAGACGACCCCCTCACATCAGCGAAACCTAGGGTGCGTCCCTAGTTTTGCCCATGCCGAACATCCAGAGGCCGGCGATCAGGCTGACGACGAAGGCCGCCACCGGCTTGCCACGCGCGGGCTTCCGCCGCTCGTCCATATCTCGGCCTTTTCGTGCCGCGCAGGCCTCGTCGATGATCGCGACGAGGGCGCTATCGACCTCTTCGGCCACGGCAGCCGCCGCCCCCTCAGCGAGTCATTCCATCCCGCGGCGTCACGTCCCGCCGGCCAGGGACTTGCGGACCTCCTCCAGCCGCTGGCGGGCCTTGAGCTGGTCGGCGTCGGAGGCCGTGTGGAGCTGGGCGAAGCGGGCGTAGTACTTCTCGGCCGCACGGAGGGCGTTAAGCCGCCCGGTGGGTCGCGCGGAGGCGGCCTGGCGGCGGTACCATTCGCCCAGGAGCATGCAGTCGCGCTCGCTGAGGGCGTCGATGCGCCGGGCGGACAGGGGCACCACGTCCAGCAGTTCCTCGTCGCCGGCCTTGGCGGCGAACTGGGCCGCCGTCACGGGGTCGCCCAGCTCCAGCAGGTAAAGCAGGACGATCTGCCTGGCGGCGGCAGCGGCGGCCTCACCCGACAGCTTGTCCTTCAGGGCGGCGATCTCGTCGAGCACCGCCCTGCGCGCGGAGGCGTCGCCCGGCGGCGGCGCGCCCGCCGTCGCGACAGGCGAGGTGGCGGCGTCGGCGGCGCGCTGGCCGCCGACGAGGAACGCCACGGCCTGGGCCGTGTGGATGACGACGGTCCTGCCGGGGCCCGTCCCGGCGGGCCAGGAGCCGTCGGGCCCCTGCCGCGCCAGCAGGAGGTCTATTCCCGCGGCGTACCAGTCCAGCGGCCCGATCTTCCGCCGCCCGGCGAGCAGGCCCAGGCGCGCCAGCGTGTCCAGGCGGTCGCACATCCGGTCGGCCGCACGCGGGCCGGCGGCGCTCCCCGCGGACGGCAGCTTGTCGGCCAGGAAGTCCAGGGCCTTTTTCAACGGCGCCGCGCGGCGGTCGGCAAGCTGGCGCGGCACGTCCGGGCCGTACAGGGCCGACAGGCACGCCGCGAGGCCGGCGGCCGCCTCCAGCGTCGAGTCGGCGTCGGAATCGGCCTTGGCCCCCGCGCCGGGCGCGGCCCAGCCGGCGTCGGCCTGCTGGGCGTCGGCCAGGTGTTTCAGGCAGGCGCCCCAGACGGCGTCGGCGGCGTGGAGGCGGGCGTGCTCGGCGGCCCCCAGGCCGCGAACCACGGTCAGCACGTCCTGGCGGCTGGGGCGCCTGGCCAGAAGGCCCTTGGCCTCGGCGGCCAAAACGTCCGCCCGCAGGCGCAGGGGGCGGGCGTACTGTGCGGCGCTTTGCCTGGCCGCCCGGGCGAAGGCGTCGCACAGCAGCGCCAGGCTGCGGATGTCCCTGGTCTGCTGGGCGGCCAGCCAGTCCAGCGCGCGGCCCATGCGCGCGTCGCTGAGCGGCTCGCCGGCCTCCAGCAGCGCCGCGGCCGCCAGGGCCGTCGCGGCAAGCTGCTCGCGCTGGCTGGCCCGCGCGGTCGAGGGCACCGTCCAGGCGCCGTCGGCCTGCTGCTGGGACCAGAGGAACGCGACGGCCCGCTCGACGGCCAGCGCGGCGTTGGGGTCGTCGAACGCCACCACCGCCGGCGCGCCGGGGCCCCACAGCGGGCGCAGAATCCCCTCCACGCGCTGGTGCGCCTGGCGCATCGCGGCCGCGTCGGCACCGGCGGCCTTGCGCTTGGCCAGGTACAGCCGGCAGTAGCGCAGGGCGCGCGTGGCGGCGTTGGCCCGGCCGCGCCCGGCCGCCGCCAGGGCCAGCGTGCGGTACCAGCCGCCCAACTCCAGGCAGACGTTGTCGGCCAGTGTCCGGGCCTCGGCGGCGGCCAGGGGAACGTACGTCCGCCACGATTCTTCCGCGGCGGCGTCGAGGGCCGCTCGCGCGCGGTTGGGGTCGTCCAGGTCCACCACCAGCAGGCGGAGCAGCACGGTCCGCGGCGCCGCGCTGTCGGGCTCCTTCCTCACGCGCTGCTCGAGCTGTTCGGCACGCAGCATCAGCGCCGCGCGGTCCAGCCTCTCGGCGGCCGCGGGCTTCTGCGGGCTGCGCAGGTAATCGGCCAGGTCGGCGCACTGGCGATACAGATCGACGGCCTCCGTCCACTGCCCACCCGCGCCCCGCGCGTCGCCCGCGGCCAGAAGCTGGTCGATCAGCTTGGTCCCCACGTCCTTGCGTTCCTGGGCGGCGGCCGTGCGGTACCACTGGCGGTACAGCTCCAGGCGCCTGTCCTGGGCGGCGCGGTCGGGCGTGCCCAGCGTCTTGTCCAGCAGGTCGAGGGCCTGCTCGGCCAGCACGTAGCCGCGCGGGCCGCCCATCGCCAGCTCGCAGGCCTTCCGGCACAGCGAAGCGCGCAGATCCGGTGAGTCGCTCAGCGTGGAGGCCGACTTGACGAGCTTTTCGGCCAGGGCCAGGTCGTCGGCCTTGCTCGCCGTGGCCGCCGCGGCACGCAGCTCCGCGCCGAACAGGTCTTCCATCACCTTCTCGCCCGGCCGGGTGGTCTGGGCGCGCGCCGGACCGGTGCCGAGCGGGCCGGTCCCGACGAGACAGAAGACGAGGGCAACGAGGCAGCCATTGCGGATTGCGGAATGCGGATTGCGGATTTCCGCGAGGCGGACCGGCTTGCTTTGCGTGCATCTTGTCTTCGGCGAACGTTTGCCGGGCAGAACGACCCGCCGAGAATGACTGGACTTACCTGCGCGGAAATCCGCAATCCGCATTCCGCAATCCGCAATTCCCCGTTCACCCATTGAGCTTCCTCCGGATGTCGGCGGCGGCGGCGAGCTTGCCGTCGGCCTTGAGCAGCTCGGCCAGGCGGCTGCCGAGCTGGAAGTGCGACGTCTGCGCGCGGAAGACCTCGGCGACGTCCTGCGGCTCGGTCTTGGCGAACAGGGCCGCGTAGAGCTGGATGGCCAGGTCGCGCCGGCCGGCCTCGAGGTAGAGCTGCTCGGCGCGCCCCGCCGCCAAAACGACGATCTCGGCGAGCTGCACGGTCCCCACGGCCGCGTCGCGGTAGGCGGCCAGGGCCTTGTCCTTCTGCCCCGCCGCCCGCCAGTCGTCGCCGAGGGCGACGAGCAGCCGCCCGCGCATGTCCGGCCGCTTGCCGTAGACCTCGATGGCCCGCCGCCAGGCGCGCTGGCGGGCGTCGGCCTGCGGCATCGTCGGCACCAGCTTCAGGACGAGCTGGCAACTGAACTCCGGATACTGGGCGGCCGTCAGGCGCACCAGCACGTCGAAGAACCGCCCCAGGTGCTCAACGGGCAGGCGGTCGGCCTTGCGCAGGTCGACCAGCAGCCGCCAGGCCGCCACGTGCGCCGCGTCGCGGCGGATCGCCTGCTCCAGCAGGTCCTCGACCATGCTCAGGTCGATCTTGCGCTGTGCGGACAGCCAGCCCGTCCAGACGCGCGGGCGTCGGGCGGCGTCGGTGGAGGCGCGGCACTGTTCGGCCAGGCGCGCCAACAGGCTCGCATCGGGCGCCGAGTTGCCATCCCGCGCGCCGTCGACGAACCGCGCCAGAGCCGTGGCGGTGTCGGCCTCCTCGCGCTGCTCCAGCGGCAGCAGCGCCTCGGTGCCCAGCAGCATCAGCTCCGAATCCAGGATCATCGCCCCCGACCCCGGGTCGCGCAGCACGCCCACGTAGTACAGGTGCTCCTGGTAGCGCCCGGTGCGGCTGATCCACTGCCCTCCGCGCCGATCGGGCACGTACCGCGCGAACCAGGCGTGCTCCACGCCCGCCCCGCCGCGACCGAACACGATCGCCGCCGGTATCCCCAGCGCCTTGCAGACCTCCGAGGCGAAGTACGCCTGGTCGACGCACACCCCACCCAGCCGCGACAGGTTGCCCAGCGTGTACGCGGCCGAGGCGTTCCGCTTCGGCTTGCCCTGGCGGAAGTGGTCCTCGTCGTACTCGATGCCGAAGAACGTCGCGTCGATGTCCTTCGCCCGGCCGTACGTCGCCTGCGCCCAGCGGCGCTCGGCCAGGCTCAGCCGCGTGTCCGCCAGGTAGCGCGCCAGCTCGTACGGCAGCTTGCCCACGTCGCAGCGGAAGCCGTTCCGCGGGTCGGTGTAGTACGCGAAGCACTCGGCCACGTCGGGCGGGTCCGGCTGCGGGCGGAAGTGCTTCATCTCTTCGGCCGTGGCGAACGCGACGGCCAGGTCGGGCCAGTCGGCGAGCCGCTCCGGCCCGGCGGCGTGGAGCTTCGCCAGGCGCCCCATCGCCTGGCATGGATCGCGCACGTCTTCCAGGGCGCGGAACAGCCGGCGGGCCAAGTCGCGATGGTCCAGCAGCCAGGGCGCCAGCTTGCCGCCGGGCGCCGCGCCGGCCGCCAAAGGCAGATACCGGCACGCGCGCCGGGCGTACAGCAGGTCCGTCAGCGCGCCAAGGCGGTCGAGCCGGCCGCACGACAGCCGCGACAGGATCAGCGAGTCCACCCGCCTGCCGAGGGCCTCCCAGCCGTCCGGGGGCGCCTGGCGCAGTTCGTCGAGCACGGCCTGGCTGAGCCACTGCTCATCGGGCGGCGGCGCGGCGGGGGCCGCCAGGGGCGAAACCGCCCAGGCGCCCAGCAGCAGCAATAGCAGGTTGCGGCGCGGCGTCACACGTCGTCTCTTGGGGCCCGGCACACACCGTGCCGTTGCTCATGCCCGCCGCCCATTGTACCGGGCGCCGCCCCGCTCCGCGCCCCGGCGCCAAAAGGCGAGCGGATGGGGGAGGTCTCACCGTAATCGTTTGCGGAAGGGCCAGTCGTCGTACGCGACGACGAAGCCCCAATCCTGTGCGGGAATGCGGTGCTTGACGAAGTTGCCGCGCACATAGTCCACTACGGCGCGGACCGCCTGAGGGGAGTTCTTGTACGCGACGTAGACGTCCTCGCTCCACACCGGGTGCGACGGGGCGACGAGCCCCTTGGCCCGCAGCGCCTCGCGCGACGCGTCCTTCAGTAGCCGCAGGATCGCGTGCCCTTCCAGCCGGTGCCGCCGGACAACCAGGTGGGCGTGGTCCCGCAGCACGGCGCATGCGTAGCAGGTCAGGCGCGATTCCCGCATGACCCGCCCGAGCGCCGTGCCGATGGCCCGGCGCTCGGGGGCATCGAACCAGATCGTCTCGCTGTGCAGCGCCCCCTCCGCCTGGCGGTAGAAATCGCGGATCTCGCCTGGTGACGGCTGGCGGGGCTTCCTGCCGAAGTGGATCGGACCGAACTCGCCCAGCTCGCCCTTGCGGAGATACCTCGACATGCTTCCTCGCGGATCGTTCGGGAGCCAATGCCCATATCCGGTCAGGATGATGTGATGGGCGATCACCAATTCGCGGCGCTTTTCCCGTTTGTCCCGGTGACATGGTCCGTTAGCGCGATCGGAGAATCAAGGGACGACGCGAACTCGCGCGAAGAGTACCCGGCGCCAAAAGGCGAGCAGATGGGCGGGACTCTCCATAGGGCTTGCCTTTTGGCGCCGTTGGGAGCGTTGGGACCGAGCGTTCACGCCGCCTGCTGGGCGGCGTCCGTCAGCGCGGCGACCCGCTCACGGATGATCTCCTCCAGGCGGCGCAGCGCGCTTCGCAGCGGATACCTGCGCCCCGCTCGCTCGGCGTTGCCCGCCGCCCAGTCGGGCGCGAGGGCAAGCAGCACCGCCTGCGGGGGCGAGCCCTCCAGTTCCGCGGCCAGCCGGCACAGCGCCTGGACGGGGCTGAAGGGCATGGCCAGCCTCTCGCTGCCCGCCGCGCCGCCGCGCAGGCAGTAGGCGGGGTCGGACACGACGTGGTACGTCCGGCAGGCCAGCGGGCGGCGGTCGTAGATGGCGCAGCGGCCGGCGACCAGGAAGGGACAATCGATCCGCAGCTCGGCATACGACCGCCAGGCGGCGGCGTCGCCGTCGGCGGGCGGAAGGCGCCGGACGGCCTCCAGCACGCGCCGCGATGCGGCACGGCAGGCGGCCTGGAGCTGCTTTCGCCGCCCGGCCGGCAGGGCGGCCAGGTCTCGCGCCAGCGCGAACGCCTCCGGTGCCGACAGCGGCACGAGGTAGCGGCAGCAGGCGGCGCAGCCGGCACACCGCGCCCCGCAGTGCGACGGCTTGCCCGCGTGGGCGGCCGCCCGAAGCGTCAGCTTCACCACGCGGTCGGTCAGCCGGCGCACGACCGGCACGAGGTCGCCCAGGCGCACGAAGCGACCGCCCGAGCGAGCGTGTGCCTCGACGAGCTGACCGAACACCTCCACGCGCAGGCCGTCGCCCGGCCCGAGCTGCCGGGCACCATTGGCAGCCGAGGAACAGTCCCGGCGCGCGCGCACGGGACGGCCTGCCACAAGCGACGATCTCCGCCTCCTCACCGAGTGCCTCCGCGGCCCCCCCGTTCGTCTTCCGGCGAACATATCGGCCGCGCGGGGGCGCCCCATTAGTTCCAGGTCCGTCACTTCGCGCGCCGAGGCCGGGGCTACGGACCGGCCAGGGCGTCCTCGACCAGCTCGCAGAGGATGTGGTAGATGACGGCGTGGACTTCCTGGACGCGCGGCGTGCAGTCGGCCGGCACGTCCAGCAGCACGTCGGCCAGCGCCGCGCACGCCCCGCCGCCGGCGCCCGTCAATGCGACGGTCCCGACGCCCAGCTCGCGCGCCCGGCGCAGGGCCGCAACCACGTCCGGCGAATTGCCAGACGTGCTCAGCCCCATCGCGACGTCGCCCGGCCTGGCGAATGCCTCCAACTGCCGCGCGAAGACTCGCTCGAAGGAGTAGTCGTTGGCGATGCACGTCAGGGCCGAGCTGTCCGTCGTCAGCGCCAGCACGCCCAGCGCCGCCCGCTCCCTGCGGAACCGCCCGACCAGCTCGCAGGCGATGTGCTGCGCGTCGGCGGCCGAGCCGCCGTTGCCGAACACGTACACCCGCCGGGCGCCGCGCAGGGCGTCGATGAGCATCTTGGCGGCCGCGGCGATGCGCTGGGGCAGGTGCTGCCCGGCCGCCCGCGCCGCGGCGGCGGACTGCTCGAACCGCTTGGCGATCAGCTCGATCATTCGTGGTTCCGCCAGCCTCGCGGCCGCCCGAGCGGCTGGCCCAAGGCGCAAACAGTTAACCAACCCACCGCCCCGGCGGTCAACCCCCCCGGTGAGCATGGCACCCAATGTGCGGAACCATCCGTCGGGCCATGCGCGTGCGGATCCCCGACGCCATGCTCAGGCGCTTCAGCGCTTGGCCGTCCCGCGCAGCTCCTGCTCGATCTTCAGGCGGTAGGCCTCGATGGCGCGGGTGATCTTGACGGCGCCGGTTTGCGTGGGGTGGTCGATGTTGCCGAAGTCCTCGTCGGCCAGGCCGTTGTCCCCCCCGTTGTTGAAGTCATAGCAGAAGAACAGCCCGGGGTACTTGTTCTCCATGGCCTTCAGCCGGGCGACCTGGTCCTTGTACCCGGCCTCGTCCACGCCGCTCTTGTCCTTGACCTTCAGGTGGGCGGTTTCTGGATGGACTGCCTCCATGACGACCAGCAGCTTGACCTTGCGCTGGGCCAGCGTCCTGGCGATGCTCTCCAGCAGCGCCCAGTTGGCCGGGTCGAAGCGGTAGGTGCCGAACTTCCGCTGGACGCTGAGGGCCTCGCCGCGGGCGCTGCGCCCGAACTTGACGCCCCGGATCTCGTTGTAGGGGCTGCGCCTCCACTGTCCCCCGATGAGCGGGTTGGCCAGCACCTGCTCGGTCGTCAGCGGCGGGCCGGCGACGGGCTTGAACACCTCGGCGGCCCTCTGCTTGTCGTACTGGTAGCCGCCGCTGCGGAGAAACGCCGCCGCCTTGGCCCCGTAGGTCCACGTGGCGTTGACGTAGCGGGGGTTCCACATCAGCACGACCCATTCCAGCTTCGGCAGGTGGACGAGGTAGTCCTCGACGAAGGGCTTCCAGATCTGGAGCCCCTCGCGCTCCTGCCAGACGCCCAGCGCCACCGGCGTGCGCTTGTTCTCCTGCCCGTAGTACTGCTCGGTGTTGTTGGCAAACCACGCCTGGCAGTCACCGACCACCACCAGCTTGAGCTGGTTGCGCAGGACGATCAGCGGCTTGAGCCGCCCGCCGATGTCCACCGCGTAGTTCCACCGCCCGCGCTCGTCGACGGGCAGGAGCACCTGCTGGCCGACGTCGTGGAACATGGGCAGGTCGCCCACCGGCAGCGTCTCGCTGATGCAGACGTCCTTGAGCTTGGGCTGCACTTCCGCCCAGGGCACCAGGCAGAGGATGAACGTGTCGCCGACCTTCCGCCCCGTGACTGGCTGGATGAGCTTGCGGCGCACGGCCCAGTGGGTCACGCGCACCTTGGGACCCGGCGCGCTGCCCTGGAGGGCCTGGAGGACCTTGTACTCGTAGACGACCAGCCCCTCGTCGTACTTCAGCTCCAGGGCCTTGGGGTCGGGGGTCTTGCTCTTGGCCAGGAGCTGGCAGCTCAGGCGGACCTTCGGCTCCAGCGTGATGCCGAAGTCGTCCTTCGGCGCGCGCTCCTTGCGCTGCGCCGCGGCCGGGCCGGCCAGGCCCAGGACCGCCGCCGTGAAGGCCAACGCCACGCCGCGGGCCGCAGGCCCGCTTGCGGGCCGCTCCACTGCCGTCACTTCGCGTCTCCTGACGCCAGGTCAAACAGCGGAAGCGAGGCGCGGTTCCGCGTGCCATCCTGAGGGCTGGTCACTTCAGTGACCGGCGGGGGAGCGCTCAAGGAAGCGGTAAACATGACTTCCTTGATTCCCCGCTCCGGAGCCTGTTCAATGGGCGCCGCTATGTCGGAATACCTCGTGTTGGCCAGGAAGTACCGTTCCGGCACGTTCGACGAGGTCGTCGGGCAGGAGGCGATCGCGCGCACGCTTGTCAGCGCCATCGAGCGGGGGCGGATTCACCACGCCTACCTGTTCACGGGCACGCGCGGTGTGGGCAAGACGACGATGGCGCGCATCCTGGCCAAGGCGCTGAACTGCCTCAGCGCCGATGGCCCCACGCCGCACCCGTGCGGCACGTGCAGCGCGTGCGTGGCCATCGCGCGGGGCGACGACATCGACGTGGTGGAGATCGACGGCGCCAGCAACCGCGGCATCGAGGAGATCCGCGAGCTGCGTGCCAACGCCATCTTCCGACCCGCCCGCTGCCGCTACAAGGTCTACTACATCGACGAGGTCCACCAGATCACCCGCGACGCCTTCAACGCCCTGCTCAAGACGCTGGAGGAGCCGCCGCCCCACGTGAAGTTCATCTTCGCCACCACCGAGCCGGAGCGCGTCCCCGCCACCATCCTGTCCCGCTGCCAGCGCTTCGACTTCCGCAACATCCCCACACGCCAGATCGCCGCGCACCTCAAGCACATCTGCCAGGCCGAGAAGGTCGCCGCCGACGACGACGCCCTCTTCCGCGTCGCCCGCGCCGCCGACGGCTCCATGCGCGACGCGCTGAGCCTGCTGGACCAGCTCCTGGCCGCCGGCGAGAAGGTCAGCGACGAGGACGTGGTCCGCGTGTTGGGCACGCCCGCCGACGAGCGCGTCGTGGCCCTGGGGCGGGCGATTGCCGAAGGCGCCGCCGCGGCCGCCCTGGCCGAGCTGGACGCCATGCTCGCCGCCGGGGTGTCGCTTGCGACGGCGGCCAGCGCCTTGGGCGAGCTGTTCCGCAACATGATGCTCGCCGCCGCCTGCGGCGCCGACAGCGAGCTGATCGAGCTGCCCGACGCCCACCGCAAGGCCGTGGCCGAACTGGCCAAGCGGTTCAGCACCCCCGCGCTGGTCCAGGCGGTCGCCGTCTGCCAGAACGCCGCGCGGGCCGTCCGCGGCAGCAGCCTGGCGCGGGCGCTGCTGGAGGCGGCCGTCGTGCGCCTGGCCGAGGCGGACAAGTTCATCGACCCGGCCAGCCTGGTCGAGCGCCTCGAGGCCCTCAGCGGCGGCGCGGCACGCGGAGGCGGACCCGCCCCGGGCGCAAGGGCGCCCTACAGCCCGCCCGCGGGCGAAAAAAAAAAGCCTATCCCGATAGGCGATAGCTCGGCTGCGGGCGTCGCATCGGCGCCACCCGCCGCGGCGATCGGCGCCGCCGGGGGCCGGCGGCCCGCTGCCGGGGATGTTCCCTCTGCTCCTGCCGCTCCCGTCCGTTCCCTCAGCACATCCGACCGCAACAACCTGGCCAAGGACCCCGCCGTCCGCGCCGTGATGGACCTGTTCGGCGGCCAGATCGTCGACATGCGAGCGGCGGCCGCGGCGCCCGATGCGCCCGACGCGGAGGCCGAGCCGGCGGCGGAGGAATGACCGGCCGGTGCGGCCGCCCGCTCCGGCCGCCCCGGCGGAAGGCCGACGGACAGGAAACAAGATGAGAGGAGTTGCCGGGATGGGGCCGATATCCATAGAATAGGGGTGGACTTGAACGAAGGACGCGCCGTCGTGCTTGCAGGCCGTGTCAAGCTGGGAAAGGCCCTGGTTGGGGTGGCTGTCGCCCTTCTCGCCGTCGTGGCGGGCGTCTACGCCATCGTGGCCGCGACCGGCCGCGCGGAGGTACAGGGCCTCAGCGGCGAGGAGCGGGTCGCCTCCGTCTGCCGAATCATCGACCGCCGCCCGCCGGGCTCCGCCGACGCCCTGGCGCGGGCGGCGGCCAGCGACGCCGATCCCCGCGTGCGCGAGGCCGCGCTGGTCGGGCTGGCGCCGATGGCCCGGCCGAGGCACAGGCAGGTGATCGAGGAGCGCACGCACGATCCGGCCGCACCGGTCCGGGCCGCCGCCGCCGCGGCGCTGGGGACCTACGGCGACGAGGCCGCCGCCGACCGCTGCGGCGAGATGGCCGTCGGCGATCCCAACGCCTGCGCGCAGGTCGGCGCGGTGACCGGCCTGGGGCGCAACGGCTGCCCCAGGGCCACCATGCATCTGCTGGAGGCATTGGAGTCGGCCCAGACGTCGCAGGCCCAGTTCCTGGCGGCGAGGGAGCTGTACAAGAAGCTGGGCATGCGCTACATCGGCAAGCCGCCCGGCGCCTACGAACCGGCCGCCTGGAAGACGCAGGTGGCCTTCCTGGCCGAATGGGTCAAGAACTTCCCGCAGGTCCAGGCGGCGTACCAGGCGGCCGGGCGGGCCCTCGTGCGCCACCCGGAGAACCGGACGATCACCAAGTGCCAGACGCAGCCCAATCGGCCGGAATAGGACAGGACAGTCAGGTCCGGCGCCTTGCTCGCCTGATGGGTGCGGACCGGAGCCGGACGCTTAAGGAAAGGGCAGACGCATGAGACGCAGAGGCTTCACGCTGACGGAGTTGATGGTGGTCATCGGCGTGATCGCGCTGCTCGTGGCGGTGATCGTGCCGTCGATGAGCAAGATGTTCGCCATGGCACGTGCGACGATCTGCCAGAACAACCTGAACAAGATCGACGCCGCCCTGGCCACCGATCGCGCCCAGCGCCTGAGCAACGGCGCCAGGGACGGCTGGGGCTTTCAGTCGGCCGACACCTGGCCCGGCGTGCCGTTCAACGTCGTGCCCAACGTGCACATGTTCGTCTGCCCGGAGGACAACGAAGAGCACGAGGGATGGAAGGGATTCGGCAACCCGCTGGCCTGGATGGTCTACCGCAACATCGACTCCAGCGCGTGGAAACCGGCGCGGAACGTCGAGGTCTGCTTCGCCGATCCCGATCACCAGGGATGGAACCACATGAACCTGGGCACCTGCACAGGCAGCGACCAGTACGGGCAGTACATCGACATCAAGATGGACGACAACTCCATCGTCAACGCCGGCACGGACGGCCACGACGGATGGGTCCGCATCTACCTCGACAAGGGCGGGAAGGTTGTCGCCAAGCTCATGAAGTACTCCTGCGGCGAGTTCAACGCCGTCCTCTACTGCGGAAAGCCCTTGTTCGTCAACCCGCCCACCGACACGGCGGGCGTGACCGATCCGGCCAGCGAGCAGTACGGATGGATGGGGCCCGGCACCAGCAAGAACGGCATGGAGGTCGTGCTGGGCCAGACGTACGATTGCAGCTACGCCATGGCCGCCGGGTCGGAAAAGCTCCGTCTGCCCGCCCACAAGGTGCTCGTGATCGACTACAGCAAGACCATCGTCGATCCGGCCGACAGCGACACGCAGAAACGCATCTACAAGGCCGCGCGACACCTGGGCCGGCTCAACGTCCTCCACGCCGACGGCGCCGTCAGCCGCGCATGGCCCAGCCAGATCGACCCCACGCTCAGCCAGAACGCCAACCTGTGGCGGCCGTGAGATCGGCGAAGGCGGCGCCCGTGCGGGGGGCGTCCGCGTCGGTACGACGCGGCTCTGGAGCGCCGTCGGGGCGGATCGCGGCGGCAACTGGATGGGGAGGCCCCGCCCAGGCTATGATTCCTCTTGTCCGGCGCGGGCACGTGTGCGCCTGCCGCGATGGCGCGCGGGAGAAACCATGTTCGGCGATTTCGGCAAGATGATGAAGATGGCCGTGCACGTCCGGCAGAAGCTGCCGGAGGTGCAGCGCAAGCTGGAGGCCGGCGCCTTCGAGGCCGCCGCGGGCGGCGGGGCCGTCCGCGCAGTCGTCAACGGCAGGGGCACGCTGACCGACCTGAAGATCAGCGACGAGCTGCTCGCCGCCGGGGGCGGCTCGGCCGTGCTGGTCGAGCTGCTCAAGGCCGCCATCTCCGCCGCCCAGGCCCGGGCCGCACAGGCCGCACAGGAGGCGATGGCCGAACTGACCGGCGGCTTGCCCCTGGCCGGCCTGGAGGGGATGATGTGATCGTGACTCGTTGATCCGTTGACTCGTGAATTCGTTGACTGGCGGAACGGGCCGGGCAAACGAGTCAACCAGCCAACGAGTCAACGGGAGCGAAGCGGTGCCGGGTTACAGCCAGACCATCGAGGAGCTCATCGCCGAGCTGAACAAGCTGCCGGGCATCGGCGCGCGGTCGGCCGAACGCATCGCCTTCCACATCCTCAAGTCGTCGCGCGAGGAGGCCCTGTCGCTGGCCGACGCCATCCGCGACGTGAAGCTCAACGTCCGCCCGTGCGAGGTGTGCTTCAACCTGGCCGAGGGCGAGCTGTGCGCGATCTGCGCCAGCCCGCGGCGCGACCACGCCGTGGTCTGCGTCGTCGAGCAGCCCAAGGACCTGCTGGCGCTGGAGTCGGCCGGGGTCTACCAGGGCGTCTATCACGTGCTGATGGGGCACATCGCCCCGCTGGAGGACAGCGGCGCCGAGGACCTGACCATCGACGCGCTGGTGGGGCGCGTCCGCGCCGGCGGCGTGCGGGAAGTGATCCTCGCCACCAATCCCGACGTGGCCGGCGACGGCACGGCCCTGCATGTCACCAGCTTGCTCGCCCCGCTGGGTGTGAAGCTGACGCGGCTGGCCCGCGGCCTGCCCGCCGGCAGCCAGATCGAGTACGCCAGCAAGTCCGTCCTCTCCGACGCCATCAACGAGCGGAGGGCGATGTAGGCGGGCGGGAGTCGCCGTCCGGCCCGGGCCGTCGGGGGGCTCCTGTCAGGGCGGCGGTCAAGAGGCCGGCAAGCAGACCGATCAGCGTGCCTGGAAGCCACAGCCGCACCGTATCTTCGACTGCCCCTTGGAGGCGATAGGAGAAAGAATAGCGATTCCAATACGGTGACAGGACTGAGACCGCCGATGTCGTGCCGTCGAGGAGCGCGACGATCGCGAAGGCGAGAACTGCCCCTGCCAGGCAGCCGCACACGGCCAGCGCCAGGGCGCCGCCGCGCCCGCGGCGAAGCTGCCGCCAGCGCAGGAGGCCCAGGACGCCGCACAACACCAGCGCCACCGGCGGTCCTATGACGGCCCGCCATGGCAGTTCCCGCGCGCTGCTTTCCTCACCGAACACCATGGCGGCCAGGCCCGCCGCGGCCCCCGAAATGAGCGTCACGGGCAGCATCTGCCAGAGAAACGCGCCCGCTGACAGTTCTACCGGCCCGATGCGCGGCCGCACGTGCACGTGCTCTGACGCAGCCTGGGCCGCGACCTCCGGCATGGGTCTGCCCGCCAACGCGGCCAGAACCCAGGCGAGCAGCCCGCCGAGAACGCCGATTGGCAGGCCGACGAGCGCCGAGCCGACCAGCACGGTGGGGAGGGCATTGGGGGGCAACTCCCACGCCTCGACCGCCAGTCTGCCGAAGATGGCCCCCGCGATGAGCAGGGCCGCGCCGTGCCCGGCGAAGGCGCCCCAGGCCAGCAGGCTCGGCGAGACCCGCCCGCGATGGCGAAGCTGGCGGGCGGCCGCGGTAATCACCACCAGGCTCCACAACACGCCCGCGACGAGTCCGCCCAGCAGCCCGGCCTGCGGCCCCAGCGATCTGGCGTCGGTCCCGGCCCCCCAGTAGAGCCTGGCGGTCAGGCCCGTCACATGCCCGATGTAGCCGCCCAGCAGCGCCCCACCGACCGACCCGGTCACCGCCAGGACGTAGAACGGCCACTCGCGGAAGCGTCGCGGCATGGTCAAGCTCCCCGTCGCGGCTGGGCGAGCGCGGCGGCCGCCCATGCGGCAAGGCCCAGCACGGCCCCGAGCACCAGCCCCGTCGCGACGCCCAGGCCCAGCGCCGTCGGCAAGGCCGCCAGGCCCCACCGCCCGGCCAGCGCGGCCATGGCGACGTGCACGATGAGCGCCGCGCCGGCGCCGAGCGATGCCGCCCAGGCCAGTCCGACGAGGTACAGCCGCAGAGAGAACGTCCCGCCCGCACGGAAGCGGCGGACGATGGCGCGGAGGAGCAGCGCGCACCACATGGCCGCCGCCAGGAGTGCGGCGCTGCCGCCCAGGAGGATCCCCTCGGCCTCGGCGCCGGCGTCAATGCCGAGATAAAGCCACGCCGCGACGAGGCCGAAGAACCCTCCGGCGACGTTGGCGGCCAGGCAGGCCAGCAGCGCCAGCAGCATCAGCGGCCAGAGGCGGATGGTTCGGCCCACGGCGGGGGTCCCTTTGGCGCGGGCGACGATACCCGCGGCGAGCCGGCGCGACAAGTGGCAGCGACGACGGGGAGCAGGCAGCCACGTCGGCACCTGCCTGCCTCCGGCAGGTAGGCAGGCGACGCGGCTCCGTCGCTCCGCCGGTGCGCGTTGAGACCGTCGGTGGGCCGCTGTAGAATAACGGTGGCATGAGACTGGAGGCGTCACAACAACTTCGGCTCGAGCAGCAGATGAAGCTGGCGCCCCGGATCATCCAGGCCATGGAGATCCTCCAGCTTCCCATGCTCGCCCTCCAGGAGCGCATCGACGCCGAGCTGGAGGCCAACCCCGTGCTCGAGCTGGAGGAGCCGGCCGCCGAGGAAGGCGCCGCCCAGTCCGCCCAGGACGACCGGATGGCCGAGACCCTCGACGCCCGCCCGCTGGTCGTCGACGGGGGCAACGGCAACCAGGAGGACTTCCGCCGGCTGGCCGAGTTCGAGGACGAGTACGGCGCCGACCTGATCCAGCCGGACGCGCCGTACCGCCCCAGCCGGGCGTTCGACGGCGAGCGCGACGCGAAGATGGAGGCGATGGCGAACGCTCCCGCCCCGGCCGAGGGGCTCAACGAACACCTGCTGCACCAATGGGCGTTCGTGGAGGCGGGCGAGGACGTGAAGGACGCCGGGCGGCTTATCATCAACCACATCGACGACGACGGCTATCTGCGCGTGCCGCTGGAGGAGTTGCCGGAACGGACGAACCAGCCGCCGGCGCGCGAGGCGCTGGAGGCGGCGCTGGGGCTGGTCCAGAAGCTCGACCCCGCGGGCGTGGGCGCCCGCGACCTGCGGGAGTGCCTGTTGCTGCAGCTTGCGGTGGAGGCGGCGGCCGGACGCGACGTGACGCTGGAGACCGAGATCGTCACGCGGCACCTGCGCGACGTGGAGATGAACCGCCTGCCGCAGATCGCCAAGCGCGCGGGGCGGACGGTGGAGGCGGTCAAGGCCGCCATCGAGAACATCTCGCACCTCAACCCGCGCCCGGGGCACCTCATCGGCGACCGCGGCGTGCCGGGCATCACGCCCGACGTGATCGTCGAGCTGGACGACGACGGGCAGGTGGTGGTGACGATGGCCGACGGCAACGCCCCGCGGCTGGGCATCTCCGACTCCTACCGCCGGCTGGCGCGCAACCGCGGCACGGAGCGCGACGCGCGGCAATTCCTCCAGCGGAACATCCGCTCGGCCCAGTGGCTCATCGGGGCGATCGCGCAGCGCCGCCACACTGTCCGCCGGGTGGCCGAGGAGGTCTTCCAGGTCCAGCGGGAGTTCCTCGACAGCGGCCCGGAGGCCCTCAAGCCGCTGCCGATGGCGGACGTGGCCGGAAAGGTCGGCGTGCACGTGGCGACGGTCAGCCGGGCCGTGGCGGGCAAGTACGTCCAGACGCCGCGCGGCATCTTCCCGCTGCGGATGTTCTTTTCCGGCGGGACCACCACCGCCGACGGGCAGGACGTTTCCTGGGACGCCGTCAAGGTCAAGCTCCGCGAGATCGTCGACAAGGAGGACAAGTCCAAGCCGCTGAACGACGACGAGTTGGCCGAGGCGATCAAGGCCGGCGGCATCGACATCGCCCGGCGGACCGTGGCGAAGTACCGCGGGCTGCTGGACATCCCCTCGGCCCGCAAGCGGAAGCAGTTCTGACGGGGCGCGGCGCCGCGACGCCGGCGGCGGGGATAGAATGTCGCGGACGGGAGGTGCCAACGTGCCGAACCTGTGCAACATGTCGTGCCGGGCGTGCCGGGGCGACGCGCCCACGCTCAAGGGCGACGAGCTTGCCGCCTACGCCTCCGAAGTGCCCGACTGGCAGGTGGTCAAGGGCCACCACGTCGAACGGACCTTCAAGTTCCCCGACTTCAAGGCGGCGCTGGACTTCGTCAACCGCGTCGGCGCCCTGGCCGAGGAGGAAGGCCACCATCCCACCATCACGTTCACCTGGGGGCGCGTGACGGTGCGCTCCTACACGCACAAGGTGGACGGCCTGACGGCAAGCGACTTCATCCTCGCCGCCAAGGTCGACCGGCTGGCTGCGGAGGAATAGCCCCTGCCGGGCCCCTATGGCGCGTGCCCGCCACGACGGGCGGGGCGAAGACGCGTCAGGGCTCGATCGATTCCCGCATCCGCAGGTAGCTGTCGTAGCGGCGGGGGGGTATGAGCCCCTCGTCGACCGCCCGGATGACCGCGCAGGCCGGCTCGTGGACGTGTGTGCACCTGCTCATCCTGCAGAGGGGGGCGTACGGCTCGAACTCGGGGAAGTACCAGGGCAGCTCGTCGCCGCCGATGGGCAGGCCCAGCTCGCGCAGGCCGGGCGTGTCCACAAGCACCCCGCCGGCCCCCACGGTCGGCAGCTCGACCGGCGCGTCGGCGCCGCCGTCAGCGGCGCCCGTTGCCGGCAGATCATAGACGGCCGCGGAGGCGGTCGTGTGACGGCCGCGCTCGTCCTTCATCCGCACCTCGCGCGTGGCCGCCTCGGCGCCCGGCACCAGGGCGTTGATCAGCGAGCTCTTGCCGACGCCGGAGGCCCCCGCCAGGACCGTCCGCCGACCGGCCAGCAGGCCACGCAGCTCGTCCAAGCCCGCACCCGTGACGGCCGAGCACAGCACGGCCGGGACGCCCAGCGAGGCGAAGTAGGCCCGGTCGTCTTCGGACGGCGCGGCCAGGTCGATCTTGTTGACGGCGATCGCCGGGCGCATCTCGCCGCGTTCGGCGACGATGAGGAAGCGGTCGATGAGGCGCGGGTTGAGCGTCGGCTGGCGCGTGGAGGCGACGACGAGCAACCGGTCCATGTTGGCGACGATGACCTTCTCGAAGAGCTGGCCGTAGGGGTCGAGGCGCTTGGCGGACATGGGCTGGGGGCGCGACAGGGCGCCGGCACGCGGGCGGCGCGAGAGGATGAACCCCTCCGCCCGCTCGCTGTCGATCTCCAGCCGCCCCTCCGTCTGGGCCTCGCTGAGGGCGACGGTGACGGCGTCGCCGACGGCCAGGGCGGTGGCCCCGGCCGGTGAGCGGAAGGTCTTGGCGATCGCGCAGAACCGCCGGCGGTCGGCGAACCGCACCATCGCCCCGTGGCGGAACATCCCGGCCACCAGCCCCTCCCTCCGCGGCAGCGACTCGAGGCTCTCGACGGGCTGGCCGGCGCGGGCGGGGGGCAGCTTGACGGCCGGGGCCGACAGCTTCCTCCCGCGAGCGGCCAGTCGGTCGGCGTCCTCGCCGGCGGCGAACCGCTGCCGCCAGTCCTTGATCCGCCGCCGGAACTTGCCCTTGCCCTTGCGCGCCATGTGAGGCTCCGCTGCCGCCGCTGCGAACCTTCACCTAGCCGACAATCTTCCGCAGCAGGTCCGCGGCGACCAGTCCGGCCGCCAGCAGCACGATGATCGCGAACCATCGCTTCAGGTGCCGCTCGTGGAGGCGGTGGCAGACGGCCGCCCCCAACTGGATGCCGATCGTGCTGCCAACCAGCAGGGCCATGACGATCAGGATG
>Ga0172362_10001777_pt1 | contig 18572 bp, 15 predicted proteins | sample LakKivs1_kivu2a2_FD_114534 | JGI IMG/M metagenome (GOLD analysis project Ga0172362, IMG submission 114534) | Sediment microbial communities from Lake Kivu, Rwanda - Sediment s1_kivu2a2 | ecosystem: Environmental > Aquatic > Freshwater > Lake > Sediment | place: Rwanda: Western Province, Lake...
CACCGGACTGGCCTGGACCACTACCGGGGGAGAGATACTTTTTGTCGAAACCAGCCTGAGCAAAGGGAAAGGCAAACTGACACTCACCGGCAACCTTGGTGATGTTATGAAGGAATCCGCTATAATCGCCCTTGAATATCTTAAATCACACAGTGCCATCCTGGACATAGATCCGGAAATGTTTGAAAACTGGAATGTGCACGTACATATCCCTGAAGGGGCCATCCCCAAGGACGGACCATCAGCAGGTATCACTATGGCAACTTCTATTGCTTCTGCATTCACCCGCCGCAAGGTGAGGAATGCCATTGCTATGACCGGGGAAATAACATTGAGAGGTAAGGTACTCCCCGTCGGAGGTATTAAGGAAAAAATATTGGCTGCCAAACGTGCCAGCATTACTGATATTATCATTTCCGGGGAGAATGAAAAGGATATCAGCGAAATAAAAGACCTTTATCTTAAGGGACTCCGGTTCCACTATGTCAAAGATATTCTCGATGTTCTTAACATCGCCCTGCTTAAAGAAAAAGTGTAATTCCCCTTTTCTGAACCTGTTACTATTCGTCGGTTCTCATTTTCATCAATTTCATCGGATCATTTTCATCGGATCAATCCATCGGATCGAATCCATCGGATCGAATCCATCGGATCAAATCCATCGGATCATTTTCATCGGATGAAAATCATCGGATCGAATCCATCGGATGAATTTCTTCGGATGAATTCATGAATTTCGCCGGCTAAAAACTGCCTCTTACCGATTTGTGGTTGTTATTTCATGCACCTGCGCCTTATTTTTGAATCAGCAAAACGCAATTAACTTGAATAATTAAAAAACTATGAAAATGGGTGCTGCAATTTTCTGGGGAGCTTTGCTGATAGTGATCGGTATTGCTCTCGTCATCAAAGTCGTTTTTAATGTTGATTTCCCGATCTTTAAGATCATCGTTGCCTTCTTCTTCATCTACCTGGGAATACGCATACTGCTTGGCAATTTCGGTATGTTTCATTTCAAGACCGGTCCGAATGAAGTGTTATTCACTGAACGCTATTTCCGGAGTCCATATGAGTACACCGAATACAATGTGATTTTCGGAAAAGGTGTGTTTGACTTTACGGATATTGACCTGAGTGAAGGAACCAAAAATTACAAGATCAGTACTGTATTTGGCGGATCAGTCATTAAAGTCAATACTGACCAGCCTGTTAAGATTGCTGCTGATGCTGTTTTTGCGGGCGCAGAACTTCCTGATGGAAACACAGCAGTATTCGGATCATCGTCTTATGCAAGTGATTCGTACAATCCTGATTCCACGCATCTGTTTATTAAAGTCGATGTAGTGTTTGGAGGTGTTCAGGTCAATAAGGATTTTTAAAAGGAAGAAAATGGCTGTTGTACGGATATGAATATAACAGCCTTTTTGCAGATTTCAGGTCCCGGTGGTAATACCCTCCAGCCCTGTCAGGCGATTTTAACGCAAACCGGGGTTAAATAGAAAATAAAAGCTGTTTCTCTGAGACAGCTTTTTTTTACATCTGAAGGAAGATTTTTAATTACTTTTACTTCCATAAGAGTAAAAAACACGTTGTCGTTATGGATGACAGATCAAATATTATGGAAAAGATTGCTGTTTTTGCCGGATCATTCGATCCAATCACCGCAGGTCATGAATCAATTGTAAAAAGGGCTCTGCCTCTTTTCGATAAGATTTATGTTGCCATCGGGCATAATACTACCAAACAAGGATATTTCCCGCTGGAAAAAAGAATGGGATGGATAAGGAAAGTGTTTGAGCAGGAAAAAAAAGTTTTTGTAGATCAATTCACAGGGTTGACGGTGGATTACTGCAAAAAAATCAATGCTTCCTATCTCCTCAGGGGACTTCGTACAGCGGCTGATTTTGAGTATGAGCGTGCTGTCGCGCAACTGAATAAAGCTATGATGCCATCAATAGAGACTGTCTTTCTCCTGACATTACCAGAGCATTCTCCCATAAACTCATCCATCGTAAGGGAGATCATACGCCAGGGCGGAGATGCCAGTCTTTTCCTCCCTAAATCATTGAATATCAATAACTGATCATTCCATGAAAAACATAAGAGCTAAGAGACCGGGTATTTTGATCGTATGTATTCTGACAACTATCACTTTAGCGGGACAGGCAGTCACACCGGTACTGAAAGGATCAGCACCTACCTATGCAGGGGATGAACTCATTTTCCATACATACTCAAATATGATTAGCTTCAGGGAAGCAGAAGTTTCCCGTTGTACTGTTGATGATAGCGGATATTTCTCATGTCCTTTCCAGATCGATGATACACGCATGATTTTTATTAAACTTGGTGCTTATAATTGCTATTTCTTTGCTGAACCCGGACGCACCTATACCCTGCGGTTTCCTGCCAAACAGGACAGGACTCAATCCGAAGATAACAATCCCTATTTTGAGCCTGCGCGTGTGCACATTGTTGCCAAAGCTTCAATGCCCGTAAGTAACGCATCGACCGCCAATTTAGGTCAGGAAGATCTGAACTTCCTGATACGCGCATTTAATGATGCGTTTTATCCGGAGTACATGAAATATGTAATTGATGCAGCCAGCAATAATCCCGTCAAACCCGACTTAAATAAGGATATCAAACAGCTTATCGCACCCTTTGACAGTACGGATCAGAAGTTTTTCAGAGCTTACATGGATTACAGGATCGGCCTGCTGAAAATGTTCGGCAACCAGCAAAATGACAGTCAAATTGCAAAGGAATATTTCTCAGGCAGGCCATTATTATACAACAACCCGGCCTACATGGAACTTTTCAATGAGATTTTTAATGATTATTTCCTGACATTCGCCGAAGGAAATCCCAAACTTGATCTGTTATCAGTAATAAACCGGAAGAAAAGTTTTACTGTTCTTAACAATATCCTGAAAAAGAATGATCTGCTTAGTGACGATTCATTGCGGGAATTAGTTATCATAAAGGGCATATATGATGCGTTCTATAATGAACAATTTTCCAGACCTGCCCTTCTGATTTTACTTGATTCAATCAGCTATACTTCTGTAAATAAAAAACATGTTGAATATATCAGGGACATCAAATCGCAGGTCACAAATCTCCTGACCGGATATGAACCGCCCTCATTTCGCCTGTCAGACAAAGACAACAACCTTGTCAGCCTGTCCGATTTTTCAGGAAAATATGTTTACCTTAACTTTTGCAATTCTTTCTCCTATTCATGTATCAAGGAATTCGAGCTTCTCAGGAACCTCAATAACAGGCAGAAGGATAACCTGCAGATCATAACCATAATTATGGACGGCGGGCATGACATCCTCAAGGACCTGATTGATAAATATAATTTCGAATGGATTTTTCTGCATTATGCCCTACAGCCAAGCATACGGGCCGACTATGATATCAAGGCACTCCCGGCTTATTTTCTGATAGGACCGGATGGTAAGCTCGTCCTGTCTCCTGCACCTCCTCCGACAGAAAATTTTGAACAGCTTTTTTTGCAGATTATGCAATCGCGGAAATAAAAACGAGCACGAATGACCTGCCAGAGATAAGCATTTTCTCAGCCGGCTGTCTTTAACACTTCAAGGATACTGGGATAAGTATTGCCGGTAATTTCTTCAAGTCTGCAAGGAGGTAACCATATAATCTTTTCAATATCTTCCTTTATTTCAGGATGTGGCACCTTACTGCCCGAATAATGCATAAGATACCAGTTGGTATTCTTAAGGATAGTTTTATCACCCAGGAAATAGATATGATGTGTCGTGGTCAGAAACCTGTCCAGTGCAAGCTCTTCAAGGTCACATTCTTCCCTTACTTCGCGAAGAGCCGTTGTTTCAGGCGATTCATGTTTTTCTGCTTTCCCTTTCGGAAGATCCCATTTGCCCCTCCTGAAAATAACAAGGTATTCATTACGGTCATTTACAACCAGTCCTCCTGCTGCAGGAATAACGTTAAAACAGCTGCTGAAGATATCGAACGCTTTTTTAACAGGGCGCCTGTAAATATACAGGTCACCTTTTTTTTCTCTTTTAAGGAAAGTAGTCAGCTGGGGCATGAGGTCATCCTTACTTTGAAAGGTACAGAAATAATCCCTTTCCTTACCTTCCACGTCAGGCATCTTTTCAAGGAGATAAATGACCCTGCTGTTAAAAAAAACTTTATACATTTGCTCCATGAAAACTTCAGCGATACTGATAGATGCTCTATTACAAAGTAAATCAATTATTATCAATCCGGCAAATCCATTTCGTTGGGCTTCGGGCTGGAATTCACCTATTTATTGCGATAACCGGAGGGCCCTCTCCTATCCTGATATCAGGAGTCTTATAAGAGATGCTTTTATTGAAATAATCAATACCAGGATGGGCATGCCTGACCTGATTGCCGGTGTGGCAACAGGAGCCATTGCACATGCTGCGCTGGTAGCAGACAAAACCGACCTTCCCCTGGTCTATGTCCGTACTTCTCCAAAATCACACGGTACCCAGAGCGTGATCGAAGGAGATATCAGCAATAGCAAAACAGTAGTGATCATCGAGGATCTCATCTCCACCGGGACCAGCAGCCTCCTGGCTGCAAAAGCTTTGAAAGATGCCGGTCTCGAGGTGCTGGGAATGGCAGCAATATTCACTTACGGATTCAGAATTGCTGAACAGAACTTCATGGAGGCAGGGATCAAACTCTTCACAATAACCAATTATGACGAGCTGATAGAACAGGTGCTCAGGATAAACTATATCAACCCGTCCGATATGGATATCCTCCGTGAATGGAGAAAAAGCCCCGATACCTGGGGGAAATAAATCCTCTGAAAGATCTTCAAATATGCCAAAAATAGAAAGCCGTACAGGCAGGATCCCGGAAAAGGATACGGTGATATATGATTTTCTGACAGATTTCAATAACTACAGGCGGCTGCTGCCTCCTGACCGGATTAAGGACTGGGAGTCATCCTCTGACAGTTGCCGCTTCACGGTAGACGGCATTGGACAGGCAGGACTGAAGATCATTGAAAGGAAACCTGAAAAGCTTATAAAAATCAGCAGTGATGAAAAAACTGCCATCGATTTTTTTATGTGGATCCAGCTGAAAGCTATTGATGAGAAAGATACCAGGATCAGGATAACCATTGATGTTAACCTTAATCCTTTCATACTATCAATGGTGCAGGGTCCCCTGAAGGAATTCACTGATCTGCTTGTGGAACAGCTTGAAAAGATCTCTTTTAAAGATCTCTCCTAAGGCATGTACTGCACTTCTTTGAAGGAGTATGTTTTAACTGTCCCTTTACGGGTTCTCAGCTCAAGCTCACCGTTCTCCCTGACACCTGTTATGGTTGCTAAAAAAATCCGTTTCCCCGATTGGAACCGGCTTTCTGTCCTGTACCTGTAGAGATTGCCCAGGTAATCCCTGTCAATATCACCATATTCACCCTGGCATAATTTATCATACCTGTCCCTTAAACATTTTATCAGGAGCTTTAACAGTATTCTCACATCGGCAGGCTTTCCTGATTCAAGAATGACTGATGCAGGAGCAGGAATTATGGAAGGGAAATGCTCCTGGTTCACATTTAAACCAATCCCTATTACAGATGACATTAATTTCCTGCCGGTAATGGTATTTTCAATCAGGATACCTCCGATCTTACGATCCTTTATATATATATCGTTTGGCCATTTGATCATAGTGCCAGGACAGAGGGGTTTTAACATATCGCTTATAGCCAGTGATACCACCTTTGACAGGTAGAACTGCTTTTCGACCGGGATGCAGGGTTCCTTAAGGTAAATGCTTGCCAGTATGTTTTTACCGGGTTCACTTTCCCAGGAAGCGTCTCCGTGACCCTTTCCTGCCGACTGAAAAACAGCTGATACCACTGTTCCATGTTCAACATCCTGACATCCTGTCAGATCAGACAGATACTGGTTTGTCGATTCAACTTCCTCCAGTTCGATAATCTTACGCCATGATGCACCCGATTTCATAGAAGTCATAAGGTTAAATTATTGGTTTTCCTGACCGACAGAATATTCCCGGACAAAGAATTTATTAAAACTTTCCTGTCGGTTGCTTTCCGCAAACGGCTGCCCTCCGGCGATACCGCTAATGTACATGATGATCACACTTTAAAGATCCTGCCTTTTTACATCCTGATAACTGAACACAATCAATGGTATGAACCCCAGGGCAAGCCCTGGACCCGAATTCCGGAGCAAGCTCCGGGGAATTAAACCATACCTTCCCGTCCGCCGAAGCGGAACGCGAAGGTGGAATTAATAAGAGGACCGTCTCCTGACTGTAAAGATATTTTAAAGACTTTAAAACAAATGTCGTTTATTTATATTATAGCATCGAATTAATTTGCATAATATTTGATGATTTGACGTACCTACGGCTTGTAGATAAAAAATGATTACTTTTGTGTATTAATTGAATGAATAATTGCACAGAGATAAAAACTGAAGAGTTAGATCATATAATTATTGAAGGGATACTGGAAAAAAAAGGGAAGGACATTATCTCCATTGATTTATCTGGTCTTGACAATTCTGTCTGTGATATATTTATCATATCCCACGGCGATTCCGGAACGCAGGTTAAAGCAATTGCAGACAACATCCAGGAAAAGGTACAAAAGATGTTGAACTTCAAAGTGTTACACAAAGAAGGATATGAGAATTTGCAGTGGGTCCTTCTTGACTACAGTTCGGTTGTCGTTCATGTTTTTGACCAGGATACCAGGAAATATTATCAGTTAGAGGAACTTTGGGCTGATGGCAAACTTGAGAGAATAGGGGAAGCGGAGCCTATTGAATATAAGAAAGAAAAACATGGCTGATCAGAAAAATACACAGGATCCGAATCCCGGATCAGGCAATCAACAGGGGAAGGGCAGCAATCCCAAACCGAAGTTCAGTGTTTACTGGATCTACGGGCTCATCGGACTTGCAATACTCCTGACCTACTTCATTAATATGGGTAACAAGGCTGAAGAGATCACCTGGGCCCGCTTTGAAAAGGAAATGTTACAGAACCATGAGGTTGACAGGCTCGTTGTTGTGAACAAGGAAAGGGTTGATGTGTATCTTAAGAAAGAGGTTCTTTCATCAGGCAAATATAAAGATACCGGTACCAGGGGATTCAATCCCCTGCCCAAAGCAGGTCCGCAATATTATTTTACCATCGGGTCAGTTGAAACCTTTGAGAACAATCTAAGCCAGGCCACGAAAGACTTTCCCGAAGACGAACAAATTGAGATAAAATATAAAACTGAGAGGAATTTCTTTGGAGAACTTATGGGATGGTTGTTACCTATTTTTCTCCTGGTTGCTGTTTGGTTATTCATTTTCCGCCGTATGAGTGCCGGGGCCGGTGGTGGTGGTGCAGGGAATATTTTCAATGTAGGCAAATCAAAGGCAAGGATCTTCGATAAAGATTCGCATGTCAAAATTGATTTCAAGGATGTTGCCGGTCTTGAAGAGGCAAAGATGGAAGTTATTGAGATCGTTGATTTTCTTAAGAACCCCAAGAAATATACTGAGCTGGGAGGTAAGATTCCTAAAGGTGCCCTGCTTGTTGGTCCCCCCGGAACAGGTAAAACGCTGCTGGCAAAGGCTGTTGCCGGTGAAGCCAATGTTCCATTCTTTTCTATTTCCGGTTCTGATTTCGTGGAGATGTTCGTGGGAGTTGGTGCATCACGTGTCAGGGATCTTTTCAAACAGGCTAAGGAAAAAGCTCCCTGTATCGTGTTTATCGACGAGATTGATGCTGTCGGCCGGGCACGCGGAAGAAATCCCAATTTCGGAGCCAATGATGAACGGGAAAACACACTCAACCAGCTTCTTACAGAAATGGATGGCTTCGATACCAATACTGGGGTAATCATCCTGGCTGCCACTAACCGTGCAGATATACTCGACCGTGCCCTTCTCCGTGCCGGGAGGTTTGACAGGCAGATACATGTGGAGCTTCCCGATCTGAAGGAAAGAAAAGAAATATTTAACGTACACCTCAGGCCTATCAAGACCGAGAAAAAACTGGAAGTTGATTTTCTTGCCAAACAAACACCCGGATTTTCCGGTGCTGATATCGCCAACGTATGCAACGAGGCTGCATTGATCGCTGCCCGGAAAAACAAAAAAACTGTTCAGAAACAGGATTTTCTTGACGCCATCGATCGCATCATAGGAGGACTGGAAAGGAAAAACAAGATCATCTCTGAACACGAGAAACGTACCATAGCCTACCATGAGGCCGGTCATGCGACGGTAAGCTGGCTGCTTGAACATGCCAATCCTCTTGTGAAGGTCACCATCATTCCCAGGGGCAGGGCGCTGGGTGCTGCATGGTACCTTCCTGAAGAAAGGCAGATAACCACTACCGAACAGCTGCTGGATGAAATGTGCTCAGCCCTCGGTGGTCGCGCTTCAGAAGAAATTAATTTTGGTAAAATCTCTACAGGTGCCCTGAACGACCTAGAAAAAGTAACTAAACAAGCTTATGCTATGGTATCTTACTTTGGAATGAGCGAAAAAGTAGGGAACATAAGCTTCTATGATTCAAACGGACAGTCTGAATTTGCATTCAATAAGCCATACTCGGAAAAAACAGCCGAATTAATTGACAAAGAAGTTAATAGTATCGTCGAGGAACAATATAAACGGGCTCTGCAAATCCTCAAAAAAAACAAGGATGGGCTGACAAAGCTTGCTGAACAGCTGCTTGTCAAAGAGGTTATTTTCAGTGAAGACCTTGAAAAAATCTTTGGAAAACGGCAATTTGATTCTGATAAGAAAAAAGACGAAGAAAGCATCCCTGCGGAACAGGAAACAGAAGATCCTTCACTGACAACGAGTCCGACAATACAGGCTGCCCCCGATACTGAAACAGAACTTTCGGCTGAAACGGAGAAGAAACCTCAAAGCAAGCGTGCCTGATCTTGACAGGTTCAAGATATTACTCCTGCTATGGAAAAGGATTGGGTGATCGTTTATTCTACCGATAAGCCTTACCAGGCTGAATTAATTAAAAGACTCCTTGAAGATCATGATATAGATACTGTTATCATTAACAAAATGGACTCTTCCTACGGGACCTTTGGTGATGTTGAGTTATATGTTAAAAGAGATAGTATCCTCAAGGCTAAAAAACTGGTAAAAGAATTCGAAGTTGAATGAGCTCCTTACACGAAGCCTTACAGGACTGATATTTGTGGTTCTGGTTATCTTCTCGGTATTCATCCATCCCTATGCATTTGCTGTTCTATTCCTGATCATTACTTTTCTGGCCCTGTTGGAGTTTTATAACCTGGCTTCCACAAGGTCAGTCAGACCTTTTAAAACTACTGGAATTATTTTTGGAGCAGGGTTGTTCCTTTATTCCTTCTTTTATTCTTCCACCCATGGAACATTAAAGCTTCTGCCTTTTCTCCTGATCCTGCTGGTGCTCATTCCTGCTGAAGGATTATTCAGGAAAGGCAACTATCTGGCTAACCTGATCATCAGCCTGGCAGGCATTCTCTATATAGCCCTGCCCCTGGCATTACTGAATATTCTTCTTTTCCCTTTTCATCTTGATGGACAACATACTCCGCATCTTTTAGCGGGATACTTTTTCATATTATGGTCATTTGATACGGGTGCATATATTACCGGTAAACCTTTTGGAAAACATAAAATTGTTCCTCTTATATCACCTGCAAAGTCATGGGAAGGATTGGCCGGGGGAATAATCATAGCTACGGCAGTATGTTATTTTACTGGTGTTTATTATACTGAATTGACTAAAACTGACTGGTATGTAATGCTGTTGATAATCATTATTATGGGAACTGCAGGTGATTTGTTCGAATCAGTGCTTAAAAGAATTACAGGAGTGAAAGACAGCGGATCATTGTTGCCAGGGCATGGAGGAATACTTGACCGTTTTGATTCAGTATTTTTTTCTCTTCCGGTGTTTGTAATTTATTATGCGATCAAATACATCCTGTTACATTGATAATGATGAATCGGCGCATATCCGGATTTAACTTTACAGGCATCAGGATTCCTGACAGTCAGAGTAATGTTGCCAGTCCTGAACCTGCCATAAAAAGAAATTGCACAGGATACGTATATCTTGAAAATATATATATAATTTAATCATCCACCCTTGAGAATACATAAAGAAGGCATCAAGCCTACAATCATCCTGTTAATTATCCTTTTATTCATCAATATCCCTTTCATGATGCTGGAAGATCATTTTGTACTCCTTATTGTTGTTCAGTCTTCTTCCCTGCTTCTCCTTATTTTTAATCTTATTTTTTTCCGTAAACCATTGCGGAAGATGACAAAGGATGTACCTGTTGTCTTATCTCCTGCTGATGGAAAGGTTTTGTCAGTCGAAGAAACTGAGACCAGTGAATACTTCAATGATAAAAGGATCCGGGTTTCGATATTTATGTCAGTCTGGAACGTCCATATTAACTGGTTCCCGGTCAAGGGTGAGATCATCTGGCAAAAATATTACCCGGGAAAATATCTTGTCGCACGTCTTCCAAAATCATCCGAGGAGAATGAAAGGAACACCACTGTAATACGGACAAAGGAAGGCACAGATATCCTTGTTCGCCAGGTAGCCGGTATTGTTGCAAGGCGCATAATTACCTATGGTAAAACCGGACAAACAGTGATACAGGGCGACGAGATGGGTTTTATCAGGTATGGATCAAGGGTTGATCTGCTCCTTCCGCCAAATTTTTCAATAATTGTCCATCCTGGTGACAAGGTTACCGGTGGTTTAACACACATTACCAGCTAGTAATAATATATTAAGATTTATTTGTCTTTTTTAACATTGAATTAACACAGATTTCATGATATCCGGTCTATATTTGAAATAAATCGGAAAGAAAGTTTAATATAAAAATGAACATAATGAAGAAAGTATTTTTATTAGTAGCACTGGCAGTATTTTTAAGCGCTTCTTATGCTCCTGTTCATGCAACAGGAAGGGTTGGCTCAGGATTATCTGTATCTAAGAACCTTGGCGACCCCAAAATAGATAAAAAGACTGAAAATAAGGGTGATACAAAATGTCAGGCCAGGTGTGATTCAAATTGTGTAGCTAAGAATACTACAGCATGCGGCGCAAAGAATGATTCAAAATGCGCCGCAATGAGCGATTCAAAATGCTGCGAAAAAAAATCTCCAGCTTGCTGTGCCAAAAGTAAAGCAGCCTGTGATACAAGAAAAGCTGAAGATACAGGTAAGAAGCAGGAATAAAGATGTTTAGGGGGTCAGGCTGAAGGCTGTCAGGAAGAAAGTGAGTAGTGAATAGTGAGTAGAAAGAAGGCTTTCAGGAAAAAGGGGGTCAGGCTGAAGGCTGTCAGGAAAAAGGCTTTTAGGGTAAATGCATATTATATTTTTAAACCATGGAAAAAATCAAGGACAATATTTACTGGATAGGGGTAAAGGACCCCGGTCTGGTCAGCTTTGATATTGTCATGGAAACAAGGTTTGGTACCACATATAATTCCTACCTTATCAATGCTGATAAAAAGGTTATTATTGATACAGTCAAAGAAAATTTTTCAGCTGCTTTTATTGAAAACATAAAGGAAATAATTGATCCTTCAGAGATCAATTATATAGTCTGTAACCACACTGAACCTGATCATTCCGGCAGCTTACAGCATCTGCTTAAGCTGGCTCCCAATGCTGTAGTTATAGGCAGTGGACAAGCACTTGGCTACCTCCAGGAAATGTCCTCAAACAGTTTCCCATCGATGAAAGTTAAAGACGGGGATACTCTTGATCTCGGTAATAAGACCCTGGAATTTATAAGTGTTCCGAACCTTCACTGGCCTGACACAATATACACCTATCTGAAGGATGATCATCTGTTGTTCACTTGCGATTCATTTGGTGCACATTATTGCGGTAAAGGTATTTTTGATGATGAGGCCAGCGATTACCTCGAATCATACAAGTACTACTTTGATGTGATCCTCAAACCATTCAGCAAATTCATGCTTAAAGCGATCGAAAAAGCTGAAACACTGGAAATCGATATGATCTGTCCGGGTCACGGACCTGTCCTGAGATCCACCTGGAAAGAAAAGGTCAGCCTCGCAAAAAAATTTGCCATCAATTACCTGGACATGATAAACAGTACTGAAAAGTTTATACTGATAACATATATTTCAGCGCATGGTTACACCAGGGAGATGGCTCATTGCATAGTCATGGGCATACGTGAATCCGGCTACAGAAATATTGATGTGGTTGATATAGAATCTATGCCTCTGCCAGAGCTTGAAGAAAAAATTACCCGTGCCTGTGCCATTCTTATCGGTTCACCCACCATCAATCACAATACCCTGTTGCCGGTGTACCAGATGTTCTCCATCATAAATCCCATGCGTGACAAGGGTAAGGCAGCCGCGTCATTTGGATCCTATGGCTGGAGCGGAGAGGCTGTCGGATTTATTGACAATAATCTCCGAAGCCTGAAACTGAATGTACTACAGGATGGGTTTGCTGTACGTTTCTTTCCTGATGCAGCGCAAACAAAACAGTTGGTACAGTTCGGAAGACAATTTGGAGAAAAGCTTAAAACAATTTCATCGGATGATTTCATCGGATGAACTCATCCGATGAAATTTAGAAAAAAACCATCGGATGGCCGGGGACCATGCGGTGAAGGCTTATCTCAATCCATTATTACCAGTCTTGAATATCCCATAACCCTTCCATCCCTTTTAAGCCTTACAAAATAGATTCCTTTTACCAGGTCTCCCACTTCAACTGTATATTTGTCTGTGCCCGGTTCCATCTGAAGTTCCCTTACCTGTGTGCCCAGGTAATTGAACAACTCCAGGTCTGTTCTTTCTGTCAGGGGCTGTTCGAACTGGATATTGAATCTATCTTCTGCAGGATTCGGATAAAGGATGAAATTTAGTTCGGTCATATCGCTCAGAGGATAACCGATGGAAGGGATAACATGGGCCGTGGACGTATCCGAGGTTTCCGCCTGGTAGACCTCTTTAGTGGTCTCATCCTGCAGGAATACTGCGACCCTCACCATTGACGGATCGGAGACATTCTGCATGGCCCAGCTGAGTTGTTCTGTCTCCTGGTCACCGGCTTGCCAGGATCTCATAAACCTTGTACCACCGGCATCGGGAAGCATTTTCTTCACAACATCCACATAGACGTGGTCATTGAAGGTCATCTCCTTCTCGTAAGCAACCACATGCAGGGTAATTTCCCTTTTAGATATGGACTGAAGAGCTTCCACCATGAACCCGACTTTAAGATTTAATCCTGTGATGTTCACTGACAGATCCTTTATAAGGAATGCAGGTTCTTTCAGTGCTTCGACCAGTATATCTTCTGCTGTAAGGGTCGATGCGTCGTAATCAAATCTGTGTTTTTCTTCTGTCCCCCCGTTCAGCAAAGTCAGTGGAACATCAGAGATACCGTAATATAATGCCCGTGAACCCAGATCAGCCTGATTCTGCTGGTTCATGGGATCCTGGTTCGGGAAATGGGTATGGTACTGAAGACTTACGGCATCCCAGTCATTAGCAGAAACAATCTCGTTGAGAAGAGCATCCGCATCCTGGCTTGCCAATTGCCCTGCATTGGTAAAATGTTCGAGCAGTACCTTCCTGGTCCTTTCGCCTATCCAGACATCATCAAAAGCTACCCCTTCATTACCTGAGACTATGCCATTGCCATCAGCAGCAAATGCCAGCCGCAGCCTTACATAGGAAAAACCGATCAGATCATCGAGGTTATGGCTTACCTGCTCCCAGTCACTTGTGCTGCCTGTCCACCCGAATGATTGTCCGCCAGGATTGGCAGCGATGGTAAATGAATTATACCAGTTCTCACCATCGGACACTCCGATCCTGGTCCAGTCAAAATTATTGGTTTTTGCCTGCAGGACAGCTCCTTCACGGTCTGTCTCTGTGTCCAGGCGGAGCTTCATCTTTATCATTGGTCTGTCCATGCCGTTAAAATCAAAGCATGGACCCAGTATGTATGAACTCTCCTTAGGGTTGTTCCCGGCCATATGGGTGAACCAGACATTTTGTCCGGAATAAGCGGTATTCAGTTTTTTACCATATGGTGCCCCAAAGTCCCAGCTATTTATAGCGCCAGTCTTCGGTTCGCGGTCCCAGCCCATTTTGCCACTTTCAAAATCTTCGAAATAATGATCAACACTCTCAACCGGATTTACAATTTTGATTGTAGGCCTTACAGTTATAGCCTTTGTAATTGAATCCCCGCAGCCAAACTGCGTTCTGACAACCAGTTTCACTACATATTCTGCAGGAGTGGCAAACTGATGACTGGCATTTTTAGTAGCATATTGCTGATCTTCAATATTCCATTTGAAATCAGTGAGGGTGCTTATCTCATCCAGGGTGCCGACAACAGAATTATTGGTGAATGATGTAGGCATATCCTCGTTGAAGCAATCGGAGACCCAGTCGAAGGCAGCAACAGGCTTTTTCCCTATGTCCACGTTGAAAGATCTGGTAGTCTTACATCCCGGGTTAGTTTCGGCTGTATAGCTTATGGTCTTGATTCCCGGAGAAGTATAAAGATGCACAGGGATCTCAAGCGCAGAGGTATTCTGGGCAGAGCCAAGATCACCAAAGTTCCAGGCATGAGATTTTATCCCATCAGCAGCATTTGTATTGTTGAAGAAATAAGTAACACTGTCAACAGCCAGCTGGCAGAAAACAGTATCATTATCCTGTAAGGTGCTCTTATCAACCAGGCCGATGTCAATGTCAGGTAATCCGTTTATTTTGATCCAGATAGAATCAAAGACATAACAGTTGCTGTTTTGATCATAGACCTGGTACTTCACTTTATTCAATCCCACCTCAGCATTAGCCGGCACGAATGTGCTACCCAATATATAATCAATACCTTTCTGATCAAAGCTGCCATTGGTAGGATTTGCGAGTAGCGTAAAGTTCCTGTCATTTAAACAGTATTCCGCAGTATCCGGTTCGGGGGGGGTCAGGAAAGTTATCTCACCCATATCCTTAACTGTTATGTTAAAATCATAAGAATTCGGTGATCCGAATGAATTAATGTACTCATATTGAATATTATGAGACCCTTCTCCCGCAGAAGCCGGATCAAATACTGCCTTGTCCTGATTGATCTGTTCGATTCCGGCGCCGGTAAAGGTGCCATTGATAATAGTTCCTTCACTTGTCACTGCTGTTATGGTGTCAGACACACCATCCTGACAGTATATATTCGTACCTCCAACCACACGTAATCCTTGTATGGTCGTGGTAAAATCTTTCACCTCTACTGTGTCAGTAGTGTAGTTGGTACAACTATTAGTATCGGTATAGGTATATCTGATTACCAGTTCAGGATTGATACCAACCAGTGCTGGCAGGAACAGGCTATCTTCCTGGATACCCCTGGTGGCTGAGAAAAATCCGCTTGGTCCTCCCGGGGATCCCACAAAAGGAACAGGCACTGATTCATCTTTGTCATAAACCTGTCTGATCGAAAAAGATACTTCAGGCAAAGAATGTATCACGAATGATTTGCTCACCGAGCTGGAACACAGGTTATCGGAAGTATAGGTGTAGGTAATGGAATGGTTACCAGGACCAACATCCCTTGAGCTGATGCTTGCTTTATTAAGATTGGTGGTAAGACCTGCTGTTAACCCCGTCCAGGTATGCGTTCCTTCATTAGCATCATAATTGGGCGCATTCAATGAAATAACAGGGTTCAGGTCACCTGTAGGATCATAGATACAAAACTCTTGTCCTTCATCCATTCCAAGAATACTAACCTCACCTAAATCCTCAACCGTAATTGTGAATTGTTCGCTAATATCACACCTGTAATCATTGATGTAACGCATAGTTACTGTATGATTACCCGGTCCTGCGACCCTGGGATCGAACCATGCAGAATCGCCATTATTGATGATTATCCCTGGTCCGGAAAACTCAGCAGAAGTCAGCGTCCCTATCCCATCTGTTTCACTTACCCATATTTTCCCTGTATCTCCATCAGCACAGTATACACCTCCAAGCCTGAGTCCTTCAACTTTTGTTGTAAAATCAAGCACTTCGACCGTTACCGTATCATAATTATAACAAGTTGAATCTATGTATTTAACACTGGACCTGTATATAATATTGTATTCCGGATTTACACCAACACGATTAGGATGGAAGGTACTATCTTCTGCATTAACGGCTAATTTACTTCCTATGAACGTACCACCAAGAGGATACCCCAGCAATGTAACCGAGGTTTCAGCCTTATCATATTTAGTTCTAAGGGTACTATCTATATATACTTCAGGATTGGGACGAATAATAAAAGCCTGGGTTGTATCACGGCTGCAACTGTATGCTGATGTATAAGTATAGGTAAGCTGGTGAGTGCCAGGACCTATTAAATAAGGACGTATTGTGGCCTGTTTGCCATTCTGAGTGAGGCCGGCTGTAAGTCCGCTCCAGAGGTGGCTTCCTCCTTCCGGCATATTCTCTGCAGTCAGTGTATATGAGTGATCCTTATCCCTTACAGGTTCATTGACACAGTATTCGGAGGCCAGATCACGTATGTACACTGCACCAACAGAATCAACCCACACTTTAAAAGAGTCTGTATTTGGTACATTATATTCGTTAAGATAGTTAAAACTGATGGTATGAGGTTGGCCCATGTTATATCCGGCAACGGCAGGATCAAACTCAAGGGTATCATTGTATTGGGCATGGATGCCTGACCCGGAAAAAGTCCCGGAAACAATACTATCCCCTGTGGTTGATACAACGGTTATTATATCGGTACCACCGTTATAACAATAAACATTTCTGCCAGCGACATTATTAATGCTGTTAAATTGTACTTTGTAATCAAATACTTCGACTGTATTTGTATCATAATTGGTACAGCCGTTATTATCAGTATAGGTATAAACAATATTATATTCCGGGTTAAAACCTACAGCAGAAGGATTGAAAATACTGTCTTCTGTATTTACTGCCGTTCCTTTCCCGGTAAAGTCGCCTCCGGCTGGATTTCCTGTCAATGGTATAACAGTTTCCTGCAGATCATATTTATCCCTTACTGTAAATGATACTACCGGTAACGGATGGATGATAAAAGATTCAGAAGTATCACGGGTACATCCATACTGGGATGTAAATGTATAAGTCAGGGTATGGTTACCTGCACCAATGGTTTTTGTCTGTATGGCAGCTTCCTCACCTTTTTCTATGAGCCCCTGGCTCAGACCACTCCAGTCATGGCTTCCCCCTGTGGGGAAATTCCTGGCAAGTACTGTATATTCGGGATTAATTTTCAACCTGGGCTCATTGATGCAATATTCCTCCTGCAGGCCGGTGAAATATACCGGTCCTATGGAATCCACCCTTATATTCTTGTAAATAATAAACGGGGCTCCCAGCAGGTTATCATATTTATATGACAATTCAAATAGCCCTGGCCCGGCGAGCACCGGATCAAATATGGCAGTGTCATCACTTATTTTAATAAAACCGGGACTCCCCAGGAACTGGCCGGTACCGGGATTGATCCCATCTACTGTTTTAACTGTTATAGTATCCTGACCCTGATCATAACAATAGATGTCATTCGTGTTCCAGCCTTCAAAGAATGCATTGACAGCCACTACCTGGGTGTTTTTTGTTATACTGTTCCAGCAGGAATTTATATCAGTATATTCATAGGTGATGGGTACGTTATCACGCACTCCAGGTATAGAAGGATTAAATTGGTAGATCGGATCGAGAAAAGTAACACCCACGCCTGAGAATTTTCCTCCTGAAGGTGTTCCCGAGAGTGTTCTTGCCGGTTCATCAACATTATAAAGATCCCTGATCACGAAATCCAGGACAGGTAAAGGATGAATGACAAATGATTTTGTCACCTCACTCTGGCATTGGCCGGTGGATGATGTATACAGATATTTGATATGGTAATCCCCGGGTCCGGCAGTACCAGGCTGAAGGATTGATGTCCGGTCACCAGGAATGAATCCTGTTGACGGACCTGTCCATGCACTGGTCCCCCCTGATGGGGCAAGGGCATTGATCACAGTAAGACCGGCGCTGACACAATACTCATCCTGCAACCCGACAAAATCAACTGCTCCAATTGAATCAACGATCAGGCTTGTCTCGATAATAAATGGAGTACCCACAAGGTTAAAATAATTGTAGGTCACTTTATGTGTTCCCTGCCCGGCTCCCACGGGATCAAAAACAAAACTCGCAGAATCAACCTGTGTCACGCCCGCACCAGCAAAGGTCCCGCTGGCGATAACACTCGAATCTGTCTCTATCGTTATCACATCCGTCCCACCATCATAACAATATACATTGTTGGTCCTCAGACTCGTGAATACCGCATCCGATGTTACTATGTCAACAGTCTTTATAATCGAGTTGGTACAAGAATTAGTATCAGTATAGGTGTATGTGATCGGCAGGTCAAGCCTCACCCCTGCTGTCGCCGGGTTAAAGCTGC
>Ga0172362_10001778_pt1 | contig 18570 bp, 14 predicted proteins | sample LakKivs1_kivu2a2_FD_114534 | JGI IMG/M metagenome (GOLD analysis project Ga0172362, IMG submission 114534) | Sediment microbial communities from Lake Kivu, Rwanda - Sediment s1_kivu2a2 | ecosystem: Environmental > Aquatic > Freshwater > Lake > Sediment | place: Rwanda: Western Province, Lake...
AACCACCCAAGATCCCACACCCGATCCGCCATTTCCACCTCCCCCTCCTCCTCCAGGATTTAAAGGATGACGCAAAGGGAATGGCGAGACGAGGTGCAGGAAGGGCCGTGGGATCTATTCGAAAACAAAAACTGTTCGGGTTGCGCCTATGCTCAAAGACAATACCAATCTCGTGTTTCGGCTGCTCAACATCTGGCTCGCATTTGTTGCTCTACTTTTCATCTCCTCCTACCTTCCCCACTGGGAAAACATGTCGCTTCATGCCTGGCTGAACGAAGCCTTCTATTTTTTGCTCTTTCTCTTGGCTGTCACCATCTGTACGAAAGAGAGTGCCAACAAAGACATCTTTTTCAACCTCAGCCTCTTTTTACTGGCAGATTCTCTCTCCTTTCTCAATGTGTTCATCGGGGACGGCTATCTTTTTGGAAACAACTATACAGCCTATTATATTCTCATCTACAGACGCATGGTTCTGTTTTTCTTTTTCAACTTTGCCATCCTCTACATCGTCTTTAAATATCTGTTCTCCCATTTGAAAATGTGGAAACTCTACCTCCTCACATTGGCTGTGCTTTTACCGGCCTTTCTCGCACAGTTTTATCCTTACATTCAAAATGCGCACTTTATATTCACTCTGGGGGACAGACTCTTTCCGGACCTGTACAGGCGGGCACTGCTTATTCATGCCCTGTCGTTTTTCTTTGTGCTTCTGTACGGCTACCTGCTGCTTAAAAAAGACCGGCTCCTCGGAGAGTACATCAATGCACTCATGGCCTTCTTTTTTGTATTTCTCGTCATAGAAATGATCGAAATGTTATCCAAAATCTACAGCTTCCAAGTATTCAGCATCACCCAGTACATTATTACGATTAATTTATTTTTCCTTTGCATTATTCTCTTTAAAAAATTATATTTTCTCTGTTCGGAATACGGTCGGTTCTACGAAACGCTCATTCGAACAAAAACCACGAGAGGCAAAATACCAATTCAGAGACGCCGATCGGAAACCAATGCGCTTTTAATTCAAATTTTAAAGCTGTATATTTATCAGCGTCGCAACTACCTTCTTACTTTGAGCCTGTTCACATCGGTCGGTTTTATATATTTTCAATTTCCAAAATTTTTTACCATCAACGTGACGGCGCTGCTCTGTTGTTCCATGGTTCTCTTTTTATTTATTAATGCGCTGTACAAAAGACGATCAAAGCAAAAGTTTACTTTACCATAGAGAAAGCAGAAGTCATATTTAAAAAAGGGGAGAAAAACAATGTTTATGGGACAAAGTCCTAAAATCATGACCATCAAACGAATGATGCGTGAGATTGCCAAGACCAACGAGAACGCTCTCATCATCGGCGAAATCGGCACAGGCAGAAAACACATTGCCAAGGAAATTCATCGTCGAAGTCGCCAGAAAAACAAACCTTTTGTTATTCTCAATTGCTCAGCGGTTGGCGATATGATTACGGATGCAGATCTTTACGGTGAGAAAATAGAAGGCGCGCGTGGAGTCGAGAGAAAAATAGGCCTCTTGGAACAGGCAAAACAAGGAATCCTCTATTTGGAAAATGTAAACGAATTGCAGCCGGAGTACCAGCAGCAGTTCGTCAACATCCTGAAAGAGAAAAAATTCCGAAAATCAGAAGAGCACACCTTTGTTGCGGTGGATTTCCGTGTTTTCGCAGCAACCAGCGATGAACGCATAGCAAAAAGTGACGGATTTCGTCAAGACTTCCTGTCCTTGCTCAACACGTTCACGATTTCTATTCCGCCGCTTCGACAAAGAAAACAGGACATACCGTTTCTCTTCAACCATTTCCTCGAAAAGTACTGTCAGGAATTCAGTCGTGAAATTCCTCCCGTTCCTGCGGAACTCTTCGAATCTCTCATGGAATACGAATGGAGCGGAAACGTTTTTGAATTGAAGAACGCGGTGAAAAACCTGGTACTCATGTCTCCGGAGGGTAAACTCTCTATAGAATATTTACCCTTTGAAATTAAAAAACATCCCTTTGAATTCTTGGAAGGCCGCGATCTTCCAGAAGCCGTATCCGAGGTGGAAAAATACATCATTAAAAAATCGCTCCGAAGGTTTGCCGGGAATCAGACAAAGGCAGCCCGTGTTCTCAATGTATCCGAAGCCGCCTTGCGCTACAAGATGAAAAAATACGGCCTGTCAAGAAAAGCCTTTTAATCCGCCGATGGATTGTATAAAAAATACAAGCGCCCCTCACGATTGTGAGGGGCGAAAAAGTTATTATACAGAATAGAGCGATTCCACAGCGTCTTCGTTAAATCGTTTCCAGTGTCTTCTGTTTGACCCAACCCACTTTCCCATCGAGAAGCGTTATCTTTACCCACTCACCAGACTTCGGACCGAGCCGTACTTTTGTCCCCTCATGCAGGGAAAAGACTTCGACACCTTCTTCTTCGTTGGGTGCGCTCATCACATCCACTTTCGCTTCCAAAATAATTCCTTCAACTTTCTTTTTATCTCCCCTGAGACGACCAAAGAGTGACAACCCAAAGACGAGAAAGAAAATCCCAAAAACAACACCCGTGCGAAAAGCAGCGATGCGGAGAACCCGTTTGGAGGAGAGTATCCAACATATCAAGAATCCAATAAAGCCTACATAGAGCCCTGCGACAACTCCTGCCAAAAGCACCTTGGGCAACAGATGATAAAATCCATGGATCCATTGGAACAGAATAAATTCGGATTTGGGTGGAATCTTATCCACAACCGCGAGATTGGCCAACACCAAATTCTCTTTAAGGTCCTCATCGTTCGGCATCAATCGTTTGGCTTTTTCATAATAAAGAATCGCCCTTCCAATGTTCTGAAGTTTGTAGTAACAGTTTCCCATGTTGTAATACAGAGGACCGCTCTCATACCCCATGTGCAAAATTTTAGAATAACTGCCCAAAGCGTCGCTGTACTGCCCACTCTGGTAGTACGCATTCCCTTCGGTAAAAAGACGCTGCTCTTCTTGGGGAAAACCGTTCGCCCCGTAAAGAAGAAAAAGAACGGCAACGGCTTGCATCACTTTTTGAAAATAGATCTTCATCCCGAGTCCCATGCTAAAATGAACGTGAAATCTGTCTGTCCAATTCCACAATGGCATTTTCAGCGCGCTTTAAAAAATCCTTCATTTCGTTTAAATCCGCACCCGCAGGAGAAAAACGTTTCAAATCGCAGGTGTTTGCGCAGTCCAAATAATTTGCAACGGCTTCTTCTTTCACGCCTCTTTCCCGAAGCAGTTTCTGAACATTTTCTGTGATCATTCCGGCCTCAGCGATATTGAGTTTGTCACCGAGATATCCCATAAGGGCCTTTCCGATTTCTGCATAAAATTCTTTTTGACGCGACACATGGCACATGGATTTGGCCGCAGAAAGACGTTTTCTGGCAGAGCGGCCTGCCCGCCGGTTTCGGGCATAGGCAACGTCTCCCTGAAGCCGATCCAGATGTTTCCTATAGCCGACTGCAGCAGCCAAACATAAAATTGGACCAATCAGAAGAATCCAAAAAAAGTAGGCGTTAAAAACGGACACACCGATCTTCTGAAAGGAAGGGTTCCCTGTTTTGATAAAATAGATGTCCTTCCCCAAAAGCTTCACTTCTTCTTTGGAAAGGCCCGATGGGGCAGCAATGAACGTTTCGGCTCCCTTCGCAATATCCATGGCAATCTCGTTTGTCCGAACGGTCTGATAGGTTTTCGCCGAAGGATCGAAAAAACTCAAACGAACCGGTTTGATCTTTTGGCGTCCTGAAACGCGTGGAACCAGAACGTATTCATAGGTTTTGCTTCCCGAAATCGTCGCACCCTCCCGCTGGATATCTTCGGTTATTTTGGGAGGATAGGTTTCAAAATCCTTTGGGAAGACAACCTTGGGTTCAGGCAACGTCCGGATGTTCCCCTGTCCCTGAATTTTTATCTTGAAACTGACGGCTTCATTGGTTGTTGCGCTGGATTTATCCACCTCGCTGGAAATCCGGAATTGTCCCACCACACCTGAAAAATCCTCGGGTTTCCCTTCTTCGGGCAAGGGGAGCACATGGACACGGATCGGTCTGGACTGAATCGCTTGTCGAACCGTTCTGCCGAAAGGATCGCTGAAGAAATCATCGAAAATATCCCGTGATCTCCTTTCCACGCGCACTTCGCATTCGATTTCCAAAGGATCAATGGTTTTCACTCCAGGTGCCATGGGGAAAAGCGCCATCTTCTTGATGGTGGCCACCGTGTACCGTTTCCCTTCAAGAATTTCCGTGCTCGTCTGCGGCTGTTGTGCTATGGGGTATTCTTCTACCCAAAATCCACCTGTGGTGGGAACTTTGGAGTAACCGAAAGAGGACACATTCACCCGTGTGTAGATTCGATACGTGACGACAACCGGTTCGTTTTGATAGACCTGTTTTTTATCTACAGTGGCACGAAGGAAGAGATCCCCTTCGGCGGGTCCGGTCCCCTGTACAGGGATGTCCTGGTTCGGAGCCGGCTGGGGCGCGGTTGAAGACGGTACAATTTCGACGGCAATGGGATCTGTTTGATACGTTTTCCCGCCCGATGCAATGACAACCGGAGCGATCTGAAATTTCCCGACAGCCGTTGCCTGAAAATGATAGCTCAACGTTTTGGAAACCGACATCCTGCCGTTGACGAACTGAATATTCTGAGACGAACTGTTTCCAAGAAAAGCAGCAAATGCGCCCAAGTCGGGAAGCTCAGGATTGGATACGGAATTGGCTTCTCTTCCCGAAAGTTCAATATGGAGAGTGAACTGCTGATGAAGACCAACGACGGTCTGATCCACATAGGCTTTCACAGTCAGATCCTCGGCGCCAGAAAGCACACAAATCCAGCTCACAACCCAGATCAAACAAGCCCCTTTTGTAAATTGATTTCGTGACATGTGAATGTGACAATCCTTGTTTAAACTTTTCATAGACGATCACGTAAAAAACTGAAAAGGAAAACATTCCCCTTCGATGGCATTCCTACCAGTCTTTCAGCACACGTGTTTTCCCCTGTGCTTGAACCATTTTCCTCTTCAAATCTTTCTGTTTTTCTTTCAACAAATCCAGGAGCTGTTTGGCCTGTTCTTCTGACATTGCCTTCTCTTGATTCTGCATCGGATTCTGCTTTTGCTCCTGATCCTTTTTCTCATCCTGATTCTGAGATGATTCTTGCTTCTGTTCTTTTTGCTGTTGTTCCTGCTGCTGTTGCTCTTGCTGTTGATTTTGATCTTTATTTTTATCAACATTCTCTTTGAGCTTGTTGCGGACAAATTCCAAATTGTACTTGGTATCCTCGTCGTTCGGATTCAATTTTAACGCCTGCTCGTAGGCCAAAATGCTCTCCTCCAGTTTTCCCTGGCGATAAAGAGCGTTCCCTTGATTGTAATAGGTCTGCGACTGAAAAAGTGGATCCGTGCTGTTCAATGCCTTCTGATAAGATTCCAAGGCCTTGTCGTAATTTTTCTTCTTGTAAAGAACATCTCCCACATTGTACGGAATCAAGAAAGAACCCGGATCCTCCAGAAGGGCGTCTTGGTATTTGTTGTTCGCTTCATCGTACTTTTCTTCAGAATAGAGCCGATTCCCCTGGGCCACCTTCTTCCTCGACGATTGTGCGTATGTGGATCCGAGGAAAATGACAATGATCGCATAGAACAAAAGTACTCTTTTCATCAAAGCCCCCCTATAAAAAATGCCTATTTTATTCAAACCGTCCTCTCCACTCCTTCTTTACTCTCTTCCGTTCCGGCAGGAGAATTTCCGCCACCAAAAGAAGCATGGCAAACAAAAGGGGCCATCGAAACTGATCCTCATACCGGACAAACTGTCTGGAATCCAAAACCTTTTTGTCTATTTTGTCAATATAGTCGAGGATTTTATCCAGCTCCACTTCTCCGGGCGAGGCCCGATAGTACTTCCCGCCTGTCTCCATCGCAATCTTCTCCAAGGTGACTTCGTCCAGCTTGGTCATGACCACCTCATCGTTCCTGTCCTTTTTAAATCCGATTCGGTTGCCTCTCGTGTCATACAACGGGATGGGAACCCCTTGCAGAGAACCAATCCCCACACAGTAGATCACCACGCCTTCTTTTGCCGCCTCTTTTGCTGCTTCAACAGGCTTGCCGATATGATCTTCGCCATCAGTGATCAGAATCAGCACCTTGTTTTTTCGCTCCTTTTCCACAAAGGAAGTCATGGCCTTCGAGATGGCTTCGGCCACGGCTGTTCCTGGAACAGGAAAAATGTCTGGCTCCATGATGTCCAGAAACATCTTGGCTGCGCCGTAATCCAGAGTCAGAGGACATTGAACGAACGCCTTCCCTGAAAACGCAATCAAACCGATGCGGTCTCCCTTCAGCTTATCCATGAACGAACTGATCTCGTGTTTTGCCTTCTCCAGCCTGTTGGGTTGAATGTCCTCTGCCGTCATGGAGAGCGAAACGTCCAGTGCAATCATAATGTCCCGACCTTCCCGTTTCTCTTCCGGCATATTCTCTCCCCATTGGGGCCTCGCTATAGTAAAAATGAGCAGAACGACAACGCCTACCTGAAGAATCGCTTTCCAGATCTGGCGGCTGCGGCTGACAGAAGGCGAGAGCTTCTGTACGAGCGATAGGTTCCCAAAAAGGGCCATGGCCTTCCGCTTCTGCCGGAAAGCGTAAATGAAAAAGAAAATAAGAATAGGGATCAATATCAACAGATATAGAAAATTTTTAAAGGCAAAGTGAAACACAGAAATTCCTTTTCACTTGATATTACTTTACTAGCCCTTGACAAATTACATTGGTTTTGTCTTCTCGTGATTTCCATATTTAGGGAAGTCACGCGTTTTACAACCCATCGTGAAAAACGTCATTCCCACAATCTGTAAGCGGGAATCCATGAGAGGTTGAGGAGATATTCCTCTAACCCCACCCTTGGATACCTGATAGCAAATTTCAGGCATGACACCACCCAATAGAATATTTGACAAAACTTGCCACCATTTGATTATTAGATTTCGATTCATGGAATCTTTCGAAAACGTGTATGTGCCAAACCAATCTCTCCCAAAAGCACCAATCCGGCAATAGAAACAAAATAATAGAACAATTCCGAATACCGGGTGTACTCTGTGACTTTGATTTCGGTTTTCTCCATGCTGTCAATCTCTCTGTAAATCGAATCCAACTGCTTTCGGTCCGTGGCCCGGAAGTACTTCCCCCCGGTCATTTCCGCAATTTTCCGCAGAGATTCTTCGTCAATATCCACCTGCATGGGAACGTACCGCCTTCCCCAAAAAGGATCGTCCACAGGATACATGGCCGTTCCACGCGTTCCTGCCCCAATGGTGTATATCCGGACGTCGAAAGCCTGAGCCGCCTGAGCCGCCGTAATGGGATCAATCTCTCCCCTGTTGTTCCTCCCATCGGTCAGCAGGATGATCACTTTGGACTTGGCCTCGCTGTTCCGCAAACGGTTCACAGCCGTGGCCAGTCCCATGCCCATAGCAGTTCCGTCTTCGATCATCCCCACATAGAGTTGATCCAAAAAATTCAAAACAATTCCGTAATCCAAGGTCAGAGGGCACTGGGTGTACGCCTCCCCTGAAAAAACCACCATGCCGATGCGGTCGTTCTTCCGTCCCTTCACAAATTCGGCAGCCACCTGTTTGGATGCCTCCACCCTGTTGGGACGGATGTCTTCCGCGAGCATGGAGCTGGAAATATCCATGGCAAGAACGATATCAACGCCCTGGGTGATCACTTCTTCCCCCTTGATTCCCGACTGCGGCCTGGCAAAAGCCACGACGAGAAGACTTAAAACCAACATCTGGAGTAGAAAGAGTATGTGTCGGGCCTGGACAGACGACGTCTTATAGACTTCCTTTGCAAAACCCAAATGGGAAAACCGAAGTGTCCCTTCTCTTTTCTCTTGGCGCTTGAAGTACCAAAATCCAAGCAGAGGCACGATGCAAAGAAAAAACAACCCCTGTGGATTTGCAAAATGGGGAAGCATCGCTATACGCCTCCTATTTCCTTTCCCGAATTTGCTGTGGAGTCCTCTGCCTCCACGGCGACTCCTTTTTCTTCCAATGTGCCCTCACTATTTTCAACCATTGCTTCTTCAAGTATCACTTTGGTACGGTGGATGATCTCGTAAGCCAGATCCAGGACTTCCTCATTCTCTTCAGCAGAGGGAATCCTTTTGGCAAATTTCACAAGATCGGACCGGTCAAGGATGGTTTCGAATATGCCATGTTCTTCTTCCGAAATTTCCGCGGCCAACAGTCCATTCCTGATTTCCGTGGTCGTCATTTCCATGGCAACCATATAGTACCGTCCCTCGATGTACTGGCGGATGATTTCAGAAAGTTCCGAATAAAAAGGCTTGATCTCTCCTTTTTCCAAAAGATCAGAATCCTTGAGGATGTCGAGACGTTCCAGAGCCACCTCATGGGGAGGTCTGGGAGGTGTCTCGCGAAGCAGCAGCCCCTTTCCGGCCTTCCATCGCCTGTAAAAGACATAACCCAAAATTGCCAATCCAATAAGACCTCCGCATACGACAAACCATCGGACCTGCTGCCACAAGTTGCTGGGAATCTCCACAGGCGGCTTGATGTCCCGGATGTCTCCGGCCTCGCTGGGCTTCACGCTTTCAACGACAATCGTGATCTTGTCTGTGGTCAACGTTTTTGCTGTGGAATCCCCCGGCGTAGTATAGGTGATCGTGAGGGGCGGAATCTCAAATTCCCCTGTAAAAAATGTGGAAATAATGTAATCCCACCGGGAGATCTGCTTGTCCCCCTTGATTTTCGGCTCGTGGACCCGATAATCCCGAATTTCAAATCCACCCAGATTGGCCCCCATACCCGGCATCTCTACCTTCACGTTTTTATCGTGTGTCACCTCGACTGTGTAGGTAATGAGATCTCCAATGGTGATCCTGGATTTGTCCACTCCTGAGGAAAGGGAAATCTGAGGTTCGTCCGCCCAGAGGAAGCCGAACACAACTCCCAAAGCGATCAGTCCCGTGGTGAACATTCTTTTTGGAATAAACATCGCTTTCATGACGTGTGATTTTCTACTGCACCAGATCGTCATAAATCTCCACTTTCTCAGCCGTCATCATTCGGCGGAGCAGTTCCCCGTACGCCTTCTCTTGTTTTTCCCGCAGAAGGTCTTCGGCCGCCTGTTTGCGAACTTCATCGAACGATTTCTGTCTTTTCACCCTTCCCTTGTCATCCTTCTCTGTGTACTTTTCCAGGTTGGCCTTGTAGTAAAGTTCCAAATCGTCCTTCGAAATCTGAATTTGTCCCGCGATTTCGTCCTGAAGATATTTCTGAACCATCAGGCTTTTCTTGGCCTGAAACGTTCCTTCGATGACCTCTTTATCCTTGTCCACACCCTTTCGTTTTGCTGCACCATAAAAAAGTTCTGTGGCCACCATCTGTTTTAAAAACTCCAGCTTTTCCTTCTTATCCGCAAGCTGGGACCGCACATACTCCGGAAGCTGATCCATGTGAAATTTCAGATCCCCGGACGTTATCTCTCTGTCACCGATCCTGGCGACAACCGTCCCCGGACGGGATGGCTGCACTTTTTCAGCGTCAACACTCGTTGCCTCATCCAGAGCCTGTTTTGCATCTGCGGACCGCTCTAAACGCTCGAGACAGGCAACGACCTGTTTGTCCACCTGAGGATTCAGATCGCTTTCCGGAAACACGTGTTTGATTTTGAGATAATAGGCCATGGCATTCTCATAGTCGTGGAGTCGTTCGAAAAAAATATTCCCAATGATAAAATTGATGTTCGCCTGCTGCTTCTCGTCCACATCGTAGAGATCCAGATACCGCTGGTATTCACGGACGGCTTGAGGATAGAGTTCGCGATTGTAGAGCGCATTGGCGTATTCTCGAATTTTCTCCCCCTCCACGTTCGGCTTATTCGATTTGGAGCAACCTCCAAAAATCAACACCCAAAAGAACCCGGCGAAAAAAGCCGCTTGGAGACGATCAACGATCAGACGCGTCATAGGGATTTCCCCTTACCTACCGAAACCGTTTTGCCCTCGTACGAAAAAATTTCATGAGCGGTTCAAAATACGGCTCGTGCGTATGGATTACAATAGAATCCACATTCATGGATTTAAACAGCTTGTCGCGCCGGAGCATTGCTTCGGACGTCTTCTGCGCAAAACGCCTGCGAACCTCCCGATCGGACGTGTCGAGAAGAATCCGTTCCCCGGTCTCTGCATCTTCCAGTTCCAGGTATCCCACTCCAGGAAGCTCCATCTCCCGGGGATCCACAATATGAATGCCAACCATGTCGTGTTTTCTGTTGGCTATTCTCAGGGCGCGATCGTACGCTTTTGAAATAAAATCGGAAACCAAGAACACCACACTCCGCCTTCGAATCACTCGGTTCAGATACTCCAAGGCCAAAGCAATGTCGGTGCGCTTTTCCTCCGGCTGAAAGTAGAGAAGCTCTCTCAGCACCCGCAGCACGTGGCTTTTCCCCTTTCGGGGCGGTACGAACTTTTCAATTTTATCCGTAAAAATGATCAGCCCGACTTTGTCGTTGTTTTTAATTGCAGAAAATGCAAGAAGAGCGCAAATTTCAACAGCGATTTCCCCTTTCATCCGCTCGTAGGTTCCGAACTCTCCCGAAGAACTGGCATCCACGAGAAGCATGACGGTAAGCTCCCGTTCCTCCTCGAATACCTTGACAAAAGGATGACCGTACCGGGCCGTCACATTCCAGTCAATGGTTCGGATGTCATCACCGATCTGATACTCCCGCACTTCGGAAAACTCCATACCCCGCCCCTTAAACACGGAATGGTATTCTCCGGAAAAAACATCGTTCACCATCCCACGTGTGGTGATCTCCAGTCTCTGAACCTTTTTAAGAATCTCTTTCGGAATCATATGTCTACTGTGTTTTAGGGCACTTCAATTTTATTTAGAACTTTCCGCACCACATCTTCTGCGCTCAACTCTTCTGCTTCCGCCTCGTAGGTTACGATCACGCGGTGACGGAGCACATCCATGCCGATGGCACGGACATCTTCCGGCGTCACGTATCCCCGACGTTTAAGAAAAGCGTGTGCCTTGGCCGTCTTGGCCAAATAGATCGAAGCCCTCGGGGAAGCGCCGTACGCAATCAAATCCGCAAGGTCTTCCAGTCCGTAATTCTTGGGATTTCGCGTGGCAAAAACAATGTCCACGATGTACTGCTCGATCTTGGGATCAATATAGATTTCTTCCACGACCCTCCGGGCTTTTATAATGTCCTTCGGACTCACCACAAAATTGGCCTTGGGTTCCGGGCCAACCGACATCCTCCGCATAATTTGAAGCTCCTCCTCCGGCGTCGGATAATCAATAGAAAGTTTCATGATGAAACGGTCTACCTGAGCTTCGGGTAGCGGATACGTCCCCTCCTGTTCGATGGGATTCTGAGTCGCCAGGACGAGAAAGGGATCATCCAAAGGAAATGTGTTCTCTCCGATGGTCACGGTTCGCTCCTGCATGGCTTCCAGGAGAGCGGATTGAACTTTGGCCGGCGACCGGTTCACTTCATCCGCCAGAATGATATTGGCAAAAATGGGCCCTTTTTTGGTCTGGAATTTTCCGTTTTTCTGATCGTAGATGAGCGTCCCGACAAGATCGGCAGGAAGCAGATCCGGAGTAAACTGAATGCGTTGAAATTTCGTCTGAATGGCTGCCGACAAGGTCCGCACCGTGAGGGTCTTGGCCAGTCCAGGAACACCCTCCAAAAGGACATGCCCGTTGGAAAGAAGGCCGATCAACAGCCGTTCCACCATGTACTTCTGGCCCACAATGACCTTGCCGATTTCTTCGGTGATTTTTTCAACAAAGACGCTCTCTTCCTGAATCTTTTTATGGATGGCTTCAATACTCTTGTCCATTGATCCTCCTGGTTCCTCGAATGAATACATGCATGGCTATTATCAAATTGAACCTTAGCAAATTTTTGAGTGGGATGGTCATTCTGATCCCGTCCCGATCTTTCAATAATATCTCTTAAAGAAAAATCGGGAGGGAGAAGAATCTGGTGTGTTGGGGACATCCTTGATCCGTTTCTCTACACTTTTAAGCCTTTCCATTTTTTCCGTTTCTTCAGACGCTCTTCTTCGGCCTTGCGGATTTGCTCTTTTGCCTGCGCCATGTGTGATTCGAAGATGGACTCCACTGCCGTATAGGCTTCTTCAAGTTCTGATTGCGCTGCCTCCTGACCTGAAAATTTAACCACGTCCGCCTTACGGAACAACGTCTCGCATTTCCGTCTTATGCTTTCTTCTATCCCCTCACTTTCGAGAAAGCGGAGAAGCTGCTCTGTGGTTGCCTCCAGCGCGGAAAATCCAAACTTTTCGGATAGATACTTTCGGAAAAGTTTTGATAAAATCGTAAAGGATTCCCGCCTGTCTTTGCCCTTCAGATTCACGGTGTCCTTCAATTCTTTCAGAAATGCTTCCTCGAGTATTTGCGGATTTTCTTCGACTTTCTCCTTGGTTCCGGCTCGTTTTTTATACAAAAGAAAAATGCCCAAACATCCGGCAAAAATTATCCCGCCGGCAACGATGAAAATCCACCCGCCTCGTTTTTTATCGGAATCAGGGACTGGAGCAATCACTTCCACTCCAACCCGCTGGGTCTTCAAAGCATGCGTTTTGCCGTTCGTTTTGTCTTCATACTGCAATCCCACCGACTCGATGTACCCCATTCCCAATGTCTTTGGCCGGAGCGTATAGGTGATCTCCTTCACCGCATTTTTGTTTCCGTGGATTTCAACAACACTGTTGGCAGTGGATGTTCCCACAATATCGAAGTTGGAAAGAACCGGTTCTTCCACATCGCCAATTTCAATGAGATCCAAATCCCCTTCCCATGAAATCCGAACGGTAAAAGTAACTGTGCGATTCAACGGTACACGGTGAGGTTCAGCCAACGCCGAAAGGGACACTCTGGCTTGAACCAAAACAGAATCGAGAGGACTGTTCTCTTGAGTTTGCCCGGATGAAAGAGGAAGAAAAAACAGGCTGACAGAAAAAAGAGTTCCCAAAATCTTTCTTTTCATGTGTGCGCCCACAATTTATGATGTGATACTCTCTTATTCCAAAAAAGTTTCCATGACTTCAAGGGATAGAATTTCAACTTCCCCCACAATAAAAAACCGAAGTATCCCTATCCATTGATAAATATGGAAACTCCGGTCCGATCACTCAACCCGCATGTAACCAATCCTATTTATGTTCTCCAACCTCGATTTTTAAATCCCTGCCGATCTCTCTCAATTCCGGTATTTCGTTCACATTTTTCCCCATGTACTTTAACTCCCACTGTGCGGAGGGGGCCAATTCATGATCAGGATACTTTCTTAGAAAGGCAGTGTATGCGACGCGTGCTTTGGCCGTATCTGCAATGTTGTTGGCATAGATGAAACCGATCATAAACTGACACTCGGCAGCCGAGGAATTTTCGGGGTATTCGTCAACAACTTTTTGAAGCATCAAAATCGCTTTTTGCGAATCGTTCATACCACTGTTATAAACAAGTCCGGTTCTATAGAGAGCTTCCGGTACAAGAGGGCTGTGAGGATAGCGTTTTATGATTTTTTCATAGGCCATCACTGCTTCCGAATACTTCTCTTTTTCTTCAAGTCTGTTTCCTTTCTGCATGAGCCGCTCATCAGGCTTTTTACTGCAACCAGCAACCGTTGCCAGCAAAAGAAAAACAACAAGAGGATGAATCATACCTTTTTTCATTTGAAGTTCCTCCCTTTGGAAAAATCGTTTGCACGAAAAAATCTAACCATTTTGGCACGAAAAATCAAGAGAATTTCCCTTGACGACTACCTCCACTTCATTCCCTTTTTTTATTTCTCCTGCCAGCAGGCGGTTGGCCAAAGGATTGGTAATCCTCTTCTGGATCGTACGCTTGAGCGGCCGAGCGCCAAAGGCAGGATCGTATCCCGCATTGGCCAAAAACAATCGGGCCTCGCTGCTCAGATTCAGGGTGATCCCCTGTTTTTCGAGTTTCTCCCGAACCTGCCCGAATTGAAGATCCACAATCTGTTCGATCTCTTTCATTCCCAGGGGATGAAAAACAACGATCTCGTCAATGCGATTTAAAAATTCGGGACGGAGAGTGACCTTAAGCTGCCTTTCGATTTCCTTTTTAATCTCCTCATACACCGCGTCTCTGTTGCGTTCGTTGAGCAGTTTCGACCGCTCCATAATGTAAGGAGCTCCGATATTGGATGTCATAATAACGATCGTATTTTTAAAATTGACAACCCTTCCCTGGTTGTCCGTGAGGCGTCCATCATCCAGAATTTGAAGAAGAATATTGAACACCTCGGGATGGGCCTTTTCAATTTCATCCAGAAGCACCACCGAATACGGCCTCCGACGCACTGCCTCTGTAAGCTGACCTCCCTCCTCGTATCCGACGTATCCCGGAGGCGCACCAATAAGCCTGGAAACAGAATGCCTTTCCATGTACTCGGACATGTCAATCCGGACCATGGCGTGCTCGTCGTCAAAGAGAAATTCCGCCAGAGCCCGCGCCAGTTCCGTTTTTCCAACGCCAGTGGTCCCCAAAAAAATAAAGGATCCGATGGGACGGACTTCCTCCTGGAGGCCGGCTCTGGCCCTGCGAATTGCATTGGCCACGGCTTCGACTGCTTCCTTCTGACCCACCACCCTCTTTTGGATTCGCTCTTCCATGCGAACCAGTTTCTCGCGTTCGCTCTCCATCATTCTGGACACCGGAATGCCTGTCCACTTGGCCACCACTTCGGCAATGTCTTCCTCGTCCACCTCCTCCTTTAACATTCTGCGGTCTTTCTGCAATTCCATAAGTTTCCTGTTGGCTTTTTCCATCTCCTTCTGCAATTCCGGAAGTTTTCCATATTTCATCTCTGCTGCCAACGAGAGATCGCCGTCCCGCTCCGCTTTGGCCGCATTGTTCTTAACGCGCTCCATCTCCTCCTTCAGTTTCTGAATCTGACCAATCGCCTCCTTTTCCATCTGCCAATGCGCCCTCAGCGCCTTCGCCTGCTCATGAAGATTGGCCAAATCCTCCTCTATTTTTTTCAGTCTCTGTTTGGAGGGTTCGTCCTTCTCTTTCTTCATGGCCTCTCGTTCAATCTCCAGCTGTTTGACCCGGCGCTCCACTTCGTCCAGTTCCTCTGGCATCGAATCAATCTCCATGCGAAGCTTGGCGGCCGCTTCGTCAATGAGATCAATGGCCTTGTCCGGGAGAAACCGATCGCTGATGTAACGGTGGGAAAGAACGGCAGCCTCCACCAGGGCGTTGTCCTGGATACGAACCCCGTGATGAACTTCGTAGCGTTCTTTGAGACCTCGAAGGATAGAAACAGTATCCGCTACGGAAGGTTCCCCAACGTATACAGGCTGGAACCGTCTTTCAAGGGCAGCATCTTTTTCGATGTGTTTTTTGTATTCGTCCAGAGTGGTCGCTCCGATGCAGCGCAGCTCGCCTCTTGCCAAAGCGGGTTTTAACATATTGGAAGCATCTACCGCACCCTCCGCAGAACCGGCCCCCACCAGAGTGTGCAGTTCGTCAATGAAGAGGATAATTTGACCGCTTGCCTCCTGGATTTCCCTTAATACGGCTTTCATGCGGTCTTCAAACTCTCCCCGATATTTTGTGCCTGCGATCAGGGCACCCATGTCCAAAGCCACGATGTGTTTGGTTTTCAGATTTTCGGGAACATCGCCGGATACGATCCGATGGGCGATCCCTTCGGCAATGGCCGTCTTGCCCACGCCCGGTTCGCCGATGAGTACAGGATTGTTCTTGGTCCTCCGGGAAAGAACCTGAAGCACCCGGCGGATCTCTTCGTCCCGTCCGATGACGGGGTCCAGTTTCTGTTGGCGGGCCAAAGCGTTCAAGTCACGACCGTACCGCTTGAGCGCCTGGTATTTGTCCTCTGGACTCTGGTCTGTGATCCTCTGTCCGCCGCGGATCTCCTGCAAGACACGAAGGATATTTTCATAGACGATTCCATTTTCACGCAGTATTTCCCCTGCAGGGGACTTTGCCTCTGATAGCGCCAAAAAGAGATGCTCAACACTGATGTATTCGTCCTTCCATTTTTCCGATTCCTTGAGACTTTCTTCGAGCACATCGTTTAAGGTTCTCGAAATGTAGACGTCTCCCACACCGCCTGTAATTTTGGGAAACCGTTTTACCTCTTTCAGTAGTTTTGTTTGAACGTCTTCGGATGGGATGCCCAGTTTTTTTAGCGCGGAAGTCACGATCCCTTCCCTGTCTTCCAGAAGTCCCAGAAGAAGGTGTTCCGGCTCCACTTGCTGATGGCCGTGATCGCTTGCCAATCGCTGGGATTTTTGTAATGCCTCTTGCGCTTTTATCGTGAATTTGTTGATGTCAATCATAATGATCTATCACTCCCTTGTATCTCTGACACCCCCCTTATTTTCTCTCTTGAGGGGGAAATTAAAAGGGGGTGTTTTGTCATCCTGATCCCCTTTATATTTCCCCCTTATAAAGGGGGAATACAAGGGGATTGTTTAAACCGCACTTCCGAAGTGAATCGGACATGTTTCAAACATGGTCATGCGCGACACGAGCAATCATTGCAATCCTTCCTTATTTGTCGTCGTCCACGACTTCAAAGTCAGCGTCTTCGACTTTCTTGTCCTTTTTTTCTTCCGCACCTCCGGATTCGCCTTTTCCACGCGGAGTTCCGCCTGCCTGACCGGCCTGGGCATTGGCTGTCTGTGCATACATTTTGGAAGCGGCTTCCTGCCAGATCTGATTCAACGCATCGGTAGCGGATCGAATCTCATTGATGTTGGAACCTTTGAGAGCCTCTTTCACCCGACCCACGGCAGCTTCTATTTTCCCTTTGGTTTCTCCATCGAGTTTATCCCCGTACTCCTTGAGGTTCTTCTCAGTTTGATAAACCAACTGATCCGCAGAATTTTTTATATCCACTTCTTCTCTTCGCTTTTTATCTTCTGCAGAGTGCTCCTTGGCATCGTTCATCATTCTCTCAATCTCTTCCTTGGTTAAACCGCTGGAAGCTTCAATCCGGATGGACTGCTCTTTGTTGGTGGCTTTATCCTTGGCCGAAACGTTGAGGATTCCGTTGGCATCAATGTCGAAGGTGACTTCGATCTGGGGAATCCCCCTGGGTGCAGGCGGAATTCCGTCCAGATGAAACCGGCCGATGGTTTTGTTGTACACAGCCATCTCCCTCTCCCCTTGAAGCACGTGAATTTCTACCGTGGTCTGGCTATCCGCAGCGGTTGAAAAGATTTCACTCTTCCGGGTCGGAATGGTGGTGTTCTTTTCGATGAGTCTCGTGAACACGCCCCCCAGAGTTTCGATCCCCAGAGAAAGGGGCGTCACATCCAGAAGCAGGACGTCCTTGACATCCCCTCCGAGGACTCCTCCCTGAATGGCGGCTCCAACCGCTACCACTTCATCGGGATTCACACCTTTATGGGGTTCTTTTCCGAAGATATCCTTCACGATCTGCTGAACCTTTGGCACACGGGTCATGCCTCCCACCAGAACCACTTCATCAATCTCGTCTATCTTCAAACCCGCATCCTTCAATGCCGTGCGGCAGGGTTCGATGGTCCGGGTGAAAAGGTCATCGCAGAGCTGCTCAAATTTTGCACGCGTCAGCGTGATGTTGAGATGCTTCGGACCTGCATCCGTGGCCGTAATGAAGGGCAGATTGATTTCTGTCTGCGCTGTGGAAGAAAGTTCCATCTTGGCTTTCTCGGCTGCTTCTTTCAACCGCTGAAGGGCCATGGGATCTTTGGAGAGATCCACACCTTCCGCTTTTTTAAACTCACTCACCAGCCAGTTGATGATTCTCTGATCAAAATCGTCCCCGCCCAGGTGGGTATCGCCGTTGGTGGATTTGACCTCAAACACACCGTCTCCCAGCTCCAGAATGGAAATGTCGAAAGTTCCACCTCCGAGATCGTACACAGCGATCTTTTCATTCTTTTTCTTATCCAATCCGTAGGCAAGCGAGGCGGCTGTAGGTTCATTGATGATCCGTTTCACCTCCAGGCCTGCGATGACACCTGCTTCCTTGGTCGCCTGCCTCTGGCTGTCATTGAAATACGCCGGAACCGTAATCACCGCTTCGGTGACCTTCTGCCCCAGATAATCTTCTGCTGTCTGTTTCATTTTCTGCAAAATCATGGCCGATATTTCGGGAGGTGAATACTCTTTGTCATCAATTTTTACACGCGCCACATTGTTTTTCCCTCTGATGACTTTGTATGGAACTTCCTTGATCTCTTGCTCCACTTCGTTGTACATCCGTCCCATAAACCGTTTGATCGAAAAAATGGTATGTTCCGGATTGGTGATGGCCTGCCTTTTCGCTGCGGCTCCCACCAAGCGTTCCCCTTTTTTCGAAAAAGCCACCATCGAAGGCGTGGTTCGCATTCCTTCTGAATTGGGAATAACAACAGGCTCTCCTCCTTCCAGAACCGCTACACATGAATTTGTCGTTCCCAAATCAATT
>Ga0172362_10001781_pt1 | contig 18559 bp, 18 predicted proteins | sample LakKivs1_kivu2a2_FD_114534 | JGI IMG/M metagenome (GOLD analysis project Ga0172362, IMG submission 114534) | Sediment microbial communities from Lake Kivu, Rwanda - Sediment s1_kivu2a2 | ecosystem: Environmental > Aquatic > Freshwater > Lake > Sediment | place: Rwanda: Western Province, Lake...
ATTTTCAGCGGCACATTGAGAAACCCCATCATCTTCTCCTCTTCTTAATACTTCCGCTAAAGCATCAGGGGGAGTAGAGGGATTAGAAGCGGCATAACGAGAAACCCCATCATCATTTCCTCTTCTTAACACTTCCGCTAAAGCATCAGGGGGAGAGGAGGGATTTAAAGCGGCATAATAAGAAACCTCATCATTTTTTCCTCTTCTTAATATATCAGCTAATATTTTAGGATCTTTAGTTGTTTTAGCTAATTCTTCTGTATAATTTTGGGCATATTTATACCAATTATTATTTTTACTATCTTTTTCTAATTCTAGAGCTAATTCCTCTAATCTTTTCAGGTCTGGATCTTCTGTTGGTTTTGATACAAACTCTAGAATATGTTTGGTTGGATCAAATTTAGTAATTTTACCTGTAGCTTCATACCATTTATATACATCAAAGGGCGAAGATGAGGGATTTTCAACGGCATTCCAAGAAACATAATCATTATTTCCTCTTCTTAATACTTCAGCCAAAGCATCAGGGGGAGAGGAGGGATTAGAAGCGGCAGAACGAGAAACCCAATCGTTTTTTCCTCTTCTTAACACTTCGGCCAAAGCATCAGGGGGAGTAGAGGGATTAGAAGCGGCATTCCAAGAAACCCCATCATTATTTCCTCTTCTTAATATATCAGCTAATATTTTAGGATCTTTAGTGGTTTTAGCTAATTCTTTTGTATATTCTTGGGGATAAGCTTGTGTTCTAGCCATTGCTAATTTAGTTAAAGGACTTCCAAACGCTTCCCTATGAGACTCCTTATCATCAGAAATATCACTTTTTTCTTGATGCTTTTCTCGCCTTTCTTTCCATCTTTTAATTCGTTTAGCTATATTTACTAAGGCAGAAGATGTATAAGGTTTTAATTTGGATGGTCTAGGTATTCCCCACGTATCATGAGCATAATTAGCAGCACTATCCAAACTATCAAAATATTTACCTCCTGCCGAATATTCAGCAGGTAATTTTCTAACACCGGTAAACCACTTAGCTATAGGATGTTTAACTTTAGCAGGACTAAGAATACAATAATATTCGTCACCAGTTTGTAAATTTTTACCTTCAAATCGAAAATAACTACCGGCCCCAACAACATCTTCAAATTGTTCTTTTAAAAAGGCAGTTTTATCGGTATAAGCCTCTTTCCATTCTATAGGCTTTTCCGCTAATTTTTCTTTTGCTTCCCTTATTATTTTGTCAGATTTTTCTATTTTTTGAATCTTCATGGTTTAAATTGACTGCAAAGAAAAAACCACACATTCCTTTATGCTAATTCAAGAGAAATGGTGGTTAATCCTTTATTTTTTTTCGAGTTGTTCTTTGGTAGCGTTAAGAGCCATTTCCTTTTGCATTATTGTTTTAACTACTGTACTCATAACTTGTGGCAATCTTTTTTCGATTTCATGCTCGGTAAACCTTAGAATGGTCCATCCTAATTGGTTTAACTTCATATCTCTCTCTTTATCATGCTCAATTTGAGTGTCAGAACTATGGAAAGTTTCTCCATCTGCCTCTAATCCAATCTTTAAATGAGGAATGGCAAAATCTAAAGGATATTCGGTACTACCATATTTAACACCAAATTGAGGAGATATAGGGTATTTAATCAAACCATTTTCTTTATAATCAGATAACCCCTTCATTAACATTCTTTCTGGTTTGGTAAATATAATGCGCCCTTGTTTATCCCTTATTTGATATCCCGGTCCTATAGGTTGTGAGTTTTTTGCAGATTCATCATAAATTTTAGTCTTCTCTTGATCAATTTTTTGTCTGGTTTTTTTTGTTAAAACCCTACCCCCATAATTAGAAGGATCAGCTATAGCGGTTAACGTCCTTTGAGAAGATGAAGCTGTTGGTGCTGCTTCTCCACCAGTAGGAGCACCAGGAGATATAGGGGCTTCTCCACCTCCCATACCACCAGCCCCACCACCCATTCCACCAGCCGCTCCACCACCTAAATCTGGCATAGGCATTGCACCACCTCCACCACCGCCACCACCGCCCATACCACTAAAGCCGCCACCCATTTCCCCTGGTGCGCCGCCTTGTTGACCTTGCCCTAAAGCCATTAATTGGATAGCATCGTTCCTCTTTCTATCAATTTCCAAGTCAGGATTATAACCGAATAATTCTAATAATGTCTGAGCACTTAAAATGCCCTTGTCATAAAGTTGTATTGCAGATTGTTTATCGTTCTGCAAATCTCTCAACTTCATTGGATTCCATTTTACAGTCGGATAAATATACTCTTGCTCACCATCTTCATTTTCTTCTACAAATCCGTTACGAATAGCCTCTGGTTTATAAATAAATTCTTCTATCCACGTTGTAAGTTGTTTTCTAAAGCTTTCTAATCGTTCAATAAGCGCTTCTATTCCAACTGCGGCATTGGAATTACCGTGAATACCAAACAGACCGTTTCTCTCGGTTATTATAAAATGGTTAGGAACTTCAACACACCATACTTTACCAACATAATCCTCGTCAAATATAACCTGTTTTACAGTTTGCGTAGTATTTTGCCCATTCCATTTTCTTGAAGTTAATACTGGGAATCTGCCAACGCTTGTAGCATCAGACCAACTAATAATATATCGTGTTTGCAACTTAGGATTGTCATAATGTTGCGTATAAAATCTAGGGCTATAACCCAGTTTAAACAATATTTCTACCACATCGTCTCTTAATTGTGTCGAAACAGTATAGTAAGAATAATATTTTTTATTCGTAATATTTTTTCTAGTTGCCGCTCTTTCGTTACCATCACCTTCCACTAAAGCCTCTAACAAAATCTTAAGGCTTTCTACAGACATGTTTTTAATATCATACGGTACACATTTCTCGTTCGAAGCCTGCCCACAGTTATTGACCAGATAAGATACTAGATCTCGATTCGCAGTATTTGTTATAGCAAAACTATTTTTAGCGGATGGGTATATTCTACATATATTATTGGCAGTTAAAACTTTTTGCATCTTGGCATAAACATCTGGATTTGCAATAGGGCTTTGAGCAATATCTACGCTATAAATTTTATTATTTCTTTGTTTGTCTTTATGTCTTGACCCCTCTGCAATATACCAGCCAACTATTTGCAAGAAATCGTTTTTTGGAATACCGAAATAAGTATCATGTTCTTCAGTCACGCCATCCCATCTGTCAACACATGCTCTAAACTTGCTTCTATTTTTAACTTTGGCAGCATCTATCACGGACCAATCTGCAAAGCCCTCTGTCTGCCCATCTAATTTTTGTCCTCTAATACCAGTTGTTAACTTACGAGGAGCACATAACATTTTATGATTCGGCGTCACAAGCATATCTATTCGATTAGTCAAGAACCTTCTTAAGGGCTTATCGTCACCATCAACAGAATTATAATCAAATTCATATTTTTTAATAGCTTTCTGATACTCCAAGGCACCGCTTTCTTTATTAAAAGTTGCTATTAAGTCCTTTTCTATATCAAGTTCAACCCTATACTTAAGCCCATTATTAGTCAAAATCCTTGTATCATCACTATGACAGAAGGCGGGTCCCTCTCCATTTAATAACGCATTATTAATCATCATACCGTCTAATATTTCTTGGTTAATTAATTCAAATTCGGTAGAAAGAGTTAGCACTTTTCCGCTAGCCCCTACGAAGTCAATTTCAAACGCATGATGTGTTACTAATGTTAAATTAGGATCATTAGCGGTTTGAGCTAATTGTGTTTGAATAGCGGCGATATCAGCAGCTCCAGCAGGTCGTTCATCATTACCAACCTTAACTACCTTTATGGGAACGATTAATCTTTCTGCAACAATCCATTGAGCAACCATTAATTTGGTTTTATAAGACAGTATCGGGAATAATCTACGAACCATTCCTATACCATAAGTAGAATAACCATTTTCCCCATATTTTAAATGAGATACATTTCTATTATCAAGTCTTATTGGTTTACCTGCCGCTACTAAAGCTCTGACATCTGGAGCTAATCTTTCATAACCTGGTGTTTTCCTTTGAACCATATTGATTAATTCTTCATCTGGTTTTAATGCAATTAATGGTTCTGGATTAATAGGTGTAGTAGAAACCTCCACATAATCTGGATTTAATATAACAATACGTCTTACTGTTCCCCCTTCGTGCTCACATACTTCGCCATTTAAACGTCCCGAACCTCCACAGTGTTCACAACTTATTTCCAAAAACGGGAAACAGTCACCCAATAAATGTAATTCATGACTAATTAATTTACACCATCTAATAATATCAAGCTTCTTTTTAAATTTATCAAAATATTTTTTTACTTTCCTATCTTTACAAATATTTTCATAATCATTAATTGGGAAGAGACTATAGAAATCAATTGATGCCGCAACCTTGGCTTCGTTTTGATAGAAGAAGCGACAATTGGAGCAAATATATCCATCTGCCACCAAAGCCTTTCTGTCATTAGGCATTTCAATATCAAAACCCTTACCGGTATATAAAAACTCTTCTATTTTATTAATGGGCTGTGCTAAATATTTAACTCCATCTTCCGTATAGAAAAACCTTAATTCTCTTTCTTTTTTAGGAATAAAATCAAACGGAACTTTATCCCCATTCATATGCGAAGAAATGGCAGTGATTTTAGAATTAGGAATACATATTGAATAATAACATTCAGATAATGTAGGATAGTGGTTTTTACACAAAGCATGTTGAGAAATAGAAGCAGGAATCTCGCAAGATACTAATAACCAATAAAGTTGATCAACCAAATCCTTAGAGTAGCAATTAGCTATAAGTGTTTTATGTGTGCTAAAAGAACCATCACCATCAAAATAACCAGCTAAGATATTTAATCTTGTTTCTATATCTAGATCAAAAACTGCTTTAGTAAATTTTTTGTTTATCCCTTTGTTTACAATATATTCTCTAAAAAAATTATACGCTTTTTTAGTACTAATGTTCACTCTCCACCCTTTACCATCACCATGTTTTTTGGATGAAATAGTACTGTCGAAATTAGCCTCCAGTATCTCTTGACAACGACTCAACGATTTTTCACCTTTAGAACTAGTAAATCCAACCGAATATGTTCCAGAATTAGCATTAGTATATATGCATCCATCTGCCACACAAAATCCTATTAACCAGGCCAAATCTTTGTTTATAGATATTGTACCGGTTTGTGGAACAGGGGTTAATAAATAATCATCTTTTCTAACATCTTGAGCGCGTACTCGTTTAATTAGTCTATCTTGAATTTTTATTTTTTCTACACCATTAGATATAATTCCTTTTTGTGTCCTATATTTTCTGCCACTAAGATTTTTTTTATTTTGACGATGAAGGGAGCCGTTTAAAACATATATATAATGTTCTTCAGATATTCTAATAGACCTATAATTTCCAAATGGTTCAAAACTAAAACATCTCTTATTCTCGCAGTTTCTCATACTGATACGAGGAGGCTGACTAAAAATACCCTCTGAATTCATTATTTTAGGATATTCGGATGCCTCAAAAATAAATCCATTAACCAATGAGTCCTCTATAATTGCACTACAAGTAAACGGAGTGTTTTCCAGGCTGCTATATGTAAAATCTTCTGTAAGAACTTGGGTATTAGGTAAATACATCCATTGGTACGTCTCAATTCGCTTACTAGGTATCTGCCAATTGATAGGAGTATGAACTGGCGAGAAGAATTGGGGTTGTCCGTAAATCATACCTCCACCAGTAGCTGCTCCTGCGTAACGATGCATACCCCCAAATGCACCACTTACCGAAGTTACTGGTGCTAAATTTTGTTTAGGTACTGGACTTATTGGACTATAAGATCTTGGAGGTGTAACAGAAGCTCTTTCATTTCTTTCTAGATTTGCTCTTTCTATTCTGGCGGGATCAGTATTTCTCAGAGCAGAAAAATAGCTATTCAAATCTGTAGTAACTATAGCAGGAATATTATTTGGCATTTAAAAACACCACCTTCAAAACATCTTAACCATATTATACAATTTTTTAGTGTAATTACACTATTTTTTTTCTATCGGAAATTCATTTGAAGATGGTTGATTTTGGGTATTTTCATTAAGCCCTGTTTCGTCTGCGGCAGTTTGTATATCTAGTTCTTCTGTTAATCCAAAATTTCTGTCAATATCACTAGGATTTTGTATCTTGAATTGTTTACCCGCATCTTGTCCATCTACAATTTGAAAAACCTGATTACCCGGTTGATTACTTACCATTACTACTGGGGTTTCCATTTTTAATAATATAGATTGTCCGTCTAAAGATGTAACCGGAGTATCGACCTTGCTAATCATAGTAGATCTTTCAGGAATCGTCACAGCTTCTTTTGTAAATGAATAAACCGTATTGCTATGTCTCTCCATTTGTTTCGTTGCCATATTATGTAATCTAGCGGTACTAACAATTGACATATTATAATGCTCTGATACCTTCATAATGATATCTTCGTCCGTTAAACCAGCCTCTTTCATTTCGACGATATCATTAAAAACAGTATATATTTTGTCATCATTTTTAGAAGTATCGATAGAAGCCAATTTAACCATCTTAGTATTATTTGCCACTATTAGATCAGATGTTTCTTCGCCTCTACCTTCACTTAATCGTCTTTCTGTAGAATATTGATGGGGTCTGGGTTTTCTTGTTCTTTCGTCTCTTGCTAATTCCATCGGGTTGCCAGCATTATTATGAGTTACCTGAAATCGTTCGTTAATATATCCGCCTACTAATTGACCATCATCCTGTCTCCACTCTCTCGAAAACTTATCCATTATGTTATTTCTCCATAATGCTTCGGCGCAATAAACTCTTTGTGGATCATCGTCTAGAGTAAAACTATCTATACAATAATGGCGGCAATTATAGGTGCTTATTAACCTTTTGCCTACGCTATATGGTAATTTAGGACATACCCTCATTGGCATATTACCATAGACTGAATCTTGTCGCATCATTTGGGCTTCTTTTTTCATTTTATTATCTCCAGAACTTTCAATTTTTAGTTCTGTTATATTATTTTTAGCTAAAACTCCAAATAAAATTTTTGAAGCGTTATCTACAACCTTATCGTCTTTTTCTGTAAAAATAGAGCGGCAGGTATCTACTACATCTTGTTCGTTATGCCCGTCTAATAAATCTATAATTTTGGTGGCTGCTAAATCCGGAGACTCTTGGATTCTAATCCAGCCTCTTAAATCTTCTGGGCTTGTAAAAAATTGCATACTTATCTCCTTATTTCAACTTAAACTCCCCTACAGTATTACCATTAACATCTAAAAGATTGCCTGAAAATTCCCCTGCCATTACTTTGGTTTTAATTTCTTCTAACAATCTATATAGTTCAGTAGAGGGGTCTGGGTTAAATGCCGCTCCTTCGCAATCTATCCTAACAACGAACTGTTTTCTTTGTGGGGTTTTCGTTAAAGGGGCTCCGGTTGTCGTATAATTTTCTATCTCCTCCCTATCCATTCTGCCTTGTGATTCTTTTACCCAATTAGCTTTTTTTCCCATTTCTTCCCACTGAGATTTTGATAACTTAATCTTCATACCACTCCTTTACCGATCAGCTCTTTAGCTTTACCTTTAATCAATTCATCTGTTGATCTATAAGTACTCTCTTTATCTGAAGCCTGTTTGGGATCTTTAATATAATTAACTACCTCCCAACATCTATCACACAACTTGGTACCTGTCATCTTTATGGGTCGTTTACATATAAGGCAACTAACTGTATCTTCACCAAGCGATCCAATTGACCATCCTGCTTTCCTGCCCATTTCTTCCCACTGAGATTTTGATAACTTAATCTTCATTTTTTACCCTTTCATTCTATAAAGCATAGTACTAATTCTTCCGGTAGCATTATCTAAAGATTTTGTCACTGCATCACAATCATCACTAATTAAATTCCATCTTTCTTCCGGTACATCAGTATATTTCCGCAAATCAGCAGTTAAATTGTAAAAATCAGACTCCAACCTATTAATATCCGATTGCAATCCCTTAAGCCGTGTTATAACGTCTGGTAATTGTGATGGGTTCTTCGAGCTATTCTGCGATAATACCGACCATCCTGCTTTCCTGCCCATTTCTTCCCACTGAGATTTTGATAACTTAATCTTCATTTTTTACCCATAGCCTTTTTAAGACTTTCTGTAAATTCATCAGAAATAGAACGTGGAGTAGCAGACTGAATACTAAATTCATGTTTAGCTTTTTCCTCGCCACGTATCTGTTTCTTATATTCCTTATTACTTTCCCTGATTTTTTCACCCTCTGTTTTATCAGGAATCTTCTCGAAATCATAAAGATTGCCCTTGATTCCAGGTTGAGCGTTTAATACTTCGGTAGGAAATACGCTTCTATTAATCTTAGAAAGTAAATCCTTATCAGACATCATAGCTATTTTTTCATTCTGCCATTCTTCATGATTTTTCTTTGCTGTAGCCCTTTTCTCTTCATTTTCTTTTCTTAGTCTCTCTCCAGTATCCTCTTCTTTAGTATAATTTTCTATGGCATCTGGATTACCGATACTATTCTGTCCCCTTGCTGTTTGAGTATAACTATTGGTATTAAAATCTTCTCCGCCACGAATTGCTTTGATTGCATTAGACATAACACTGGGTTTATCTGTTAAAACACTTTGCTTACCTTCTTTTTCCCAATGTTCTCTTTTATGAGCAGTAAGTGGAGCATCTGGAATAGAATCTAAATGGAAAGGGTCTGATAATGTTAACGTATTAGTTTGTTCTACTTCTTCGCATTGCACAGAGGCGGTTTTTATAGTTCCCTCAAGATGATCGATACTAGCTGCAACAATTTTTTTCGAGTCCAAATTACAAGCTAGTGCATATTCTTTTAAAGATGCCACTGTATTTTTATCCCAAGCTACATTATAATGATAAACGGTTCCTTTTTGAGCACACTTTTCGATTTGATCGCGCTCGCTAACTAATTGATCTTCTGTTAAAGCTTGTGGCAAAGAAGCTAATCGTTTAAGCTCGTCTCTGTTTAAAATATCGACATTAGTAAAGGCGTCTTGCTTTTCAAAACACCATGCTGGAGCTTTATTTTCATCCGCCATTTTATTTATTTTCATAATACTTCCTTATTATAAGAATATACTACCTAGACTATTTATTAATTCAAATATAAATTATCAAATTCCTTCTTTGATTCGGCTTATATGGATACAAAATTCCCCTACTCTAAAGAATAGGTGAAATTCTATCTAATAGATTACTTCGATTAATAGAAAGAGAATCCCTCTATTTGTCTAATATTTCTTCAGATGGGAGTTTGAAGAAGGGGACATTTCGAAAAGCTTCTAACGATTCTTCATCCTTGCAGTTATCATTATCTAGAGGAAGTTGCATTTGAGGTTCTTCTTTTTTGTCTTCCATTAAATATCTATCGCCTAGTATTAATTCGCCAGTATCTTCGGCTTTTGTAGAACCTTCGCTATGTTCTAGGACTTTTATAAAGTATTCAGTAGTCCAATTAATCTTACTCTTTCCTTTTCTAAAATAATAACGATGTGCTGCCATTTCCTGCAATAAGATATCTACATCTCTTACAGTAAATCCCTTTTTAGATGCTATAGGAGCTAGTTTTTCGATATCTAATTCCGATAAAACGCCCTGAAATTCATTTAGGTCTTTAAAACCTAGAACAGATACGCCTCTATTAGTCATTCTTCTAGGAGCGGATTTAAAGGCTTCTATCATACTTTTTTCGTCAAAATCACTTATATCTATTACAAGATCTGCTCGTCCTGATCTTAGTAATGGTCCTGTAATATTTTCTTTATGGTTGGTAGTTAAAATAACAAATATATCTCTTTTGGCAAAAATTCCTTCTTCTTGGTTATTTTGCAACCAATTCATAAATTCGGATTCGACCTGTTTATGGGCTTCGTGCATACCGTGACCAGAAGCAGAAGTAGATCCCATAGCCCTGTCATATTCGTCTACTCTTACAATAACATGACTTGCTTGTGTGATTTTGATTAAAGCCTCTCGCATTCTTTCCGATCCTTCTCCGATCCACTTACTATGGCAAGCGTTTATGTTAAAATCCCAAGCATCAAAATCTAACAAACCAGCAAAGTGAACAGGGAACGCGCTTTTTCCTACACCACCTTTACCATACAGGACAATTACATGAGGCATTCTAGATCTTATAGCAGTGATATTTTTTTCTACAACCCCTTCGTCCTGTTTAGTGCTTATTAAATTATCTTTAACATCTTTTAGTTCTTTTATTTCTTGGAAGTCCCGTACTATTTTTTTGACATCGGTTGTAAAATTGCTAGATTCTGGGCAAATATAATCTTCCCATGGTCTTGGCGTTAAATGACTCAATCCAAATGAATCTTCCATAAAGCTACTATTAACCTTTTGCCTTAATTTACGAATAACCACTTGGGAATCTATTTCTTGGACACCTTCTTTTGACTTGTTTTTGTCTTTGGAATTAGACATAACTTCACAAAATATATCTGATGCTTCTGTATATGTTAATCCGCTTAGTTTTCTTATAATTTGTTCTTTTTGACTCTCTGTAAAAGAAACTTGTATTTTATACTTACCAAACAGATCTATTGCGCTATCTATAATATGGTTAGCTTCTACTTCATCGACAGATTCAAAACGGATAGTTCTGGTTTTGAAAGGCAATTTTAATTTCTTATTGCTTATTAAGAGCATTACGCATCCTCTTTTTATGTGAGGATGGCGGAAATTATCAAATATATATACTGCGCGAGGATCTATAAGCGCCGGTTCTTCCTTACAAAAATCTATACAATAATCAAGATTTCTTATAACCAAAATCGGATCATGAATTACCCTAGATTTCCTGAGAACAAATCCATCTTTATTTCGCAATCTTTTTCCGGTTTTAGGATCTATTTTAACGGGAAACTCACCAGTTAATCCATCTGGTTTTTGTGTTTTATCCCTTTCAAAGGTTCCATAGATAAATTCGTCTAAATAAGCAAGTGCATTACCGGCTCCTGGTGATCCTTTTTGAAGCTCTACTGCGTCAATATTATAGGTATCATTATATAACTCTTTATATTGCAATTCTCCGGTTTTTTGATTTACGGTTCCATAACAACTATCCAAAAAAGCTTCTACTAATGCTTGATCTTCATAATTTACCACTAAATTAGTGATACCTGTTAATGAGAGTCTAACTGCTACCACGCATTCTTTTTTTAGACGTTGGAACTTTTCACTGATACCTACCAACGTTTCGAAATCCATTTTCAGACCTTTAGGAGTTTCTTTTTTAGATTGATCGTTTTTAGTTTCGTTTTCTGCAACGTCTTTGTTTTCTTTGTTTTCTTCCATAGTTTCCTCATAGTTATTCTTTGCTATATTATATGTAGGCTTTTAAAAAAAACAACAAAAAAAAGAAGGCTGATTTTTCAACCAGCCTTCTTTATTTTTTCTATGGTTATTATTACTTTTCGTAATCCTTAGCCATTAGCGCAACATAATCTGCGGGGAAACCTTCTTGATTCTTCCAATAATCCATGATCTTATCTTTGGTTTCCTTGCTAAGTTTGGCAAAACGGCAGAATTCCTCTTCTACTGCTGCCGACTTATCCATCTTAGCCTCTTCCTTCTTTTCTTCTTTCTTTTCTTCTTTCTTTTCTTCTTTCTTGGCTTCTACGACTTCTTTCTTTTCAGATGAGGCACAAGCGCAAGCGGGTTCGGACTTGACAACGATATCCTTGCCAACTTCCTCTACTGGCTTTTCCTCTTCTACTTCAACTTCTACTTCTACCGCTTCTTCTGCTTTTTCTGCGGATTCTTCTGCTGCGACTTCTCCTTTAGCCTCTTCAACTACCTGTACTAATTCACCAGCTTTCTGTTCAACTTCCTTAGCAACCTCAACTACCTTCTCAATCGCTTCCTTTTCCTTTTCCTTTTCCTCGCCAACCTCAACTGCCTTTTCTAGTTCAAGACTCTGGGCGTATTTCTTAGCAGCTTCTAAAAGAGCATCACCAGAAACTTCATTCGTGGATGCTGTTTTTGTTAGCGATTTATCGGAAGGAACCCATTCAACGTTCTTATTACCAGCCGGAACTATCATAGTCATTTTAACTCTCCTTATTTAGTTTTCTATTTTATTTCTTACCTAACAATTTATTCTTCTATTTTTAAAGCTAAAAACCCTTTTTATTTATCCTTCTTTTCTTTTACTTCTTTTACTTCTTTAGCTTCTGTTTGTCCTTTAGATCCATCGGTTACCTTTTCTTTTCTTGGGACAATAGCTTCTGGGCATGATTTGACATATTTAAGGGAGAAATCAACCTTGCCCATTGTATTAAATTCTTCTATACATTCCATTTTGGCTTCATGCATACTTTTCTTTTGTTTGCCGCCTTCTTCCATCTTATGTTTGGCACAATTATTAAAGGCTCTCTCGTTAACATTCCATAAAGCCCTTGAATCATCATAATACGCTTTCTTATAAAAAGCTTTAAGATTGAATACTTTATTCATAATTATTTCCTTATTTCTTCTTATTTCGATTCTAAACTCTCTAATTCCTTCTTTTTTTCTTCCTGTCCGACAATTTCTATATCCATTATATTATCCACTAAAAAGCTCTTCCATCCGCCACTTTGTTCATCCCATGCCTTAACTATTGAGTTCATCTTGCCATCTTCATCTTTTTCAAATTCAAAAGGTGGCGAAATAGTTTTAGGTGGTAAATTAAGACCCTTTTTAGTCTGATACATTATTATAAGTTTTTGACCTTTTATATTTGCATCTTCTAAAATATCTCTAAAACTCCTTTCTAACAATACATCCGGTTTTTCTGGCTGCATTTCTCCTTCTGGTTGTGCTGGAGTTTCTGGTGCAGGTATCATAGGATCTGTCGGATTATCTATGGGGTTTATAACTAAAGAAGGTTCGTTTTGAGATTGTTTGATGGATTTAACGGGAGATATACCTATGCCGTTTATCAAGCCACCTACTTTTACATCGTTTTTCTTGAACCAACCTTTATTCACTTCCAAAGCATATCTACAAGGATAATGAGAACTAACGGACTTGGTACTTAAAGGAACCATTTCTTCTATTTGAAAGATCCTACCATCATCATCTAAAAATGCTATGTCAAGCGGAATATAGGTATTTTTCATCCAGAAATGTAAATTCTCATGATAAGGGAATTTAAAAAGCATGCCTTGATTATGCGACATCTTTTTAACGTGCATTAAACCCTTTTCTCTTTTAGAATGGGTATCTGCCAAATTTATAAATAATTTTCGCATTAATCATTTACTTGCCACGGAGCGCCTAATTCCTCTAAATAGTCTTTTAACTCTTCTATTTCGTTTTTGTCTTCTGCGTTAAAATAACAAGATCTTGATTTCCTCGTATATGTTACGTTTGGTGGTAATGTAAAATTCCAGCCGCCTTCCAACATCTTATAATATTTATATGGAAGTTCCGCATATATCTCCATGGGTTAAGACCTCCTTAAATTTAAAAGATTAGAATTATTTGCCGCAAATTTTGGTATTCGATATCCTGGTTTATTCCTTTTATCCATGCTTGCCAAAATTTCACTATAATTTTTTCGTTGTCGAGTTGTTTCAAATTTATTAGGTTCTGCCAACGCCATAGTGGTTATAACAATTTTCCCTTTCCTGGTCAATTTAATAACATCTTGGCTTCCTGTTACAAAACCATTAGTCTTTAAACGAATAATATCTTGTTTGTCAAAACCTCCCGAAATCTTGTAAGTATCCTCGTCTTGTCTTTCACCCTTTGTCCATATGTTAAATAATAACTCTGCATCTTTATTACTTGCGTATACCTTCTTATCGTTTTTAGGTAAAGACTGATGATTAAACAAAAACGAATAGTCTATAACCGGGTGATCATCTTTAATTGCTTTTATTGGGGCTGGCATATTACTCTCCTATTTTTATACCAAACTCTTCGAATAGTTTTTCTGCCTCTATTTTATTTTCCGCAATCACTTCTTGTTTTCCTATATTTAAATATTCTTCGGAATATCTGCCATCAAATAATAAAGGAGCATTTTCAATCATCGCAACTTGTAACGCCCCATCTATTTGGAAATTATAACGCAATTTCAGTTTCAAAGCCCTCAATATTACAATTGGATTTTCTTTACATATGAAATCAGGGTTAAGAAAGGTGCGTATCGTTTTATCTTTAATATCATTAATAGACGATTTACATGGATCATAAACCTTGCCATTTGTAACATTATAAAGCAACATATTTATAGTAAAATCTCTATTATAAACTTCGATATTTAGAGCGTTAGTCTCAATTCCTAACTCTCTCAATTGGTCTTTTATGGCAGTTGGATCATAATTATCTCGAAATTCTAACCTGATACCCTTATATTCCAAAGAAAAAGTATTATTAGATGGACAATACATACTTTGGGCTATATTTAATCTATGCGCTAGTAACCCTCCTAATTTAAGACATTGAGTTGGATAAGGACTGCAAAAATCCAAACTATTAATTTTAGATATCTTTTTGTTAAGTATTAAATCTCTAGGTAAATTACCAATAACATACACATCTTTAATTTGGTATTCTCCACATAAAACCTTGACTTCATTTAATATGTCATTAATAATTTTTTCTTTAGACTTGGAATAACCGGTTAATTCTTCTACTATTGAAGCATCATTAGCCGATTCATCCATAAAAAATCGCTCTGCTTTATCAATTTGATCCTCTATGATAGATGAATCATAAATCCAAACAGAAAAAAGGTTGTCGTTATTAGCTTTTGATCCCAGTTCAAAACACTTATATTGACATTCCTGAGTACTCCCCAAGACCTCGTTTATAATAGGCAATAAATCATCTGAAATTATTAGTCTGGAACTTTTGAAATCGCCTTTTTTAATCCCTGTTTTAATCAAACTTAAAACAGCTAAAATTCGAGAAATACCGGCATCTTCTTTAGACGCAAACCTTCTAGCTGGATGTATACCACTTATATCTTGATCTTGGTCATTCCATAAAGTAGGTTTAAGTCTTGGGTCTATCCACCTGTAATAAAAACCCTTTAAATCATATTCTGGGTTATAACGTGGCTGACTTTTTATAAAGTCTTCTTCTTTTCTAAAATCTTCATCCGCACTTTCCCATGACATTACTCTATCGCCTAATCCTGGAATAGTAGAGCCATCCGAAATATCTAAATTATTATACCAACCAAATAAAGTAGCTATTTTTATTGGTTTTGACGCACTAGCTTTCTTTATCGGAACTATTAAGGGTTTAGGTCTTTTTTCCTCCAATAATTCCTCCAATGTATAATATGCTCTGTCCATATCATAGCCTTCAGATAATAAATCATTGGTTGTTGCATGAGGGCTATGTCTTGGTAACCCCTTTGTAAATTTTTCCAATTGTAAATCGTAATGATCATGGGCTTGATCTAATCCTTTAGGTAACTTAGACATAAATTCCCTGCTCAATCTTTTCTCAATAGGTACACTCTGATCTTGTTGTGCTAACATTGACCAACCAGCCACTCCTTGATCTGTATGAGCACCTACAGGAAATCTACCCGATAAATCTGAACCAGTCGGCATATTAAAGACTTCCTGAGGATAATAATTCATTTGAGCCTTTTTATACCATGAAGTTTTTGAAGTATTTTTGGCATGCCTCTTTGTTCCGCCAATTGTTAGAGGAGCAAATAATTCCTCTTTACCTTGAGCTATTAAAGATTGCCTATATCTATCGTTAACTTTAGGTAAAGCCCAATTTAAAAAAGCACCTTCCCCAGCTTCAGACGCACCTTCATCAATATGCCCTTTAGAATGTATAGCTTCATGAACAATAGTTGCCCCTAAATGTAAAAGAGCCATCCATTCCCATATACTCGGATCTTCTGATTTGGTAGATTGTGCGTCTTGATGGGCAGATTGTAAAACGTCTTGCATGTTAACACCAAAAGCCGTCCCTCCTTTCGACTGAATATTATCATATAAAACATCTATATCTTGTTGTATTTCGTCTTGTGTTTTTCCTTCTTTAGTATGCTGGGCGGTTAATAGACCCTGCGAATTAACTTCTATTTTATAGCCTTTTGACTCCAATTGTTTCTTTAAAGCTTGCGTTTTTATTGCTCTATCTAAAGCAGGGAGAAAAACCCCATATGCGCCACCTTTAGAAAAATTAAATATAAAGGCAACATTAATTAGCAAAGAGGGGTTGAACTGATTAACAAGGGATAATGCTTCATCCACTCTGGTAAAAGTAGATTTTATTTGAGAAGCATCTACAGAACTAGTGCCGACAAAACCCATGGCATATTCAGGTATATCGCCACTGAAATAACCTTGATAATTTTGAGATTGAGTAAGTTTAATTATTCGCATTAGAAAACACCTTACTAAATACTTCGATATTAGTACGGCGTTTTCCTTTGTCGAAATTATGAGGAAGAGGATTCAAAACTCGGCATCTATATTGTTAGGCATCTATATTGTTAAGGTAGTTATAATTAATGGGTTTAGAATTTTAAGACTATTAAATATTATTTTCTTCGCGCCGATTTCCTGATTATTAACTTCACTTTGTGTCCCTTTTTGTCTGGAATCTTATATGTTACCTGTTCAATTATCTTTTCGTGTCCACATTCGTTACATTTTTTTGTTTTTGCGGGAGAAGCAATTTTTAGTTTTAAAAACCCATCTATACGCCTACCTTTTTCGTTAAAAGATCCATTTGTTACATCAACCATATTCCACCATGCCATTTTAGCCTTACAATAAGGGCATTTTTCTTCGTCTTCAATAAATGTTGCAGCATAGACATCTTTCTCAAAATAATGTCCCTTCTTGCAAATTATCTGATAGTATCCTTCAAAGCTCATATTCCCCTCCTCACAAATTAATTCGCAACTTATTTCTTCTACCTGAGAATTTCTTGCAATTTAAATATAACCATTCGATTATTCAAGCATGACTCACACAATAATGGAGTCCCCGCTTTTGCCGCACATGTAAGACATTCCAGGAATTTTGCATTAAGCAACTCTTCTCGCTCATTACAATCACGCATAGATGGGTGGCTTATTTCACCACTTTGCCTATAGGGGTTAGAAGTTGCAATTATTGAATGTTTCATCATCCTTACCTGTCCTTATCCTTGACGCATATAGAGATGTTGTGCCTATAGTTCCACGCCTTGACCGCTAGGCGTTTGGTGGACCGCACGAAATACGACTCGGCGCACGATACGCGGTTACACGAGATTGACCAGTGACCATCCGGCACCTGTTCCAGTTTCGGAGGATGACCGCAGAATGGGCACGGCAGAACCAAGGGTCGGAGCGTATTGCCAACCCGGCCAGCGTTCTTCTTCATTTCGATCCTCCTTCTCGGGTTGGCAAACGCTCAACCCTGTTGTTCCACTTGCCGCTTTCCATCCATTCAACAATCTCGCGCTCGTCTTGCGCCCATTCGGATCGGTCGCCCATTCCGTCCAGTGCGGCAACCGATGCCGTCACGAAGTCGTCAAACGCATCAACGAGGTGTGACGGGATACGAAACCCAACAACCGAATCAACGTTATCATTCATTCCGCTTCGCTCCCTTCTGAAACGTCATTCGAGACGTTGGGTTTCTTTTAATAAATCTAAATATTCTTGCATGATTTCACCTGTATAAAACCAATAACGAAAGGCAATCCAATGACAAGCGATAACGCTCTTGATTCCCTTAAACTCAGAATAAAAGAACTTGATGCGGAAATAGAGCGTGTCGAGTCTAATCTTGAGAATATGAAGTCTGAACGCAAAGATATTAAAAGACGGATCTTTCAAATCATAAATTCCCAACACATTTCTACGCATATAACCTCTTCTGTTAAGTCACTCAATGAACGAAAATTCAAATAACCCAACAATAGACTGCGCATTATTTTCGCTCCGCTCAAAAATGTGAGTCGGAACGTTGTCCATCATCGCAAACCCGTCGTCTATCCGCTTACGAAGCGCATCCGATGTCGGCAGGTCCAGCATGGACGCGCCCACCGGGCACACCCGGGCCGGAAACTCGTGCTTGCGACACTCTTCCGGGCGTCGGTCGTAGATGCCGCAGAAAACGAACGTGCCGCGCTCGATCAAGTGCGGGCAGGGTTCCGGTGCGGACAACGGCGACATGCGCTTGCAACAATCTCCACAGTGTAGGCAGTACATCACAGCACCTCCGAATCGGAATTGCCAACAAGCCCATGCAACGGACGGCTACCGCCGCCGGTGATGGCAGCGTTCGGCTTCATCCATCGGCGGCAAAAGCAATCGGTTGTGCTAGTGGGATCAGAGACAAATCCACAGGAGGGATAGTGCCCTGCCAGTATCTTCCTAATCCGTAGGACGTAACGCCGAATAAGACATTGGAGTTTATCATTCATCCCGCTTCGATCCTTTCTGAAAACTCAACTTTGTGTTGGCACACGGATCATCCGCGTC
>Ga0172362_10001783_pt1 | contig 18552 bp, 13 predicted proteins | sample LakKivs1_kivu2a2_FD_114534 | JGI IMG/M metagenome (GOLD analysis project Ga0172362, IMG submission 114534) | Sediment microbial communities from Lake Kivu, Rwanda - Sediment s1_kivu2a2 | ecosystem: Environmental > Aquatic > Freshwater > Lake > Sediment | place: Rwanda: Western Province, Lake...
CGACGCTGTAGGGCGCGGCTCGGTCCCGGGTTCGCAGACAGGTCGCCGTGGGCACCGCCCACGCGGTGAGAGCGGAGACGCCATGCACCGACGCGACTTCTTGAGCTTGACCGCCGCGAGCGCCGCAGCGGCCCTGCTGCCGCGCCTCGCACGCGCGGACGCTGGCCGGCCGAACTTCCTGCTGCTGGTCTCCGACGACTGGGGATGGCCGTACTACGGCTTCATGCGTCCGACGGTGGGCGCCTGCCTCGAGGCGCCGCTCGTGACCTGCGATCCGCTGGCCGACCCTTTCTGCCAGCCGTATCTGTTCCCGTTCCCGCGTACGCCGAACATGGATGCGCTGGTCGCGGGCGGCATCGCGTTCCCGTGGGGCATCTCGACGATCTCGCGCTCGACGGCGGTGCGGCAGTCGATCCAGACCGGCCTCAACCGCCGCGACCTCGCGACCGGCACGAAGTACGTGCACCTCGAGGACGACCGCGCGGCGGCGGTCGCGTCGGGCGGCCGGGTGACGATCCCGGTCGCGCTCGACGGGCTCGGCTACAAGGCGTACGGCCTCGGCAAGTGGGTGGTCGACGGCGCGCCGCTGTCGAGCCACTTCAACATCAACCAACCGGGCAGCGGCGCGGAGACGCAGGCCAACGTCTCGCTCATCGGGCCGCAGCTCCTCGAGAGCTTCCTCGACGGTCCCGGTGCGGGCAGCGACCCGTGGTTCGTCATGTTCGCACCGTACATGCCGCACGCGCCCTACCCGACCGGCGTGCCGTACGACTACGACGACTTCCGCGGCAAGGCGAGCTTCTACGAGAACGGGCTGCGCACGCCGATCATCGTCAACTGCCCGGCGCCGTTCGGGACGCCGTGGCGCGTGCCGGCGCGCGGACTCCACCCGGCGATGGTCGGGACGATCGACCTCATGCCGACGATCCTCGACTGGGCGCGCGACGGCCAGGGCGTGATCCCATCGTGGGTGCCCGACCACACAGACGCAGCGCGCTTCCCCGACGCGAAAAGCCTGCGCCGCCTCGTGACGGGCACGACGGACGACTTCCGCACCCTGATGTTCTCGAACCGTGACGCCGGCGGCGACATCGCGGTGCGCGAGGCGGTGTACGACCCCGTCACGCGCGAGCTGACGAGCCTCTACAAGCTCTACGTCAGCAAGACCTTCAAGGAGAAGCAGCTCTTCGACCTGCTCGCGAACCCGTTCGAGAACACGAAGCAGAGCCTGCTGAAGGACCCCGCGCAGGCCACGCGCATCGCGTCGTTGAAGGCCGCGATCACGGCGTGGTGAGCGGCGCCGCCCGCGGGAGAGCGTCTCGCCGACGATGCGTATTTCGACCACACGCGACCAGTCGACCGCGATCCTGGCCGCAATGCGCGACGTCGCGGTGACGGGGCGCGGCGAGCCGAGCACGGCGGACCGGACGGCCCTCACCGCCGCGGCTCACTGGATCTTCGGGCGCGACGCGAGCGAAGCGCCGGGGGCGCTGCCGCCGAGCGATCCGGAGCGGCTGGCGCGGGCACTCGGCACGGCGGAGCTGCGCATCGAGGCGGTGCGCTTCCTCACCGTGACGGCGTTCGTCGACGGCACGCTCGACCCGGCGAAGATCGCGCGCGTCGTCGCGTATGCCGAGGCGCTCGACGTGCACGAGTCGTCGGTCGACGAGATCGCGGCCGCGGCGCGCGGCAGCCTAGCGTGGGCGCTCGCGCACATGGTGCGCGACAACATGGAGTCCGTCCTCGGACGCCGGTGGCCCGAGGACGGCGACGTCGCCGCGTGGCTCCAGCCCTACCGCGGCGCCGGTGCCGATCCGGCGCTCGCCGCACGCTACCGCGCGCTCGCTCAGCTGCGGCCCGGCACGCTCGGACGGGCGTTCCTCGAGCACTTCGAACGCAACGGCTACGCCGTGCCCGGCGAGCCCGACGCGATCAACGAGCGCTTCGGCGCGCCCGACCCGGACGAGCTCTGGCACGCCTGGGCGCGCGGCGAGCGCGCCGGCGTGGACACCTTCGCGCCGGCGTGGAGCTTCTGGGAGCACGCGGACCGCCCGCTCGACGAGCTGCGCGCGGTCTGGCACATCGAATCCCGGCCCTGATCGCCCCCCGGAGCGTGCAGATGTTTCCCGAATCCTACCTCGGCTGGAAGATCGACTTCGCGACGCCGCCCGGCGAGCGCGCCTACCTGCCGCCCGACTCGGTGCACTGGCGGATCTACAAGAACCCGGTCGCGCTCGGCGTCGGCGGCGTCGCGGCGGTGCTGCTCGAGTTCGCCGACGCGCGCATCCGCTCGGGCGTCTGGGACCACTCGACCTACAAGGCCGACCCGATCGGACGCTCGCAGCGCACCGGCATCGCGGCGCTGGTCGGCGTGTACGGGCCGGCGAGCGCCGCGCGCAAGGTCATCGGCGGCGTCAATCGCATGCACGCGCACGTCAAGGGCAGCACGCCCGCGGGCGAGGCCTACACGGCCCTCGATCCGGAGCTGCTCGACTGGGTCGCCGCGACCGCCGGCTATGGCTTCCTGAACGCCTACGACCGCTTCGTGGCGCCGGTGTCGGACGCGGACCAGGAGCAGTTCTACCGCGAGGGCGCGGTGCTCGGCCGGCTGTACGGCGTACAGGAGGCGCCGCGCTCGCCGGACGACTTCCTCGCCATGATGGAGCGCCGCGCGCACCGCTTCGAGCCGCACGCGATCGTCAACGAGTTCGTCGGCATCATCGAGTCGGGGCGCGCGGCGCCGATCCTGCCGGGCTTCCTGCACCGCGCGCTGGCGCGTGCGTCGATCTCGATCCTGCCGCCGCTGGTGCGCGAGCGGCTCGGCTTCGGGCCGGAGCACGACCTCGGGCGTGCCGACCGCATCGCGCTGAAGGTCGCGGGCCGCGTCGCAGACCGCTTCGCGACCGAGGACGCGCCGCACCGCCAGGCGTGCGTGCGTCTCGGACTGCCGAGCGACTTCCTGTACCGCAGCCCGGGCACGCAACGCCGCCTGCTCGACGAGGCGGGGCTCGCCGGCAGCGCCGCCGCGTCGCCCGACGCAGCAGACGCGGCGGCGATCTGACGAAGGTACGCCTGCGCGGCGGAGGGCCGGTCAGCGACCCCCGCCGCGGTCAAGCATAGCGGTCCCAGCTCGTGACGCTCCGCGCGTCCGGGCGCGTCGTCGGCCCGAACTTCCCGGTCGGCCAGCCGACCGGGATGATCGCCGCGAGGGTGACCGTCGGCGGCAGGCCGAGCACCTTCTCGAACTCGCCCGGCAGGAAGAACTGCTGCGTGGTGAGCACCGCACCGAGGCCGAGCGAGCGCGCCGCGAGCAGCAGGTTCTGCACCGCGGGATAGGCGGTCGCGCCGTCCGCGAGGCCGCCCACGCGGCCCATGCTCGTCGCGAGGCGCGCGACGCCACCGACGCCGAAGTGGCTCACCAGCTTCATCATCGTCGACGGCGACGCCATCACCTTCGCCATCAGCTCGTCGCGCGCGACGCACACGCAGACGAAGGCCGGGATGTCGAGGAAGTTCTCGAGCTGCCACGACGCCGCGGCGAGCATCCGCTTGCGTGCCGCGAGGTCCTCGCCGGGACGCGCGTCGGCCGCGGCGACCGTGTCGAGGTAGAAGTTCCAGCTCTTCCGCCAGAGCGCCTGCATGCGCTCCTTCTGCGCCCGGTCGCGGACGATCACGAAGCGCCAGTTCTGCGCGTTCGAGCCGCTCGGCGCCTGCAGGGCTGCGTCGACCAGCTGCAGGAGCGTCTCCTCGGGCACCGGGTCGGGCTTGAGGCGCCGCATCGCGCGGCAGGTGTACATGACGTCGAACAGGCGGGCGTCGCTGGACGGGATCGTCATGCGCGCTCCTACATCAGGGGGCCGGCGACAGCGCAAGCGATCCGCAGCCGGCCGGCGACAGCGCGAACGAACCGCAGCTCCGGCCCGCCCCGTCACAACGGAGCGGACCGGAGCCGGAGGGACGTCAGGTCGGGGAGACGCGCCCTACTCGAGGCACTGGACGATGTACTGCGCCGAGCCCGAGCCGTTGAGCGCCGCCGAGCACGACGGGCGCGTGCTCTGGCAGGAGCCGATGCCGAGCGGCGGGCAGGAGACCGGCTGGCAGCCGTCACCGTCCTCGCCCATGCTGCCGAAGCACGACGAGTAGTTGCCGTCGTTGTTGATCGAGAACGCGTCACCGAGCACGCCGACGAGGTCGATGTTGCCGCTCGGACGGTTGATCGTCACGCTGCAGCCCGGCGCGGCCGACTGATTCGTCGTCCCGCCCGGCCACTCGGCCGAGTCGAAGACGCCGCCCGCGTTGCTGTTGATCGTGAAGGTGTAGAGGTGGTTCTCGCACTTGCAGAGCCCGCCGCTGCAGTGCGCGGTCTGACAGTCGGTGTCGAGCACGCAGCCCTGGTTGAAGGCGCAATCGCCCGGGCAGGAGCCGCCGCAGTCGATGTCGGTCTCGTCGCCGTTCTCGATGCCGTCGCTGCAGCTCACCGGCTGGCAGACGCCGGCCTGGCAGTTGTTGCTCGTGCAGTCGCTCGAATCGACGCAGCCGCCGCCCGGTCCGCACGGGGCACAGTTGGGTCCGCCACAGTCGATGTCGGTCTCGGACTGGTTCTGGATGCCGTCGCTGCACGTCGGCAACGGCACGCAGGTCCCCTGGGTGGTGACCTTCTTGTGCGTGTATTCCTTGGTCGTCTTGTTGACGATGGTGCCGTTGCCGGCCGCGAACTGGACGCTGTAGGAGTCGCCGCCGCCACCGATCTGCAGAAGCGCGCAGGCGTCGGTGCCGATGTTGGGCGGCGTCACGTTCACCGGGAGGACCTTGCCCGTCGCCTGCGCGTTCAGCGTGAACGTCCCGTTGCCCGACTTCTTGAGCTGGACCGTCTTCACCGGGCCCTGCTCGCTCTTCCCGTCGTTGTACTTGAAGCCCTTGATCGCGTCGCCGGTCCAGTAAGGCTTGCCATTCGCCTTGATGCCCTGCGGCAGGTTGAACACCTGCTGCGTCGGCGTGTTGCCGTTCGCGCGGATGGTGAGGGTCGCACCGTTCGTCACCGGATTGCCGACGATCGTGTTCGGGCTCGCCTTCTCGCGCGCCTTGACCTGCACCTTTCGCTTGTCGGGGGTGCTCGGGTCCTTCGTCTGGAACTGGTTGCCCAGCAGCGGCTGGTCGGCCGCGCGGGTCATGGGGGCGGCGAGAAGGACTGCGCATGCGGCCGCCGCGAGCGAAGCGAGTCTCATCAGGTTTCCCTCCGTGATCGGTGTGAGGTGATGCGGCCGCACAGGATGGGCGGCCGCCCCTGACGGCACGGCGATCTTTGGTCGGTCAAGCCGCCGCGCGCACTCCCATGGCGTGATCCGGGGCCGGTCGCCCGTCGGCGCCCCAGGCACCCGGACCAGGCCGGGGATCGAGGCTGACGGGGCCGCCGCCGCGAACCGGAGCGGGGGGATGAGGCTGGCGTCACACCGCGGTCGATCGCTCCGGAGCGGGGCGTCACCTTCGAGCCCCGAGCGCACTGCTCGAGACGCCGCACGACCCAGCTGCGCCGAGCAAATCGGTCTTGGCCGGAACCCCGCCCCTGCGATAGGAGCGGTCATGCTGCTACCACGTCGTGGGGCCGTGGCCATCGTGACCCTGACCGCGCTGCTCGCGCTGGCCGCACCGACGCAGCGCAGATCGCTGCCGCCCGGGACGCCGTCGACGTCGCGTGCCCGTGCTTCTCGTACGACCAGTCCGCGCCCTACCGGAGCTGCGTCCGCGCGGCCCTGAACGCGCAGGTGAACGCGAGCGTGCTGCGCCGGGAGTGCCGCGGTGTCGTCCAGCGCGCCTACGGACGCTCGGTCTGCGGCAGGCCCGTCGGCCGCGGCGGGCCCTTCGTCCCGTGCGTCTCGACCAGCACGTCGGGAAGGGTCGGCTGCCTCGTCAAGCCGACGCAGCTCTGCGAGGACACGCCGAGCAAGTCCCAGGAGCGCTGCCCCGGATCGATCACCTGCCTCGACGCCGCCGACACCAACGGCGACCTGTCGATCGACGCACCGGGGGACACCGGCCAGTGCGCGCCGACCACGTTCACCGACAACGGCAACGGCACGATCACCGACGATGACCTGGGCCTCACCTGGGAGAAGCTGTCGAACGACGGCTCGGTGCACCAGTTCACCGCGACCCACGATCTCCCGGACGCGCTCGCGAAGGTGGCGTCGCTCAACGCGACGAGCTTCGCAGGACACACCGACTGGCGTCTGCCGACGGTGCGCGAGCTCCACACGCTGCTCCGTCCCGGCCCGGCACCGCTCGTCGATCCGATCTTCGACGACGGCTGCGTGGCCGGCTGCACCGTGACGACCTGCAGCTGCACCTCGTCGTCCGTGTTCGACGAGGACACCTGGTCGTCGACGGCGTTCCCGTTCAACCCGAACGCGTTCTGGACGGTGGACTTCCGTACGCTCGGCGCCGACGCGGGCGTCGCCGGGGAGCTCGACTCGGACGCGAATCACGTGCGGGCCGTACGGCCCTGAGCGGCGACGGGGTCGGACACCTCCACGAACGAGCCCACCGGCTGCGCGCTTGCTCGCGGCCTGCTCACAGATCGGCAGGTTGACCCGCCGCTGTCGGTGCGACGCCGATCACATGGCGCGGATACGCTGGCTCGTGAATCCGTGGCGCAGGATGCACGTCGCCGCCAGCGCGGCGGCGCGAGCACGTCCGAGCGAGCGCTTCGAGGCGCGGTTCCCAGCTCCCTGCTCGAGCCCGCCTCAGCCCACCAGCGCCTGCACCGCGAGCGCGTAGTCCACAGGCTCGCCGTCCCAGCGCGGGAACGCCGTCGCGGCGTCGATGACCAGGCCGCGCGCGGCGTGCGCGTCGGCCAGCGCCTCGACGGCGTCGCCCGTGCGGTCGAGCGCGACACGGCGCTCATCGGCGCGCGGCAACGGCGTGCCGTCGCCGCGGAGGAAGCGCCGCTCGCCGCCGGTCGCGGTCTCGATGCGGTAGCCGTGCTCGTGCACCAGCCGGTGGTGGCGGCGGCAGAGCTCGAGCAGGTTCGACAGGCTCGTGGCACCTCCGTCGACCCACGCGACCAAGTGGTGCGCGTCGGTGATGCGGTTCGTGCAGCCGGGGAAGCGGCAGCCGTCGTCGCGGCTGCGCAACGCGCGGCGCAGCGTGCTGGAGAGACGGCGCGTGCGGCGCGAGGTGGACGTGACCTTGCCCGTGGCGTCGTGTGCAACGGTGACGACGGCGGCGTCGCAGGCGAGGCGCTGCACGGTCGCGATCGGGAGTGCGGCGCCGTCGGCGAGCGTCGCGTGGTGCTGCGTCATGTCGTTGTCGTTGTCGTGCCGACGGGCTGCGTGGTCGCCGTCGGTCGCGTCCGTCGTCGCGATCGTCGTCGCGATCGCTGTCGTGATCGCGCCACTCTCCGCGCGCAGCGCTGCCGCGTCGACGTGCACCACGAGCTCCACCGGTACCGCGCCCGCGCCGACAGCCGCGGGCCTGTCGTCCCGCGCCGCCGCGGCGAGGAACGCCTCCGCGACCACCACCAGCGCGTCGGCGCGGGAGAGCGCGGGGTGCCGCTGCGACGTTCCCGCGGGAACGTCGCTCGCCCCCGCGCCCGCTGCCAGTCGTGCGCTGTCCTCGCCGCACACGGCAGCGGCAACGGCAGCGCCCGACCGCGGCCGCCATGCGAGCCGGCGCGCCACGTCGAGCGCCTGCAGCAGCATCGCTGCCTCCTCGGGACGGAGCCGCGCGTCGATGCGCACCATGCCGTCGTCGGTGTCGGCGGTGCGCACGAAGCGGCGGAGCTCCTCGTCGGCGAGGCTCTCCGGACGCGCCGCTCCGTCGGCCGCGTCCACCGAGCGGACCCTCCGGTAGCTCCGGCAGATGCGCTCGAGCTGCGACGCCGTCGCGTGGGTCGCCATCTCGAGCAGTGTCGCCTCGTTGGCTGCCGTCGCGACGCGCGTCAGCGCACGCGTCTTCGCGTAGCTGAGCGCGCCGCGGCGGAGCGCGTCGTCGATCTGCGGCAGCATCGCGAGCGCGCGGGCGACCCGGACGTGCTCGCGCGCGGCACCGAGGTCGAGGCCGATCCGCCACTCGAGCCAGTGCGCGCACGACAGTGCGCCGTGCGTCGCCCAGCCGGAGCCCTCGTCGAAGAGACGAACCAGCGTGAGCAGACGGTGCGTCGCGGCGTCGAGCTGTGACGACAGCTCGGCGATCTCGTCGGCGAGACGGTCGACCTCGGCGGGCGGGAGCGGCTGCGTGGGCGGTGTCGGCTGCGTGGGCTGCTTGCGCGATGCGATAGGCGTCATGTGGAGCGGATACCATCGCGTTTTCGAGGCGTGCTGCGGTGGTGCGTGGCGCGCGATCTCGGCGTGCGGGACGCGCGGCGGCCTTCGCCGGGGATCGAGCACCAGCGGGGCGCTGGGGCGCAGGAGGGGTGCTTCTCGTCGCCTCGATGCGAATGCGCGGGTGTCCATCGCGAAATCCGTCAAGGGTGCGCGCGACAAAATTACCGGGCTGCATCGCTTTTCGCGCCGATTCGCCGTCGCCGCGACCGGACTCGGAGAGCATGTCCTCGTGGCGCTGGCAGTGGCCGCGCCGGATACCGCTACCTACCGGGCACACCGGACCGCGACGCTCTCGCTGTGGAGCTTGGCGGCGCGGCCCCGGCGTCCAGGATGGCTCCGGGGACGCGGGCTCCCCCACCAACGACGCCACGCTCGTGATCAGCTCGTGGAACCCGTCCGGCTCGTCGTGCCCAGGGATCTCGCGGTTCCACCACACCTACCAGCCGCGCGCGGTGAGCATCGCAGCCAGCGAACGGGCGCGTGCGACACCCTCCTTCGCGTAGCTGATGACGATCTGGCTCATTGGCTGCGGACGCGAACGCCGCGCCGCCGGCGCGATCGACCCACGCGCGCCAACCGAGGTCGTCTGAACGCGGACCGCAGTCATGTCGCACGGCGCCCCCGCCGCGTTCAACCACGCCCCCGGGTAGTCGAACCCGGAACGTATGCTATGGAAGTCGTGCCTCGCAGCATCCCCGGAGAGTGATGGAGACGCAAAACCCTTCGTATTCGCTGAGCAATCCGTTCGCGCAGGGCACTCCTGCGGCAGCCGACGGCGCTCATCCCGCAAGCCCGCCGACGATCTACGAGGAGGCGCTCGACCTCGGTCGCGAGCTGCTCGAGAAGCCGACCCGTGGCGGCGGTCTCGACCGCGTCCGCGTGCAGCACGCGAAGAACCGCATGACGGTCTTCGAGCGCATCAAGGTGCTGACCGACAAGGAGCCGAACCTCCTCTGGCAGAACTGGGGACCCGGTCTCGACGGCGCATCGCTGGTGTGCGGCATCCTCGACATCGGCGGGCGCGACGTCGCAGTCTACGGACACGACTTCACCCTGCGTGCCGGATCGATGGACGCGACCAACGGCGGCAAGCTGGCACGCCTCATCTACATGGCGGGCGAGCGCGGCATCCCGCTGATCGGCATGAACGACTCCGCCGGCGCCTTCGTGCCCGCCGGCGTCGGCGGCCTCGACGGCTACTCGGAGGCGTTCACCGCGCTGCGCAAGATCAGCGGCGTCGTTCCGAGCATCTCGCTGATGTTCGGCTACAACGCGGGCGGCGGCTCGTACCTGCCTCGCCAGGGATCGTTCATGATCCAGTGCGAGGACACGTTCATCGGCCTCACGGGTCCCGGCGTCGTCAAGAGCGTGCTCGGTGAGGACGTCTCGGCCGACGACCTCGGCGGACCCCGCGTGCACGGCCGCAACGGCGTCTGCGACGTCACCACCGCCGACGAGCTCGGGTCGCTGCGCACCGCGATCCGCCTGCTGCGCTACCTGCCGGACAACAACTCGGTGACCGCACCGTTCGCACCGACGTCCGACCCGGTGGACCGCTTCACGATGGAGGAGGACACCCTCTTCCGCCGCACGTTCCACTCGCCCGCCGGCATGAACGCGCCGCTCGACGTCACGCTGTTCATGCAGCTCATCTGCGACCACGGCGAGTACTTCGAGCTGCAGCCCGACCGCGCGCGCAACCTGATCACGGCCTTCGGGCGTCTCGGCGGGCACGTCGTCGGCATCGTCGCCAACAACTCGGCGGTCGCGTCGGGCCAGATCGACACCCACGCGGCGCGCAAGGGCACGCGCTTCATCCGCTTCTGCAACGTCTACAACGTCCCGATGCTGTTCCTGGAGGACACGACGGGCTTTCTTCCCGGACGCGAGCAGGAGTCGGGCGGCATCGTGCTCGAGGGGCGCCGCTTCCTCGACTCGATCATCGATCTGCGGACTCCGTCCTTGACGCTCATCATCCGCAACGCGTTCGGCGGCGCATACGCGAGCTACAACTCGCACTTCGTCGGCGCGGACATGGTCTTCGCGATGCCGCAGGCGCGCGTCGCGGTCATGGGACCGGCGGGCAAGGAGTTCGTCTACAAGGACGAGATCCGTGCTGCCGACGCCGCGTTCAAGAAGGCCGTCGCCAAGGGTGCCAAGGAAGCCGACGCCGCACGCGAGCGCGACGCGGCGCTCGCCGAGCTGTCGGCGCGCTACGAGCGCGACCTCATGAACCCGAAGGAGGCGCTCTCGCTGGGCTCGATCTCGCGCATCGTCATGCCGGGCACCAGCCGCCGCGTCCTCTGCCAGAATCTCGATTTCCTCATGCGCACGTACCAGCCGTCACCGATGAGCGGCCCGCAGCGCGAGTTCGAATAAGAAGGAACCTGAGAGTGCTCGACCGAAACCTCGCGCCCGCGAGCTACGACGACAACCCCTCGGAGTGGCTGCGCTCGTTCTCGCTGTCGTCGATGAAGGTCCTGGTGGTGTGCCGCGGCCCCGTGCGCCAGGAAGCCTTCGACGTCTTCGACGGCATCGGCATCCGCGAGTACGGCATGCTGCTGTCCGAGAAGGACTCGGTGACGTACCCGCGCTGCCTCGCGCCCGAGCTGCGCCACTTCCGCTTCCCGAACAACGTGCACCGCGTGCCCGACTACATGGGCGTCGGACAGGAAGGGAAGCTCGAGCGCATCCGCGAGATCATCGCGATCGCGGTCGACCACGGCTACACGCACATCTTCGCGGGCTACGGCTTCATGGCCGAGGATGCGGAGTTCATCGAGGCGATCGAGAACGCGGGCGTCGGCTTCATGGGACCGTCGTCGCGCGCCGTGCGCCGCGCCGGCGCGAAGGACGAGGCGAAGAAGCTCGCGCGGAGCCTCGGCAACGCGGTCATCCCCGGCGTCGACGACATCTCGTCGCGCGCGCTGCTCGCGGCGCACAAGGATCGCCCGGCACTCGAGAAGCTCGCGAAGAAGCACGCGCTCCCGTTCGCGTGGAACGCCGACCTGAGCCTCGCCGAGAACGCCGAGGCGCTCCTGCAGCTCGGCTACGGGCAGACCGTGGAGCTGGTCACGATCGCCGATCTGCAGAAGGCGGCGGGCCAGGTGTGCGCCGACATGTGGCGCGAGTACCCGAAGAACCGCATCCGCTTCAAGCACATCGGCGGCGGCGGCGGGAAGGGCCAGCGCGTCGTCCGCGGGCCCGACGAGGTCGCCGCCGCGGTGATGGAAGTGCTCGCCGAGGTAAAGGTGGTTGAGCCGGGCTCGAACCGGAACTTCCTCGTCGAGCTCAACATCGAGAGCACGCGCCACAACGAGATCCAGCTGATCGGCAACGGCACGTGGTGCGTGGCGCTCGGCGGGCGCGACTGCTCGGTGCAGATGCACGAGCAGAAGCTGCTCGAGGTCTCGCTCACGCAGGAGCTGCTCGACGCGGAGATCGCAGCCGCCACGTCCGCCACCACGGCCGAGATCCTGCGCGGCGACAAGGCCACGCTCGCGCGCATCGAGATGGAGTCGGAGCGCTTCGGCGCGGCGACGGGCCTCGACTCGGTCTCGACCTTCGAGTGCATCGTCGAGGGGTTCCACCACTTCTTCATGGAGATGAACACGCGCATCCAGGTCGAGCACGTGGTGACGGAGCTGGTGTACCGGCTCGAGTTCACCAACCCCGACGACCCGGAGGAGCACTTCCACGTCGAGGAGCTGATCGAGGCGATGGCGCTGCTCGCGCTGCACGGCGCACGGCTGCCGAAGCCCCGGCGCGTGGTGCGCAACGTGTCGGGCCTCGAGGTGCGCATCAACGCGACCAATCAGGCGCTGCAGCCGCACGCGGGCGGCATGATCCGCTCGTGGTCTCCGCCGATCGAGGGCGAGATCCGCTTCGACCAGGGCATCGGCGAGCCGAACCCGGACACCAACGCGTTCGTGTTCTACCGCCTCGCCGGAGCCTACGACTCGAACGTGGCGCTCGCTCTCACCGCGGGCACGAGCCGGCGCGACAACTACGAGCGCATGGCGGAGGTTCTGCGCCGCACCGAGCTGCGCGGCGACGATCTGCAGACCAACCTGCCGGTGCACTACGGCCTCGTGCAGTGGTTCCTCGGCAAGGGCGTGATGGCCGAGCCGACCACACGCTTCATGCAGTCGTACCTCGCGGCGGTCGGCGCGCTGCAGCAGGTGGTCAGCGACTTCGACCTGCAGCTCGCATGGCAGGAGACGCGCAAGCGCGCCGCGAAGGACGCACAGGCGCGTGCCGTTCTCGATCAGAAGGAGACCCTGATCCTCCGTCCGCTCGGGCTGCTGCTCGAGAGCCCGCACCTGCTCGGCGGCTTTCTCGGCCGCTACGACGGCGTGCTCTGGACGCGCGACGGCGAGCGCCCGCAATTCCTCGCGAACCCGCTCCGCTTCCTCGAGCGACTCTACGACTATCTCGACCTCGAGGAGGTCCCGAGCAAGCCGCCCTCGGAGAAGATCTGGGAGCACGACCACGACGTCATGTGCCGCGCCGAGGCGTTCTATGCCGAGGTCGCGAGCCGCACGGGCGCGTCGTCGTGGACGGAGATCGAGGCGCTCTTCGCGAGCAGCGACGGCACGAAGCTGTGCGGCAGCGACGCTGCGCTGTGGCAGGCGGCGATCGCGGCGCACCGCGGCTTCCAGGTCGGCCTCGAGCTGCTGCTCGTCCTGCCGCTGATCGGCATGCGCTCGAGCTTCCTCGAAGTCACCGTGGGCGATGACCTCGTGCCGCAGTTCCCGGCGCGCTTCCTCGACCCCGCGCAGATCGCGGAGCAGACCCGCGCCCTTGCCCCCCCGCCGGCGGCGAGCGCCGACGAGATCCTCACGCCGATGGGCGGCACCTTCTACTCCCGCGAGGCACCCAGCCTGCCGGTGCTGATCGAGGTGGGCCAGCACTTCGAGGCCGGCCAGCCGCTCTTCATCATCGAGGTGATGAAGATGTTCAACAAGATCAGCGCGCCGTTCAGCGGCACCGTCACCGAGAACCTGATGGCGGGCAGGGAGGGCGTCGTCGTCGCGAAGGGCCAGCGCATCTTCCGCATCGAGCCCGACGAGCGCTTCGAACCCGAGTCCGAGAGCGCCGTCGCTGCACGAAGGCGGCAGACCACGCTCGGCATGCTCTGAAGGGGCCGCCATCGGATCGCATGGGTCCACACGCTGGCTGCTGGCGCTCGGCGCCATCCTCGCAGTGGCGGTCGTGGCGGCGCTCCGGCTCCCGCGAGGCGCTCTGCCCGACGTGGAGCGCGGCTGGCTGCGGGACGACGACGGGCGCCTGCCCGACGTCGTCCTCCTGACCGTCGACACCCTGCGCGCGGATCACGTCTACGGGGTCGCCCCGGCGGACTGGCACCTGACGCCCGCACTCGAGCGTCTCGCCGCCCACGGCACGCTCTTCGAGAGCACGAGAGCGCCCGCGACGGCCACGAAGCCGGGGCTCGCCGGGCTCATGACGGGATCCTATCCCCACCGGCACACGGTGACGTCCAACTTCGGCTCGGTACCGGTCGACGTGCCGCTTCTGGCGTCGATCCTGCGGCAACACGGCTACGCGACCGCCGCCGTGATCGGGAACCGCGTGATCAACGAGCGCAGCGGTCTGCTGCGAGGATTCAAGGACGTGGCGACCTCGGTCGACAAGAACAAGGTCTCGCACGACCCGGTCGCCGTCGATCTCGCGCTTGCGTGGCTCGCCACCGCGCCGCGCCGGCCCTGGCTGCTGTGGCTGCACCTGATGGCACCGCACGGGCCGTACAATTCGTCCCCGCAGGCCGCCGCGGCGCGTGCGGCACCGGACCCGCTGCCCGACACGGAGCTCCGCCCGAGCAGCTCCAACTACGGGCTCGGCCCGATCATCCCCCGATACCAGATCCTGCAGCTGCCGCCGCAGGCCGCACTCTACCGCGAGCGGTACCGCGACGAGGTGGTGTTCGTCGATGCGCAGATCGAGCGCTTCCTCGACGAGCTCCGCAACCGCGGGCACGGGTCGGCTCTGGTGATCTTCACCGCGGATCACGGCGAGGGCCTCGGCGAAGCCGACTACTTCTTCCAGCACGGCTGGCTGGTGAACGACCCGTCGCTGCGCGTGCCGATGATCTGGAGCAGACCCGGTCGAATCGCGCAGAACCATCGCGTCGCGGCGACCACCAGCCTCGTCGACGTTCTGCCGACGCTCCTCGCCGGGCTCGGCCTCGATGCGCCGCCGCTCGATGGCGCCGACCTGTCAGCCTCGCTGCTGGGCCACACGGCGTCCGACCGGGAGGTCTTCGGGCTCAGCGCGTACCCCAACGAGGTCAGCACCGCGGTGCGCGGCACGTGGAAGCTCGTGCACACTCCTCCGCCACCGAATCCGCTGCCCGACGACCACTGGCACGACTACTATCCGACGCAGGAAAGCTGGGTGCTGCACGACCTGGGCCGCGACCCGCTCGAGACGCGCGACGCGTCCGCCGAGGCGCCGCAGATCTTCGCGGAGCTGCGCGACCGCCTGCGCGCATGGGAGCGCGCCAACGGTCTACCCAGCGGGTCTCGCGGCGCCCCGCAGGTCGATCCCGGCACCGCCGAGGGGCTGCGCGCCCTCGGCTATCTCGACTGACGTCCGCACCGGCTTCGCCGGCCACGAAGGACGGAGCCCGCAGCGTGCTTCCCTTGGACGGCCGAGTCAGTCGGGCCGCAGGTGCGACACGCCGTGATCGACGGGCACGATCGACCAGTGGCGTCCGTGGTGTGTGTTGATCTCGATGCGGTGCGCGATCGAGATCAACGTCGACTGCGGTAGCCGCTCCGCGAGCAGCTCGTAGATCCGCCGCTCCAGGTCTTCGTCGAGCGCCGACGTCGCCTTGTCGAGGAACACCCACGCCGGCTCGTTCAGCAGCACGCGTGCGATGCCGAGGCGCTGCTGCTCCGCCGGTGACAGCTGCTGCGCCCACGACTCGACGGCGTCGAGCCGTTCGGCCAGCGCGTCGAGGCCGACGAGGCGCAGCGCCTCGCCGATGCGCGTGTCCTCGTGCGTGCCCTCCGACGCGGGGTACGAGACGACTGCGCGCAGCGCCCCCTCGGGCAGGTACGGACGCTGCGGGACGAAGAGCATCCGCTCGACGTCGGGCAGGTCGATCCGCCCGCGGCCGAACGGCCACACACCGGCGATCGCGCGCAGCAGGGTCGTCTTGCCCGTTCCGGACGGGCCGCTGATCGCGACGCGATCGCCCCGGTTCACGACGACGTCGATGTCCTCGATCAGGCGACGCCCGTGCGGATCGCGCAGCGATACACCCTTCAGCTGGAGCGCGCCCGCCGGGCCGGCGACGACATGGATGCGCGCATGCGCGATGTCGGCGTCGGCTTCCTCCATCACCTCGCGGAACGACGCCAGACGTTCGACGTTCGCGCGCCAGCGCGCGATCTCCTGGTAGGCGTTCACGAACCAGATGAGCGCGCCCGAGACCTGCCCGTACGCAAAGCGCACCTGCACCACGGTGCCGAGCGTCATGAGCCCCGAGAAGAACCCGGGAGCCGCCATCAGCCGCGGCACGATGCCATTCGCCTGCCCGATGATCCCCGTGAACACCGTCAGGCGCCGCTGGGCGAGGATCAGCTCCCACCAGTTGAGCATGACGTTGCGGAAGCGCTGCGTGGCGCCCAGCCGCTCGAGCTGCTCGCCGCGCGACAGCGCGACGGTCTCGACGTTGTCGCGAAAGCGCATGAGCGCGAAGCGAAAGTCGGCCTCGTAGCGCAGGCGGTCGAAGTTGAGGCCGACGAGCGGGCGGCCGACGCGGTGCGTGAATCAGGTGGAGAGCGCGGCGTAGGCGAGCGCCACCCAGAGCAGGATGCCGGGGACGTGCACGTGGCCGCGGATCGGAAACGCCCAGTCGCGCGACAGCGTCCACAGGAGCCCGCCGAACGACACCAACGTGGCGAAGGCCGACAGCAGCGACAGCGCCAGGCCGAGCGCGCTCGCGACGAAGTCGCGGATGTCCTCGGCGATGCGCTGGTCGGGGTTGTCGAGCTCGTCGCGGTGCAGGTGCATCTGGTAGTACGCGCGGTCGCTCATCCAGAGCCGCAGGTACTCGGCGGTCTCGCTCTCCCGCCAGCGGATCTCGACCAGCTGCCGCAGGTAGATCCGCCACGCCGACACCAGGACGAAGCCGGCGGCGGCCGCGGCGAAGAAACCGATGGCGCCGAGGAACTCGATCCCGTTCCTCTCCTGCAGGGCGTCCATGATGTGCCGCTCGCCGACCGACAGGAGGAAGTTGCCGTACACGGCCACGAGCTCGAGCAGGACCGCCCCGAGCAGGAGCAGCGCGCCGCGCCGTCCCGCGGGCGAGCGCCAGTAGACGCGGACGAGCCGCCCGACGTGCCGCACGAAACGCAGGTCGAAGAGGGACTGGATGTTCATCCGGCGCATGTCGCAACGGCCTCTGCCGCGGCATCTTCGCGACCCGGCGGCCCTCGTCAAGCGGCCATGCCGGTCACCCGGCAGGCCGACCGCCCGCGCGACGCACGAATCTGCTGTCACGACGCACGAATCTGCTCGCACAGCTCGCGTCGCCCGGCTAGGGTACGTTGCGCCGCGACCCGAGGACGGGCCGCGGAAACCAGCCGCGAGGACCCGACGTGACCCGACGCCCTCTTCACCCCCACCGCTCCGCTCCCCGCCGTACGGGCCGGGTCCGTGCGACGGACGTGCTGCTCGCCGCCCTGCTCTGCTTTCCGGCCCTGGCCGGCGAGGCTCGAGCCGACGACCGCTGCGGCATCGCCCTGCAGACGAACGTCTGCCTGGAGGCGAACCCGTTGTGCCCGGCGACCACCACGCCGCTCGGACCGAACCCCGGCAGCTGGCCGAGCTACCAGCGCGATCCGCAGCACACCGGCTGGAGTCCGGTCCCCGGCCCGACCTGCAACAACGTCCTGTGGACCACCAAGCTCAAGGGCGGCATCTTCGCCGCGGCGGCGCTCGCCGAGCGCACCGTGGATGCGCCGGAGTCCCTGTACGTGTCGGTCGGCAAGATGCCGGTGTGCGCGCTCGATCCGGACACCGGCGCGGTGCAGTGGTGCGGCACCGACGAGCTCGGCAAGAACGTCGACCGCTCGGCGCCGACGATCGGCAACGGCGCGATGCTGTACGTCGGCACGCGCGACAACGACATGTGGGCGATCGACGTCCCCAACGCGAGCAGCGTGCTGCAGGCTTCGGTCGCGTGGCGGCAGAAGGTCTGCACCGACGGGGACGTCAGCACGCCGCCGACCATCGCCTACAACGGCATCGTCTTCATGGGCTCCGACTCGCTCGGCGCAGGCACGGTCATGGCGATGTGCCCGGGCTCGGAGCGCCGGCTCAAGTGGTGCATCAACCCGATCGGCGGCGGCGTTCGCAACTCCTCCCCCGGGCTCAGCCAGAATGGTCACCGCCTCTACGTGAACATCGGCGGCGGCACGCTCGGCGCGTTCGACCCCGAGACCGGCGTCGAGCTGTGGCGCGTGCAGTTCGAGACGCCGCGCGGCATCGGGCGTGCGCCGAACCACACGCCGGTGGTGCACCCGATCACCGACATCACGTACCTGGGCACGCAGTCCGGCATCTGGGAGATCGAGCACACCATCACGGCGGCCAGCGCGCGGCTGCTGTTCAGCACCGAGGCCGTGCGGGAGCGGGTCCACACGCCGCCCGCGCTGCACCCGCTCACCAACACGCTCGTGTTCGGCGCGTCGCGCGGTAACTCGAGCACGCTGCGCGCGATCGACCTCGATGGCAACCTCAAGTGGGAGAGGCCGATGCCCGGCGGCCGCTTCCGCAACAACCCGCCGGTGATCGACGTCGACGGCCGGATCTACGTCGCCTTCGCGAAGTCGATCTACGCGTTCGACGAGAACGGCAACCTGCTGTGGGAGCTGCCTGGCCTGAAGAGCTACTCGGCGTCGCCGATCCTCGCCAACGGCCGGCTCTACGTCGGCCAGACCACGGGAACGGTGGTCGCGATCGGCGGCTGCTCGTAGCGTCGACCCGACGCGAGGGCACGTGCCGGGGCACGCGCCTCGCGTCGTCGAGCCGCGCGAGGTCTGGCGCCTACGGCGGCGCGTGGCGGGCACGCGTCTGGCGTGCGTGGCGGGCACGCGCCTGGCGCGCGTGGCGGGCACGCGCCTGGCGCGCGTGGCGGGCACGCGCCTACGGCGCGTAGCGGGCACGCGCCTACGGCGCGTAGCGGGCACGCGCCTACGGC
>Ga0172362_10001786_pt1 | contig 18546 bp, 14 predicted proteins | sample LakKivs1_kivu2a2_FD_114534 | JGI IMG/M metagenome (GOLD analysis project Ga0172362, IMG submission 114534) | Sediment microbial communities from Lake Kivu, Rwanda - Sediment s1_kivu2a2 | ecosystem: Environmental > Aquatic > Freshwater > Lake > Sediment | place: Rwanda: Western Province, Lake...
CATGGCAATTTCCTACTACGGTGCTGAGAGTAAGCGGGCGGTGCATGTCACCAAAGATGTCGATCTGAGTCTGGAGGGCCGCCATGTGCTGCTGGTAGAGGATATTGTGGATACCGGGATGACACTGAGCTTTGTCATCAACCATTTGAAGGAACACAATCCTGCGAGCGTGACGGTCTGCACATTGCTCGACAAGAGAGTGCGGCGTCTGGTCGAAGTCCCTTTGACCTACATTGGATTCGAGGTTCCCGATGAGTTCCTGGTAGGTTATGGGCTGGACTATCAGGAGGAATACCGCAATTTGCCTTTCATAGCGCTGGTGAGCGAAGGAAAGCCCGGTAGCGGAACAGACACATAAAAAGTCTCGGGTGACCTCCCCAGCTTCCTCGACCTTTTCCGCCCTCCCGGTCCCTTTGGTTTCCTACTCGTTTCCTCTTGCGGATCTGGCCTTCTCTGTCTGGTTCGCCCACCCGAGACATTGTTAAATATAGCACTTTTTCACCGCTTTGTCAAGTTCACAAGCACAGGAGCTTCCCATACTAAAGTTTATAGAGTTGCTAGTACCATTTATCCCCTTTATTGATGCCCGAAATGACTATTGTACATCTTACTTTATATGTGTTAATGTTGTAGCAACGTTATCAACTAAAGATAAGTAAAGTGAAGATAAGGTAGGCTTTATGGCGAATTATAGGATAGGTATCCTTACCGGTGGAGGGGACTGCGCCGGATTAAATCCTGCTATTAAATGGGTTGTCAAGACTGCCCTGGATGATCGGCTTCAGCGTGAGAGAGGTGTCCAGTATGAAGTGCTGGGGATTCGAGATGGATGGAAGGGGCTGATTTATGCCAATCCTGCAAACCCGGATAGCTTAAAAGAGTACACTGTGCCGCTGGATCAGGAGTTGGTGAGGACCTGGGACAGATATGGCGGCACTATGCTGGGGACCTCGCGGACAAATCCTTATGACCCTAAGAATGACCGCTCGAAGATAGTATTAAGCAATATAGATAAGCTCGATTTGCAGGTCGTGATAGCCATCGGGGGCGAGGATACCCTGGGGGTGGCTAATAAGCTGTCTCGGGAAGGGGTGAATGTCGTAGGCATTCCCAAGACAATTGATAAAGACCTTCCCGGTACGGATTACACGCTGGGATTTGAGACAGCACTTAATGTTATCACAGAGGAAGTTGACCGGCTGAGGACAACCGCCGGTTCACATAAAAGGATATTTGTAGTGGAAACGATGGGAAGGCATGCCGGATGGCTGGCTTTGGAGGGTGGAGAATCCAGCGGAGCATTTATTATCCTGATCCCTGAATACGATTTTTCTATTGATAAGGTTAATGAGCTGGTTCTGGAGGGCAAGAGGAAGGGCAACAGGTATGACATTATCATAGTAGCTGAAGGGGCGAAGCCTGCGGGGGGTACCCAGTTTGTGACCCGAAAAGGCATGGACAGCTTCGGTCATGAGATCCTGGGGGGAATCGGTGAGGCCCTGGCTAACGAAATCCAGGATGCTACCAAGCTGGAGACACGTAGCATTGTGTTGAGCCACCTGCAGCGTGGCGGCTCTCCCTGTGCTTATGATAGAAGAATGGGCAGGTATTTCGGCATCGCCGCCATTGATTTGGTGGTGAAGAAAGATTTCGGGAAGATGGTCAGCTACAGAAACGGAGAGATTACCGCAGTCCCGATTAAAGAGGTTGCCGGAAAGCTGAGATTAGTCGATGTGAAGACCCAGTATGATATTGAAAGGTACAACGGGCGTCGGACAATACTAAGGTAGAAGAAGGGGAGTAATATGCCTAAAGAATCTATTGCGCCTGATAAAATCGATGCCCTGGCCAGGGATGCTGCCCTTGCTGCTGACGCCAAAGTTAAGAACAAGGCGCAGCAGACTATTAGAGAGCTAGCTCCCGGGCAGGGTATCATTCTGTCCAGCATTCAAGGCTTGTACGAAGCGGCAGGCAAGGGACTTTACAGCGGCATAACCGTACCGGCCATAAATATCCGCGGCATTACCTATTATGTTGCGAGAGCAGTATTCAGGGCCGCTTTGAAGAATAAGGTCGGCGCCTTTATCTTCGAGATAGCACGCTCAGAGCAGGGGTATACAGGTCAGAGGCCTGGCGAGTATGCTGCCTGCGTGCTGGCCGCTGCCCTCAGAGAGGGGTTCGAAGGCCCGGTTTTCCTGCAAGGTGACCATTATCAGGTTAACCAAAAAAAATATAGTTCGGAGCCGGAAACTGAGCTGAACGCTATTAGAGAGTTAATCCGTGAGTCGGTGGCTGCCGGTTTTCTGAACATCGACATAGATGCTTCCACCATAGTGGATTTAAGTAAAAAGACCCTCGATGAGCAGCAGGAGAAGAACTGCCAGGTAACTGCTGACATGACGAAGTTCATCCGCAGCATTCAGCCCAAAGGGGTAACAATCTCTGTGGGGGGCGAGATCGGAGAGGTGGGGAAGAGAAACAGCACGGTGGAGGACCTCAGAGCATTTATGTCGGGGTATCTGAAGCGGCTGGGCCCCGGTATAAAAGGGATCTCCAAGATCAGCGTGCAGACCGGAACTACTCACGGCGGGGTGGTTCTGCCTGACGGGTCGATTGCAAACGTAGAAATAGACTTCAAGACCCTGAAAGAGCTTTCCAAGCTGGCACGTGATGAGTATGGCATGTGCGGCGCGGTGCAGCACGGTGCCTCTACCCTTCCCGATGAGGCATTCCATCATTTCCCCCAGGTTGGAGCCGGAGAAGTACATCTGGCTACGGGATTCCAGAATATAATTTATGAAAGCAAGTATTTCCCCGGGGAGCTAATGGATAAAATCAACAAACTTATCTCCGATAAATACGCAAATGAAAGAAAGCAGGGGGAAACGGAAGAGCAATTTCTATATAAGACCCGAAAGAAGGCGTTCGGCGATTTCAAGGCGGAGATGTGGAACCTCCCCGAAAGCAATCTAAGAGGGTTAAGCGATGAGCTCGAAGGTCGCTTTACTCTGCTCTTCCAGAAACTCAATGTAACGGGGACAAAAGATTTAGTCCGGAAGTATGTCAAATAATAGAAAGGTTCGAGCACAGGCAAATCGCCCGGGACGGGAGGGACACTATGTTGAAACAGGCTGCTAGGACAAGGCTGCCCAAGCGCATAGATAGGCTGGATGAGCTTGCTCATAATCTCTGGTGGAGCTGGCATTATCAGGGGCGCGAGCTGTTCAGGGCGCTGGATTACACACTTTGGCTGACCAGCGGGCGTAACCCGGTTAAGCAATTGAGAGACATCAACCCCGATAAGCTGCAGGCTGCTGCCAGCGACCCCGCCTTTTTAGCCGCATATGATTCCGTAATGGCACAATTTGACGCTGCCATGTCCAACGATAATGCCTGGTTTACTGCAAAGTATCCCGACGTGCTGCCGGGCCCTGTCTCTTACTTTTCCATGGAGTTTGCTATCCACAGCTCGATTCCGATATATGCCGGTGGTCTGGGAATCCTTGCCGGCGACATTTGCAAGGAGGCCAGCGATCTGGGTCTGCCGATGGTCGGAGTGGGATTTATGTATCCCCAGGGCTATTTCCATCAGCGTATCTCCGCTGACGGCTGGCAGGAGGAGATATACAGGCAGTTGGATTTTAGCGAAGCGCCTATGGCTCCTATTCTTTCTTCTCAATGGTGCAAATCGCTGGCAGAGGTCCAACTGGATGGCAGGCCTGTATATATTGGCGCCTGGCAAATCCAGGTGGGCCGCACGACCCTCTACTTACTGGATACTAACGTGGAGGAGAATAATCCTCAGGACCGCCAGTTGTCCGCACGACTGTACATAGCCGACCGGGAGCTCCGCATCCAGCAGGAGATAGTTTTAGGGATCGGTGGCGTGCGCATTCTTCGGGCCCTGGGTGTCAAACCGGCCCTCTGGCATGCTAACGAAGGCCATGCAGCTTTTATGATGTTAGAGCGTGTCCGTGAAGAAGTGGAGCAGGGTGCGACATTTGACAAGGCCGTCAAAAAGGTGCGGGCAACCACTGTTTTCACTACTCATACGCCGGTTCCTGCCGGACATGATGTTTTCCCCTCCCAGCTTGTGGAGAAGTACTTTCATAGTTACTGGGGTTCGCTGGGGATCGACCAGGGGAAGTTTCTGGGACTGGGTCAGGGTGATGGTGTGGGGAACGAGGCTTTCAACATGACCATACTCGCCTTATCAACGGCTGATAAGTGCAATGCAGTGAGCCAGCTACACGGTACAGCCTCGAGAAGAATGTGGCATATGCTCTGGCCGGATGTTAAGGAAGAAAAGGTTCCCATATCTTATGTTACCAACGGGGTTCACGTGCCTACCTGGGTTGCCTCGGAGATGGCGCGTCTTTACGAGAAATATCTGGGAAAAGACTGGATGGACAAACACGATGACCCCAAGCTCTGGGAGCGGGTGATGGATATACCCGACGAGGAACTCTGGGGCGTGCGTCAGGCTCTGAAGCGTAAGCTCAAGGGGGCCATGCTCGACTGGGCTCAGCAGCGGTGGACGGAAGCTGAGGTAATGCCGCAGCAGGTGCTGGCGATGGGAGCCCTGCTTCACCCCGAGGTGCTCACTATCGGTTTTGTGCGTCGTTTCGCTGAATACAAGCGTCCGGCGCTTATCTTCCGGGATGTCGAGCGTCTGAAGAGGCTGGTCACGGACCGCTGGCGTCCGATTCAGATAGTATTTGCCGGCAAGTCTCACCCCGCTGATTTTCCCTCCAAGGGCCTGCTGCAGCGGGTGTACTGCCTGGCTACAAACCGTGATTTCCATGGCCGGATAACCTTTATGGAAGACTATGATATGCACATGGCGCGCTATCTGGTGCAGGGTGTAGACGTATGGCTGAACGTGCCGCGGCGTCTCAATGAGGCATGTGGCACCAGCGGCATGAAGGCGTCGCTGAACGGGGTTCCCCATCTCAGCGTGCGGGATGGGTGGTGGTATGAAGGTTACAACGGAGAGAACGGCTGGGCGATTGGCGATGGCCCCGGTACATACAGCCCGGAAGAGGAAGACAGGGCTGATGCCGAGTCGCTGTATCGTCTTTTGGAAGAGAAGATAGTGCCGCTCTATTATGATAGAGACCGTGGTGGCGTGCCCCATGGCTGGGTTAATATTGTCAAAGAGGCTATATGCACAGTTGTGCCCAGGTTCTGTGCCCGGCGGATGATAAAGGATTATACTGAGCAATTATATATACCGGCCGCCGGATTGCATGCACGTCGGCATACTTCGCATTAAAGACTGTTTATCTCGGGTAGCGGAGAGGAGATTAGAGCGGCCGACGGGCAAAATAATTAATGAAAATTTCATATTATTCTCTTGTATCAGACGAAAAAACCTCTGATAATATCTAAAATCAGTCATCCATTAAGGACTGGAGTTGGGTCAAATTTAGGGGGGTAAGAGATGACCACAATCTATCACTTTACAGGCGCTTGGGATGATAAGAATCTTCTGGGCAACAAAGGGGCCAACCTTGTTGCTATGACCAAATTGAGGCTGCCGGTGCCTCCGGGATTTGTAGTATCCGTTGAGACCTATAAAGATTATAAACGCACTGGCAAGCTGCCTGAAGAAGAAATCAAGCAGGCATTGGAGACTCTGGAGAAGCAGACCGGGAAGAAATTGGGGAAAGGCCTGTCTGTATCGGTGCGTTCCTCGGCAGCAGCGTCAATGCCGGGGATGATGGATACGATACTTGACGTGAAGGACCGGGAGGCAATGTTTTCCGCTATAAAGAAGGTCTTCGACTCCTGGGACAATCCCAGGGCAGTCGAGTATCGCCGCCTCAACCACATTCCTGCCGATATGGGCACAGCCGCCATAATTCAATCCATGGTTTTCGGCGATTTGGATGGGAATTCCGGGACGGGCGTGATGTTCACTCGAAATCCCAGCACAGGCGAAAAAGTGCTGTTCGGTGAATATATGACTGAAGCTAAAGGCGAGGACCTGGTATCCGGTCGCAGAACACCGCAGACTATGAGTGCTCTCAAATCGCAAATGCCGGATATGTATGCTCAACTGGAAGAGGTGGCCAGCATACTGGAGAATCACTTCCGCGACATGCAGGATGTGGAATTCACTATCGAGTCGGGCAAGCTATATATCCTCCAGACCAGGTCGGGCAAGCGCGGCGGCCAGGCATCGGTTAAGATCGCAGTTGAGATGGCAAAGGAAGGGTTTATCTCGCGTCAGGAAGCCCTGTTGCGGGTGTCTGCCGAAGATGTGCGATCCTTCCTGCACAGGCGCATTGAGCACGTGGAGCGGTACAAACCTATCACCGGCGGACTGGGCGCTGCCCCCGGGGCAACCTCGGGGCAGGTGGTATTCAATACCCTGGATGCTGTGGCGGCCATGAAGAGAAACGAGCGGGTGATACTGGTCAGGCCTGAGACAAGCCCTGATGACATACTTGGTGTCTCAGCAGCTATGGGAGTATTGACATCCCGGGGCGGCCTTACTTCTCACGCAGCCATAGTCACCAGAGCCATGGGCAAACCCTGCATCTGCGGGGCTGAAGAGATGAAAATAGACCTTCATGCTGAGAAGTTCGAGGTCAACTCGCACGTTGTCAAAAAGGGAGACATTATCACCATTGATGGCAGCGCGGGTAAAGTCTATCTCGGCGAATTACCCTTAACGGAAGCCGAAGGCAGCCCCGAGCTTGCGGAGCTGCTGACGTGGGCCGACAGCTTCAGAAGGCTGAAGGTGAAGGCTAATGCTGATAACGTGGAAGGCATAATTCTGGCGAGAAAGTTTGGCGCTGAGGGTATCGGCCTTTGCCGCACCGAGCGGCAGTTCACCGGCGAGGAACGGCTCTCCGCTATTAGGGCGTTCATACTGGCGGAGACCAAGGAACAAAGGGCTGAGGCCCTGGTTCTTCTGCACAAGCTTCAGAAAAAAGATTTCATGGCAATGTTCCGGGAGCTCAAGGGGATGCCTATCATAATCCGGCTTCTCGACCTGCCCCTGCATGAGTTCCTTCCCTCGGAAGCGGAGACGACGGACCCGCAGCTTAAGCGAAGAATACGCGAGCTGAGGGAAACAAACCCGATGCTGGGTCACCGTGGTGTCAGAGTGGCCGTTACCTATCCTGAGATTTACCAGATGCAGATTGATGCTATTGCCGACGCTTGCGCCGAGGTCAGATGCGATGTCTCTATCATGGTGCCGCAGGTAGTTACTTCCCAGGAGCTGCTCTGGGTAAAGAAGATGGTTAAAGATAGGGGCGTTAAGTTCGGGGTCATGATGGAGACCGTGCGCGCCTGCATGAGGGCGGGAAGGCTTGCTCAGGTGGCCGATTTCTTCTCCTTCGGCACTAATGACCTGACCCAGGCTGTATATTCTTTCAGCAGGGAGGATGTGGAGAAGAAGTTCCTGTCCATATACCTCGATGCCGGTATCCTTCAGGACAATCCCTTTTTAATCTTGGATGTTAAGGGCGTGGGCAGGCTGATGGAAACCGCTATAACCTGGGCCCGCAGGGAGAAGAGAGAGCTGGATATCGGTGTCTGCGGAGAGCACGGCGGAGAGCCGCGCTCCATCATGTTTTTCCACACGGCCGGCGTTGATTCTGTGAGCTGCAGCCCGTTTAGAATACCCATTGCCAAGCTGGCAGCGGCTCAGGGCGCTATCCTCGATAGTCAGATTGCGGCGGCCAGACTCAAGCTGCGCCCCCTGGGCTAGGGCAAAAGCCTGCTCTCATTGAGGAGTTAGGAACTTATCGCCATTGAAGTGAATCATATGATCTGGCATATCGACCAGCCAGACTTCTGTTTCCCAAGCAATTTCTTTTAGGTGGTTGCTGAACTCGGTAAAGTCGGGAAAAGCGCTGACGAAGATGAGAGGACTCTTGCAATCTCTAAACATCACTTCAAGCTCTCGTACGCGCTTTGGCGTCATAGGCCCGTGAGAGGTTACCACTTCGATAAGGAATAGCCAATTTCTCTTGGTATCGTGCAGAATAACGTCTGGAAGCTTGTCGTGCTCCGTAACGATAACATTAAGCTCAGCAAGGCCCCCAGTATCCAGTTGTAATCCCTTCTTAGCTGTGTCCCCTAAATATAATAATCGTGCTCCGGGTATAAAACGTGGAGCAAACTTCTCTATAACTGCCGCCTGGATTTCATTATGCTTGCCAGGAGACAATTTCAGAATGGTGCCGTCCGGTAGGCGTACTGGGACCATAAGTCTGAAGCGTTTCTTTTGATAAAGCATCAGAAGACTACCTTGTTCGTTTATGAACTGTTGGGCAGACTTTTTCCATTTGTTTGTGCCATATGTTTGGATAGCTGCAAGGGCAGCTCTAGTAAGAGCATAATGGGCGCGAGGGCTGTTTGTAGGCAAAGTTGGCTTAAAGGGGTTGTAGTCCGCAATGCGAGCTTGGACGAACTGATGCAGAACTTGACGCCTGAAGGTTTCCCGAGTGTTTGGTGCGTAGCTTCTACCATATTCCGTTGCTATAAATGTCATAATACCCTTCGTGATGGTTAAACCTTCTCGGCGGGTTTTTCTCCATGGATCTTTAGGCCTGAGACCACATAGGGCTAATAACGTTAAGGCTGATATATCGTTCTGCTGTGCAGGAGGGAGACCTAAGGTTTTTAGGATCTCCTGAGCATCTTCAATCTTGCCCAAGCTTCACTTCCTCCGCCATAGCTACAGGAGTGCTTATATTCAGCATCTCTTCAATCAATGTGTCTATTATTACATCGGGGGTTGAAATAGACAAGACATGATGACCTATATCCACAATCAATTCTAAAGGTGGTAGTGGCATAGCTCTTAACTCGGTCGCGCTTACCTGTGTATTGCCGTTGAAAGTGCGAAAATAAATGTCTAGGAGCCTGCTATTAAGTAATACAGCCAATCCATAAGCTTCGGCTTCGGTCAATGAACCTCTGGGCCGATGAATGTAATTGAGATGATTCTCTAAACCGATCATAGGCGAGCTAAGCGAGTCAGCAAGAAGCGGCGCAGCTGTCAGTCTCCTAAGTTGTTCCTTGGCACTAAAGCGGCGCAGGATAACATAATTATTGTTTCCTACAAGCAGGGGCATTGTCTCAGGAGAGATACTAATATATTGTGGTTTGCCAGAGGCTTTTATTGGCCAAATCACCTTCATGTGTTGAACATTTTGCATCCAGAGTAGAGGCGCATGTGTTCTAGGGACTTGTCCACTTCTTGAGAGAAATGCCGTGTTTCGGAAAGGGACGACCGGCCCTGTGGAGATCTCTAAACCATACTTGTGAAGGCTCCCTAGCCAAGAGTGCACAAGCTTGGTTGTGATATCATCTGTATCTTTTGTTGGAATTCGTAATACTTTATATTTGCTAGACCAATCTAGGACTTCATTCAATGGAACCTCGCGACGCTTGGCATGTGCCAAATCATGGATCCCAGAACTAAACGATATCTTAACAGATTCACATAGCGTTCGCTTTAACCATCCGTCTTCACGCCGTGCGCACAGGATAACATTCTCTTGAAGTACCTCGTCTCTTCTGAAGGTATCGCGACGTGAACCGAAGAGGTGGATTACTTCTGGGCGCACAATAGAGAAAAAGCGCTCTCGGAAAAGACGGAAGTAGGGGCCCGCTGCGTAGCTGCGGGGACTTATAACTATGAATTCTCCTCTGGGCTTGAGCAATGTAGCTGAGACTGCCATAAACAGAGCGTATAAGTTAGGTTGACCATGCACAACTAATGCAGCGGCTTGAGAGCGTGGGTCTGACTTGGGTATCTTGAGATATGGCGGATTGGAAATTATGATGTCAAAAGGCATGAAATCTTGCTTGAGGGTGAATAAACGTGGGGCATGATCCAAAGCTGTGGCGTGCTCCATCACAAAGTCAGTAGCATGTATAGTGAATTGCATCTGGATGCCATGAATTGCTAACCATTGTTTTGTGTATGTAAGGCTAGTTTCCAGATGCTTAGCCAGGATGGTATCCAACTCATAGGCAACCAACTCTAATGTTTCTGGAGGAGTCGGGCTTTTCGCCAACACCTCGCACAGAGCGCAAGCAAGGGTTCCTGAACCTGCGCCGGGGTCAAGAACACGCAGGTGTTTGGATTTGGGCGGTTCATATAGTTTAGCCATGAATATTGCCACGTTAACAGGCGTCAGGTATTGACCTAAACGCTGTTTATGTTCAGGGCAAACGGAAGACATGTATTGTCGTCCCATGTGGTCAGCATAGACCGCAGGGCTCTCACTGAGTTCGGAAGTTACTAGCTGGAAAGGGACGGTAACCATAAAAATGCTAAAACATTAGCGATTTCTATTTTAGCCTAAGTTTCTTGTCTATGCTACCTGTCGTCAGACCCTGGAACAGCGCGGAAAACGCTTTACCCAGTGATTCAAGATGGATGTCGCTGCTTAAGTCGCTGTGAAGCGGCGTAATCGAGATTTTCTTCTTCCCCAGCGCGGAGATGTCTGTTCCCTCTACCTCTTTCCAATCTGGTTTGCCGCGCACAATCCAGTAGTATTTTCTCTTGCCGTCGTGCCCCGCTTTGATATTGTCCATATAGCTTCGTTCGCCGAGCCGGGTTATCTCGATTCCGGCGATTTTATCGAGCGGCAGGTTGGGCAGGTTAATATTGAGCAAAAACTTCTGCGGCATTTCGCCGGAAGCGACCTTTTGAGCGATGAGAGCGCCGAATTTGGCGGCGACATCGAAGCGTACCCTCTTGATAGAGGCGACAGATATAGAAACCGAGGGCAGGCCGTAGAAGTACCCCTGCAGCGCCGCGCTCACCGTTCCCGATATCAGCACATCGTTGCCCAGGTTTGAACCCTCGTTGATGCCGGAGAACACCATGTCTACGCTGTCTTTTAACAGCGTTTTCAGGGCTAAGATAACGGTGTCTGCAGGGGTGCCCTCGACGGCATAAGCCTCGACCCTGGTAGCCTCTGGCGGCACGGGGCTTACTCTCACCGGGTGGTGCAGGGTGACTGCCGTACCTATCCCGCTCTGGTCGCGGTCAGGGGCGACCACGACTACCTCGGCTATTCTCCTGAGTTCTCGAACCAGCGCCCAGAGCCCCCGGGCGGCGATGCCGTCGTCGTTAGTGACCAGGATTCTCAAAATTCATTCTCCTCAAATCTCATTTAGTTTAGCATAAAGCTAACATGGGGACAATTTCCCAGCCTGCGAGAGCGTCCGAAAACAATAGAGGTCGTTTAGAAACACAATTACCATTCCGTGCTTGACACGGAATCTAGGAAAACCCATCTTCAAAATTACGGTGAAGGTATCTGGATACCGACTTTCGTCGGTATGGTAGACTCATTGCTAAACGATTTCACAATAATTAGTTTGCCCAGCCAGAAAGCTTGGCTTATAATTGATAGCTTGAAATCAGGAGAGTGATTAGTTGGATAACATCCCGGAACAGCCGGTCCTTTATATTGTAATTGGCCTGCTCATCATAACCTTAATGGTCCTGCTACTCCCGTTCCGAGTTAAGAAAGTCGGGGAGCATCTGGAGCCGTTTTTCCTGGTTATGGGCATAATTGCCGTGAGCGTCTCCGGGCTCTGGAGTTGGGGACTGGTGAAAGAGGCCCTGAAAGCCCCGGTGATAATACGGTCATTCCCCATAGGTATTTTCCAGGTGGTGCTCGTATTTGGCCTCCTCATACACTACTTCAACAAGCCTTTCCACAACGGCATAGTAAGTCTGGCCGATAAACTCGGCCCCAAAATCTTCCTCTTCCTTTTCATAACCCTGCTGGGTCTCCTCTCCAGCGTTATTTCGGTGATTGTTACGGCTGTCATCCTGGCTGAGGTAGTGGCGGTGCTCCCCTTCTCACGGCGTCACAAAATAAAGACCATTATCGTTACCTGTTTCGCTGCGGGACTGGGCGCTGTCTTGACGCCGGTGGGCGAGCCGTTATCCACCATCCTGGTGAATAAACTGACGGGCCCGCCGTACAATGCCGGATTCCTGTTTCCCGTAGACATCTTCGGAATGTATGTAATCCCCGGCGTCATCGCCCTGGCTATTTTCGGCGTGATATATATCGGCCGCGATATCTCCCTTGAGACTGAGAGAGTAGATTCCACGTATAGCGAGACCTCCAGAGGTGTAATAATGAGGGCGGTTAAGGTCTTTATTTTCGTTGCCGCACTCATATTGCTGGGCGAAGGCATGAAGCCGCTGATAGTGTGGTATTTAGATAAGATTTCACCCTGGGTGCTTTACTGGATTAACACGATTTCCGCTTTTCTCGATAATGCCACTCTGACTGCCGTGGAGATAGGACCGGAGATGACACGATTTCAGATTCTCAGCGCTATCCTGGGGCTGCTCATTGCCGGAGGGATGCTGATACCGGGTAATATACCGAACATAGTGGCGGCGGAGAGGCTGAAGATAAGCATGGGAGAATGGGCCAGGATAGGGGTTCCCCTGGGGGCAGTTATCATGATTATCTATTTTATTGCCTTGATATTTACCCATACCCATGTTTGAGCTATTTAAGCGTAAATAAAAAGAGAGGATGGGGGTGTCTCCCCCATCCTCTCAAAACATAAATAGCCGGCTTGTAACCGGCTATTAGGCCCCCAGCACTATGTTGTCAATGAGCCGGGGCTTTCCGATTTTTACTGCTAGAGAGACCACCGCCGGGCGGTCTATTCTGGTAAGCTCCTCCAGGGTCTCGGTGTCTGCGATGCTGACATAGTCTATTCTGGCTGCACGCGGTTCCTTCTGTATAAGCGAAGTCATCTCTTTGCGGATGCGGTCGGCGTTCGTTTCCCCTTTATTCCGGAGCTTCTGTGCCAGTGTCAACGCTTTGTACAGCACCAGCGCTGATTTCCTCTCCTCCGGGTTGAGATAGACGTTGCGGCTGCTCATCGCCAGCCCATCGGGCTCCCTCACCGTGGGCACAGCGATAACTTCCAGGTTCATATTGAGGTCGGCGACCATCTTCTTTATCACTACCAGTTGCTGGGCGTCCTTCTGGCCGAAATAGGCCCTGGTGGGCTCGACGATGTTGAACAGCTTGGCGACCACTGTAGCCACACCGCGAAAGTGGCCCGGGCGGACAGCGCCCTCCAGCCGTTCGGTGACCTTTTCCACATCTACCCAGGTGCTGCATCTGGAGGGATACATCTCCTCGGCCCCGGGCATGAACACGATGCCGACCCCTTCTTTTTTAAGCATGGCGAGGTCTCGCTTTATATCGCGGGGATATGAGGCGTAATCCTCCTTGGGGCCGAACTGGGTCGGGTTGACGAAGATGCTCACGACCACATTACGGTTTTCAGCACGCGCTACGCGTACCAACTCCAGGTGCCCGTCATGGAGGTAGCCCATAGTGGGGACGAAGCCCACCGTGCCCCTGAGCCTGCGCCGAGCCTCTTTCATCTCGGCGATAGTATTTATAACTTTCATCGGCGATTTAATGTTTCCGTGAGGGCTTCTTCAGCCCGGCGAGAACGCTCTCGTCCATGGCGTAGCTCTGTTTTGCGGTGGGGAAAGTCCCTGCCTGGACTTCAGCGATATAATCGGCAGTCGCCTTCTTGATGATTTCGAACAGTTTGGCGTATTGCTTAGCGTGTTTGGGCACGAAATCGGTGTACAGGCCCAATATGTCGCTTATCACCTGCACCTGCCCGTCGCAGTATTTCCCTGCGCCGATGCCGATAGTGGGCACGCTGATTGTCTCGGTGATGAGCTTCGACAACGGCTCGGGCACGCACTCCAGTACAATGGCGAAAGCGCCGGCCTCATCGAGCGCGATGGCATCGTTGAGCACGCGGACTGCTGCCTCCGGCGTTTTGCCCACGGCCTTGAACCCGCCGAGCTGGTTTATCGATTGAGGGGTGAGCCCGATGTGTCCCATTACGGGTATGCCGTAGGAGACGATTTTTTTCACCGTCTCCGCCATAACCTCGCCGCCTTCGAGCTTGACTGCCTGCGTGCCGCCCTCCTGCATGAAGCGGGCGGCATTGCGCAGGGCATCCTCAACGGATACCTGGTATGTCATGAAGGGCATGTCGCCGACAACAAGCGCCCTGGTTGCGCCTCTGACCACCGCCTTGGTGTGATGAATCATCTCGTCCATAGTCACGGGGATGGTCGAGCTGTATCCCAGTACCACCATTCCCAGACTATCTCCGACAAGTATCAGAGGTATGCCTGCCTCATCGATGAGCTTGGCTGTGGAGTAGTCATAGGCGGTGAGCATGGCGATTTTCTCGCCTTTTTGCTTCATCTCTTTGATCTGGGTAATGCTGACTCTCACCGGCTGCTTCCTCCGCGCATCTGCCGCAGGCAGATATGGTTGAATGGCTTAGTTGCCGCTGAAAGCTGAACAGACCTCTTTGTGCTTTTTATCGATGGCGTTCTGGGAGTTGACATAGACCAGCTTGGGGACAATGCTGCGCGCTTCAGCATCGCTGACAGTGCAGTAGGAGATAATGATGACCAGGTCACCTTTGGTAACTATCCTGGCAGCAGCTCCGTTAATGCAGATAACCCCGGAGCCCCGCTCTCCCTCTATGGCATAGGTCACCAGACGGGCTCCGTTATCTACATCCAGTACGTGGACCTGCTCATAGGGCAGGATATCCGCAGCCTCCATGAGGTTTTTGTCTATAGTTATGCTGCCTTCATACGCCAGGTTAGCCTCGGTTACACGAGCGCGGTGGATTTTTCCTTTGAGCATGGTTCGCATGGTATGTCCCTCCTGCACTGGTTAGTTAGAAGTTGACGCATCTCTTCAGCTCTGTTGCTGTCTATCTTGCCTTTGCCTAAAGCTATGGGGATAGTTTGCAGTCCCAGCTCCCGGTAAGCGGAAAGGAGCGCCGGGGCTGATTTCTCCAGGGCCTCCAGGTGCTTCTTTATGGTTCCCAGGTCTCCGCGGGCGATGGGTCCGGTGAGGCAGTTGGGCAGACCGATGTTTTCGATATTGTTGAGAGTGCCGCGCAGCAATGGCAGTAAAGCGCGGGTTGCTTCCGGCGTAGACACGTCGAAGGTCTGCCACAGGTCGGTCGCCATCTGCATCAGGGTTACCAGGTAGTTGCAGGCGACAACTGCTGCTGCATGGTAGAGCACTTTGTCGCCTGCACTAAGTTTTACCCAGTTTCCATTGAGGTCCTGGGCCATATCTTTTAGCGTTTGTAAAAGCTCTCCATCTGCTTCCAGAGCGAATGTAGAGCCGGGGATGTTCTTTATAGCGTGGGCAACATTGGCGAAGGTTTGCAGGGGGTGGAATGCGCCTACCTGAGCGCCGTCCCTTTTTGCCGGCTCAAGCACATCCAGCGAGTGGGCGCCGCTGCAGTGGACTACACACTGGCCGGGGTGCCATTTGAGCTCTGAGGCAACATGTCCGATGACATCGTCGGGGGTGGTGATGAAGACAAGCTCGGCGACGTCGGCAACGGACTGTTTATTCTCGAACGATTTGCATCCGGGCACCCTTGATGCCAGCCTGTCTGCTGACGACTTGCTGCGGCTGGCAACCGCTGTCACCGCGTAACCTCTCTCATGGAGCGTTATCGCCAGCGCTGTGCCCACTGTGCCTGCCCCGATGAAACCTATTTCGGGCATCCTTCTCCACCTCTTCCGTAAACTAAAAAAGCCTTCTCAGACAGTATCCGAGAAGGCTTTAAAAAGCTGCTCTATTCTATTCTGCCGTCTCGGTCGTGTCCGATCCAAGCGACTAATGTTTAAAGGTACATCCGGAGAATCTTACCGTCCCGGCGTAGCGGGATCGATAGACATAATAATTATATCAATTTTAGCAGTATTGTCAAGTGAACTAAGCTCCCGGATTTGTACGGAGCCACTTTTAGTTACGTATGGGGATATACTTCTCCCATTCGGGGTGTTCGTCGAAGCGATGGTACACGATGTGGTAGCCGACTATGGGCGGCGCAGACGGCTGGTGGCGGAGGTCCATGCCTGCGACTTTAGGGGAACGCCCTGCTTTGCGCTGATTGCAGGCCTTACATGCGCTCACCACGTTATCCCAGATGTGTTTGCCTCCGAGATGGCGCGGGACAACATGGTCGATAGTGAGGTCTCTGGTCTGCCTGCCGCAATACTGGCAGGTATAGTTATCTCGCAGAAACACCTCGCGCCGGCTCAGCTTCCGCTGTACCCGGGGACGTTTAATCAGGTAGACCAGGCGTATCACCGAGGGCAGGTCGATAGTCATCGAGGCGCTGCTGATTGAGCCTGAGTTCTTCTCCAGCATCTCTGCCTTGCCTCGCCAGAGCAGGATAATGGCTCGCCGGGCACGGCAGACATCGAGCGGCTCGTAATTCTGATTCAGTACCAGGACCGGGGCATTAATCACGATAATCTCCGTATACGGCAAATTTTAGCAGGGAATAAGGGACGTTGCAACCCCGACGCATTTCTTACGTCGTGACAGGAGTCACGACGCTACGTAAGGGCGGTTCGCGAACCGCCCCCTTTGCCCGCTGGGGATTATAACATCCTCCAAGAGCAGAAAGTGAATCTCTGGATTGACGTAACCCGTTCGTGGTGAGCTTGTCGAACCATGAACGGCCTTCGATAGGCTCAGGCCGAACGGATAGTGAATGCGTCGCCACTCCTGTGGCGACGCATTTATACTATGGTAGGGGCAATTCACGAATTGCCCTTACGTAAATCCCTCTTTCCCAGTGCAAGAATCTCTGATTAAAACAATGTTTTGGCGAGATTCACACGGAACGTTATGATTTGTAAAATCCCCGATGCGGCGGCAGTTGATTCCTGAAAATCTTTAAGTTATCATTATGACTTAGTCTTTTTGAGGAGGAGACCCCGATGAGTTTGCGTATTCCCGGCCCGACGCCATGCCCTGAAAATGTACTTAAAGCGATGTCCAAGCAGATGATTAACCATCGCGGTAAAGAGTTCGGGGAGATAATGACCCGCGCTACCGCAAGGCTTCAAGAGCTGTTTCAAACCAAAGGCGATGTCTTTATCCTCACCTCTTCGGGCACCGGTGGGATGGAGGCCTCCGTCGTTAACACCATGTCCCCGGGGGACAAGGTGCTCTCGCTCTCCAACGGTGTTTTCGGGGATAGATATGCTACCATAGCGGAGCGGTTCGGTGCCGATGTGACCCGGGTGAAATTTGAATGGGGCAGCCCTGTCGACCCCGCTGCTGCGGATAAAGCCCTTAAAGCTGACCCCAAAATCAAAGTGGTCCTGGTTACTCATAACGAGACGTCCACAGGGGTGACCAACGACCTGAAAGCTATCGCCTCTGTAGTGAAAAAGCACGATAAGCTGCTTCTGGTAGATGCTATCAGCAGCCTGGGATGCATCGACCTGCAGGTGGATAACTGGGGCTGCGATGTGGTGGTAACCGGCTCGCAGAAAGGCTGGATGGTGCCGCCCGGCCTGGCTTTCGTCAGCTTCAGCCAGCGCGCCTGGCAGGCGCATCAGGCTGCCAAGATGCCGCGTTTTTACTGGGACTTCACTCTGGCGAATAATTTTCTCCAGAAGAAGCAGACCCCCTGGACGCCGGCGGTTTCCATATTTTATGCTCTCGATGTTGCTCTGGCCATGATGCTGGAGGAAGGTATACAAAATATCTTCGCCAGGCATGCCCGTCTGGGCAAGAAGACCAGGGATGGCATGAAGGCGCTGGGATTGAAGTTGTACGCCTCCGATGAAAAATATGCTTCGAATACGGTCACTGCGGTCAAGGCTCCGGACGGAATCGACGCCAAGAGGATTCAAGAGGTCATGCGGGATGAGCATGGCATAGTCATCTCCGGGGGGCAGAGCACCCTGGCGGGTAAGATATTCCGCATCGGCCATCTCGGCTGTGTGACCGACTCCGATATCGATGACCTGCTCAGAGAGTTGCGCCAGGCTCTGCCCAAGGTAGGATATACAGTGCCGCATAAGTAAGCGGCGAGGGTATGTGACATGAAACCGAGGATTCTTGTTGCCGATAATATTGCCGAAGAGGGTATAAATGTCCTGCGCCCGCAGGCCGATGTCGATATTAAGCTGAAGCTGAAGCCTGCCGAGTTGATAGAAATCATCGGGGGCTACGATGCACTGGTGGTTCGCAGTGAGACCAAGGTCACCGCTCAGGTTATCGAGGCAGGGAAAAAGCTCCAGGTAATCGGACGCGCAGGTATCGGAGTGGATAATATAGACGTCGATGCGGCCACCAGGCGAGGCATCGTAGTGGTCAACGCCCCGGCCGGCAACTCTATCTCCACTGCTGAGCATACCATAGCCCTCTTGCTTTCGCTTGCCCGTCATATCCCTCAAGCCTGCACTCGCTTGAAAGGCGGTGAGTGGAAGAAGGAAGGCTTTATGGGCACCGAGATCCGCAATAAAACACTGGGTATCATTGGGCTGGGTCGTGTCGGTTCCGAGGTAGCGAGGATGGCCAAGGGCCTGGAGATGAAACTGGTCGTCTATGACCCCTTTGTATCTGCGGAGAAAGCCAGCCATATGGGTGTGGAGCTGGTATCCCTGGAGGGGCTGCTGAAACGCTCCGACTTCATCACGGTTCA
>Ga0172362_10001790_pt1 | contig 18539 bp, 12 predicted proteins | sample LakKivs1_kivu2a2_FD_114534 | JGI IMG/M metagenome (GOLD analysis project Ga0172362, IMG submission 114534) | Sediment microbial communities from Lake Kivu, Rwanda - Sediment s1_kivu2a2 | ecosystem: Environmental > Aquatic > Freshwater > Lake > Sediment | place: Rwanda: Western Province, Lake...
CGAGTAGACAGGCGTGTCAAATCGCTCATGAATTCTTGAGAGAAGATGTGGCATCTCTCCGTTCCTAGCCATGGCGAAGAAGATCCTTGATTGTCCCATCACTGATGTCAGGTTGACGCTGAAAGTGGCAAGCAGCGCCCCGAGTTCCACCACGCCTCTCAGGCCAAGAGCATCCGATGCATCAGCTAGTGGTGTGGATGAGCTGCCGAGCGCCTCATACCCCACCAGGCCGACCGCGGTCACTGACGTGAGCAGGTATATGACAGAAGACGCAGCCAGTGCTAGTACTATGGCCTGCGGGATGGTCTTCTGCGGGTTCTTGACTTCCTCGGCGGTCGTCGCTATCCTTGGAAAACCGATGTATGCGAAGTAGAAGAGACCTGCGGCTTGTATCACTGGGTATATGCCGTTCGGGAACAGGTCGTTGAAGTAGGACAGCTGCACCTTTGGCAGCCCGACCAGCACGAACGCGATGAGGGCCCCGATTTTCGCTAGAACAAGGAAATCATTCAGCAGAGCGGAGCGCTTCACCCCGATCATGTTGAAGAGCATGACCAGTGCGATCACAGCGAGCGCGCCGACTTTCACTGGCAGGAAATCGAAGGCAGAGTGGAGGTAGTAACCGAAGCCTAGGCTCGCGGTAGCACCCAAGACTATGTTCCCGGTCAGCCAGATCCAGCCAGTTAGGAATCCGATCGGATAGGATATCATCTCATGCGCATACTCGTAGACCCCGCCCGCCCTGGGTATGGCCGCGCCCAGCTCAGCGAAGCTCAGGGCCGTGAACGCGGCACTGATGCCCGATATGATGACCGAGATGAACACAGCCGGGCCAGCCATACCAGTCGCCACCCCCATCACGACGAATATCCCAGCGCCGATTATCGCGCCCAGACCTATTGACGTGGCGTCCAACAGCCCGAGCTTGCGCTTCAGGACGGGTCTTCTGGACTGATTTGCTGCTGCGGACAAGCACTCATCGGCGCGACAAGCGCTGATCTGATAAAGGTTGCCGGAGGAAAGTCAGGAGGCTTGCCGTCCAACCAAGCGAGGGGATCAGACGGACACTAGGCGGTTCTGGAAGTCCTTGACCCCAAGAGCTCCTTTGCTCCCCCTGCGCTCGATGATGTGACCCTCTACCCTGAGGTGGGCGGCTTGGGCCTTGACTCCGCCAGGGTATTTCTCGTTGAGTTCTCCTTTCGATTTCAGCGTTCGCCAGTAGGGAGTTGTCCGAGTCTTGCCTTGAGACCTTGCCTCCTCAGCAGCGTGCGCAGCCACCCAAGCGAATATCCCGGTTGTTATCGGGCATGCTATCGTTGCTCCGTGCTTCTTCGCGAGCTTCTCCCGAATCAGGTTCACAGTGATCAGCTTCCCACTCGGGACGCTTCTCATGATTTCGTCCACTTCCGTCGGAGCGGGGATCACGACCGTCCCAGTTCCCCATCTCTTGCTCATCTTTCCCGCGATCCTCTCGACCTTGGGCAAGCCTTTGCTGTCTCGCAGCTTCTCTTGCCAAGATTTCCGCGCTCCCTTGATCTTGCCCATCTGCGCCCCGCTCTCGGCATCGGTCTATTAAGATTTCATTGAAGGGATCTTCGGATGATTCCGCACGAGACCGAGCTAGGCTGTCTGAACCTGAGCCGGTGGTTGATATGCAGGGGGCGGCGGCAACGTATGCTCAAAGAAGGCTCTGACGTGCGGCTGGAGCAGATAAGCGATGATGACAGCGCTGATGAGTACCTGGACCAAGTCAGAGAGCGGCGCCCTCGGCAAGGTGAGCACGGAGGTCACGACGCGGATGACCTCGACTACGAGCGCGGCCAACCATCCCCAGTACTTGCCGCCTAGTAGTCCCCAAGCGAGCAGCAGTTGAAGCGCTCCGACAAGCACCGTGATGATTCCGAAGAACCCCGCGTATGACCGGACAATCTGAACCAGAGGCTCAAGCCTTGGAGCAAGTTCAACTATCGAGGCGACGGCCACCGCAGCCACTGCGAGGGCACCCAACGCGACAGATACGACCCCCCTGATTAGCCAGAGTATTCCAACGAGGGTCACGCCGAGTGGTCTCCTCGGAGATGACATGCAGGCGAACTCCTTCGCATTTCTTATAAGGATAGAGAATCAATCGTATTTGACCGCAGGCTTATATCAACGCTGCCCCTGTCGTCACTCATGATAATAGATGTTCATGCACACTGCTCACCCACACCAGGTTGGCTCTCATACGATCCCGTGAAGGAAGTCTACATGCCTTGGATTACCGTGTCGGAACTGATCGACAGGATGAGACAGGAGGGAATAGACAAGACGGTCGTTCTGCCGATCGGCAGCCCTGAGAGCTCCATAGAGCCCGTCACCACACATGAAGTTGTGGATATGTGTAGGCGACACGAGAGAGAACTCATTCCGTTCTGCAACCCCGACCCGCGTCTTTGCATGGGAGTAGAGAAGTACATGTCCTTCATTCTCGGGGAGTACAAGAGGCAAGGTTGCGTGGGGGTGGGAGAGATGACTGCCAACGTGCCCTTCGACGATCCCAAGGTTCTGAACATGTTCAGGACCTGTGAGGAACTGGGACTGCCTGTCCTGTTTCACGTAGGCCCGCACCTAGGAGGATGCTACGGCCTAGTGGATGAGCTGCATCTGCCTAGGCTCGAGAAGTGCCTGAAATCATTCCCGGGCCTCATCTTCATCGGCCATTCACAGCCCTTCTGGGCGGAGATATCCAGTGACCTGAAGTTGGAAGAAAGGAACGGCTATCCCGGTGGCCCTGTCGCGCCTGGAGGCAGGCTGGTCGAGCTGTTCAGGTCCTACCCGAATCTCCACGCAGACCTCTCAGCAACAAGCGGGTACAACGCGGTGTCGAGGGATCCGAGCTTCGGTGTCGATTTCATGGATGAATTCCAAGACAGACTGATGTTCGGCACTGACTTGGACTGCCCGGGTCAAGATCTCCCGCTGCTGGGATACTTGAGGAGCCTTGAGCAGTCTGGCAAGTTGACCCACCGCGTGATGGACAAGATTACCCATAGGAACGCGGCGAAGCTGTTGCACCTGACAATCTAGGACAAGGGCTCACGGGCAGCAACGTTGAGTTGCACGAGTCCGCGCGATTCGACAGCTCGGGCCTTCTAGAACGGCTTCGATGTTATGACCCTGCCGATTATCGCGGTTGCCACGGCTATGGCCACTGCTAACGCGATGCCACAGAACGTCCCGGCCAGTATCACGGACTTCCTGACTTGCCACTTGTCCTTGCCCATTCTCTTTTCGAACAACCTGCCGACAAGGGCACCCAAGAAGGGCGTGACCGTGTATGGCGGGATGTTCTGGAACCCGTAGAGAAGTCCGATCGGCGACAGGAGCGAGGATGGAAGGCGAGAAGACCCGACGACCAAGATGAATGAAAGGATGGTTGATCCTGCGATCACGTCGGGTTTGAATATGTCGATCGACCTCGAGACCCATCGTGAGAAGTTAAGCGCATTGATGGGCCAAGAGTACGTCGCGTACGGGTAGAATGCAGAGGGTATTGGGGCCATTATCCAAAACACCGAGACGTAGACGAAGGACAACACAATCGCCAGCGCAAAGAACAAGACGTATGACTTGTAGTAGTCAAGCGGTTCAACGTTCAACATCTGCGCCACCTTGACCCTGTGAGTTATTATCGCCACGCCGGGCTCGCTTTGGAAGGGCGCAACCCAAGGCGCGACATCTCCAGGCTGAGTGAATGACACGAGAAAGGCCTCTTTGATGTACGGTATGCTGACCGATAGGCCGACCTCTGCAGTCGCTCTAGCTGTCAGGACGCCTTGGATGAAGGGGACAAGGGCCCAGCCTATGACCCATACGAACCACAGGTCTGGCACGAGGAAGATCGATATGGCCATTCCGCCCAGCGAACCCGCGGCTATGAGCGCGATAACCCATCCGAACGGCACATACGATGTCCTCAGCTGTTCCTTCGTCAACTTTCTGAGAGACGCAATGCCCTTGACTATTTGCTTGGATCCCATCACGAAAATGGCCAGGGCAATGCCAAGGGCAAATCCGATTTGAGGGCTAGCCCAAATGTCGTACGTTGACCTCTGCCACCACCATTCGATCGGGCAGCCGTAGTTCCACTCGCTCTGCCACAGCTTGAAGTATGGGAGGTCTATCTTCAATGCCGCAGCGTTTCCGAACACCCAGACCATCAATGAACCGATGAACATGCTTACGGCTGCGTTGAACGGAATTATCCAGCCGACCATGTACTGTGCGATGTCCGTGCCAATCGCGAACACCGCCCCCGGCAGGAACCTCTCGATCGTCGAGGTGAAATCGATCCAAGGATAGGGTATCACGGTGATTGTCGTGCCCAAGAACACGGAGGTAAGGTTTGGTATCCCGTAGACCGTGAACTCGTACACTAGGCTTATGACGGCTGCGAAGGTGAAGTACATCATCTTCTCGGGGGTTCTCTCCGTCAGGGTGGATATGGCCTGAACATCTATAGGAGCGACAGGAAACGGGAGGTTCTCAATCTCTATGAACACCATGTTCGTGATGAAGGAAATGCCGTAGTCTATCATGAGCGTGGATACCGTGACTATGAGCGATATCATGATCGGAATCGCCCAATCCCCGGAAATGAAGGTCCTGTGGACAGGTCCGAAGCTTCCGAGTTCCGGAACATACCAAGTCGGGAACTTGTCAGCCAATCCGTACAGGATCGTGTAGGGTGCTGACCTGTAGTAGTAGCGAAGCAGGTAGTCTCCAAACATGCCTCCGCTGACGAACCAAAGCCCGAGAGCCTGGAGCATGAAGTAAATGATGTATGCCTCCTGAGGGGTCACGTATCTCTTGACTATCCTGCCGACCTCCGTGAACAGTAGGATCGTGACGAAAACGGGTATGAACCTCTCCGTGCCACCGAGCGGGCCGACCGCCCAACCCAAGTACATCAGGGCTGGCACGACGGTCACAAGGCCGAAGAGCACTGCCGAGGCGGATACGATCGTCAACCCTGGGATGAAGGGCTTCTTCTCTTGCTTGCTTTCGTCGGGCACCTTGTATCACCCCAGTAAGTGCTGGCTCTTGGCCAGCGCGATGTACCTGCTTTCCTCTTCTGGTGAGAGCAGGCTCCAAACCAACATCTGCTTCCTCACCTCGTCGATGAACGGGTAGTTGAACCTGACCCACGAGTCATACGGACCAGACACACGTTGGAGGTTCAGGAAAACGAGGAACTTCCCCTCAGTTATGCTCTTTGTTATGGCCAAGGTCATGTCCTGCCTGATGTCTTGCTCATAGGGCGCGAGTTTCACCCTTGCCCTGACGTTCATGGTCGATTCGACTCTGGAGGTATCGACGGTCTCAACGGTGAAGACGCCTGTTCGCTCGATCCTATTGTTCCACAAGTATTCCCTGACAAAGGCCGCGATGCCCCCTGCCTTCTCGTCGTCCTTTATCCTGAACGGTATGGGTATCTCCCACACGTCGGCCTGCGGTTTGGTCGGGATCCTCCACCTCCTCTCAAGCGAGGGTGTGACAAGAATCGATATCTTGTACAGAGGATATAGCGAGGCAACCAACACCATCAATATCACGGAGCCGATTGCTATCATGACGAACGACGAGGTGTAGTTGACGGTCAGCTGAATGATCCCCCACTCCCTCAACAAGTATGACACTGACATGCCGGACAGGTAGCCGATCATGGACCCGACAATAGCATAGACAAGGTTCTCTCCAAGGAACATCAAGCCGACTTGGAGTGGCCCCAAGCCGAGGCTGCTGTAGATATAACCCTCCTTCAGCCTCTCCATCACGCCTCCGAGGATTGTCGACATGGTGATCAGCACGGCTATTATTATCGGCACCACAACGAACTGGAATCCGAACAGAGATGTCTCGTTCCTCTTGGAGTACTGATAGACCGTGCCGTTGTACGTCAGGTAGATGTTCAGGCCGTCAAAAGCCGAGAACAGCTCTCCAGCTCTATCCTTAAGGTCGTTGAAGTCAGCCCCGTCCGCCGGTATGAACACGCTCGTCAAAGAGGCCTCCGGTATGAGTTCAACCAGTCTGGACGGCACGAATATCACTGAACTCGGGTTCAGGGCATATGCTGAGCTCACTCCCGTGGCTCTCTCAGAGCTCATCCTGTAGGTATTGACCGGGAGGACATCGGTGAACCCATCAGCGTCTTTGACCAGGCTGAGCATCTTGGCGGTGTCCAGTATCCCCACGACCTTCAACTTGATGCCCTCGACCAGTATTTCGTCCCCGACGCTCACACCAAGACCCCTTGCGAGGTCATCGGCGATCAGAGCCGAGAACATGTCATCTTCCGAGAACATAGTGCCGTTCAGGAACTGCGCGGAGTCAATGAATGAAGCCTTGAGTTCAAGCGGGCTGATCCCGGATAGGGCGTTTATCTCCACGCTCTGATTGTGGGCGCTGACGAGCATCGTCCCCATGGCACCTCCCTTCGTTATAGTCGGCATGTAGACCCAATACCGGCTCGCGTATTCCGTGCCGTTAGAGAGGTACATCGCAGCTAGGCCCACCAGCTTCTCATCTAGGGGGAAGAAGTTCGGGGTCCGAACGATGATTCCGTTGTACTTGATTGAGGTCTGCACAGGGGTGACCTGAAGTACCCTGATCTCGGTCACAGAAGTCAGAGACGATAGAGCGAAACTGACCAGTACTATGCCCGCCATGGTCAGTGCAGTCCTGAACTTGCGCTTCTGCAAGTTGCTTATCCCTATCGTCACTGAGGAGAACGAAACATCGAAGCCACTTCTCTCAAGGAAGTGAGCCCCGAACACCTCCCTTCTCAGCTCAGACAGGCTGGAGGAGAAATCCACGAAGAGGAAGAACAGGACAGGAATGACCAAAGCTACGACCAGAGTCCCCATGAATATCGCGGGGATGTTTGCCGCCAGCCTGAAGCCGGGGTGGAAGAGCGTGAGCAGTAGAACTACCACAATGGCCGTGGCTCCGACGAAGCCCACACTTCGATATCCCTTGGATAGGCCGTACACCAACGAAACGAACAGAAGCACGAATGGTATCGCGAGCGCAAACGTGATGACGACGCTCATCACACCATCCCTCAACACTCCGAGTGACGAGTCATAGGCTCTGATAGAGAATCCCCAAGCCAGCAGACTGTCGGCCATCAATGATTCGTAGTCTTTTCTCATGACGCTGTTTGAGAACGTGCTGTTTAGTTGCTCTGCCGCCTCCAGCTGCTTTGTGGTCGTCGGGTCTATCACTTGGATGTCCTCCTGGGCAAGATACCTACCGTACGCCAGAGTCAGCGGCTCCCGCAACGAACCAGTGAGGCTGCCGTCGATCGCAAGCCTATCGCCCGGATTCTCCAGATAGTAGCCATAGCCATCTTGGTTGGCGAGCGTGACGTTCGCGAATATGGCCGATGTCTTCGTCAGTGCTGTGGTCAACACCTTGAATGCGAAGCCCACATTGGGCGGCGCGTAGATCAGCACCGCCCCAATCGTCGGGTCGAAGGCGTATCCCCAAGAGTCAAGGCCAGCGTAGCCTGGCATACGCAGCATCATAACGTCCAATGTGAGGGGCGTCTCGTAGAGTGCTCGGGCCAACTCCGTCGAGTATGCATTGGTGGCCCCGTAGAAGGAGCTCGGGGAGTACGGAGCCTCCAAGTTCGTGGGACCAGCGATATCAAAGACGGCAACGTTCCCGCACTCGAAGACCACCGCCCTTGCCTTTTGTCTGTTGTCGAATATCTGGATGGATGCGGGGTAGTTGTGCCCCGTTCCGTAGTATCCTCCGTCAGGGGCGTATGTGATTCGGCCCTCGTCGTCCATGAGGTAGCTGGACATGCGTATGTTGGCCGCGGACGCTGAGGTCATCTGCGGCTGCATTCCGTGGATCTCGGCAACGCCGCTGGAATTTGCCCTGGTGACTATCAGGGAGAATGGATCAGATGGGTTCCCAATCAACACCAGTGCATTCGGCACAGAAGCATACAGGCTGGGATTCGTGGGGGAATACTTCACAGACTCAACGTACAGGGTGGCGAACCCGACACCGGTGTAGGCTTGGCCAATCCTACTCTCAGGGGGCTTGAGCTCACTCCAGCTATCTGGCGCTCCGGCGTATATGCTGGAAATGGGAACCCCTAAGATGTCCATGAGGACATACGCTGTGAACTGACACTGAGGGAGTGCCTTTTCGAAATCCACGGATTCCACATTGTCAGTTGGCGTGAAGAAGGACAGTCTCACGTCGTCGAACGTGACGACCCCCAGCGCCACCGTGTTCGCCAGCTGGAAGGCTTCCATGTCCAAGTTGAACTTGAACGCTGCTCCTGACCTGAAGGAATCGGCCTGCCCCAGGCCCGTCAGCCCGAAAAGAATAGTCGTTCCCACGTTTGACCAAATCCCGGGGTAGGATTGGCGAAAAGACCCAACGGTCCTCGTCAGGAGCACGTTGAGGACGTTCACTTTCTTGAACGCGGCGTTCGTGTTGATGCCGTACATCATCCCTGCCAGCACTAGGTTCGTGTGAGGACTGCCTGAGGTCAGCTCCAACGACACGGCAAGATAGGGCTTGATCTCCGTGCCGATCTTCGTGTTGTTGAAGTAGGTCTTCTCAACGAACTCCCTGGCCCCGCTCAGTCCCTGCCAATGCCCCGACATGGCGATGAACCAGACCGTGTACCTGGGCGAGAACCCGGTCTCTCTCAGCATTCTTATGAACTCAAGCATGGCGCTGATGCTGATGGCGTCATCAGCTCCAGGCGAGATGGCTGGAACGATGGACGCCGAGTCATAGTGGGTTGTCACTATGATCACGCTGGACGGATCCTCCGTGCCCCGCATCTCTCCGACGATGTCAATTCCCTCCACCTCTTTCCACACCATGCCGTTGAACAGTTCGGCCGATGGATTTGTGGTTGACAGCCTCCTCATCTCTGCGGCCTGCTCCCGCGCCACATACAACCTCGGGATGGAGAGCGGAAGCGACGAAAGCTTCGCCTTTGCCTCGTATTGCGTCGTGGTGCCGTCGTCCAAGAAGACGATTGCTGAGGCTCCCAACGATGCCGCCGTGACCCAAGCGCTCCCGGAATTGAACTCCAGAAGTATTATGTTATCCTGAACATCGAGGCCATTGAACTCGCTCGGCGTCCCGTACCCCGCGTACATCAGTTTCCCATATGCACTTCTCTCTCCAGTGGCGACACCATTAGGGTAGAGGCCGAACGCTTCGATTGTTTGCCCTCCCACCTTTAGCCAGGACCCTTCATCGTACGGCACTAGCTGCGGGTAGTTGAAAAGAGTCACCTTCAGTTGGAGTTCACTGAACCTCTCGGCTATGATGCTCGCGGCGTTGTAGAAACCCGGGTAGCCAGTGAACCTAGACTGAAGCGAGGAGAACAGTTGTACGTCATTCCTGATGCGATCGACGGAGATCGTTACTCCATCAGCAGAGACAAGGGGAGGTCCTCCGAGCGTGGCCCCTGCAAGGATCAGTACGACGAGGAAAATCCTAACCGAGGGGACGCGTGGCTTTCCAGTCATTCAGCGCCGCAAAAACGGCCCTCGGGCAAATAAAAGCCTTGAGGCAAATAGGGAAAGAAAGAAAGGAAAGTCGGGTGAGGCCTAAGCCCCCCCGACTGATATTCCGCCTGTGACGGAGTTCACTCCCATTATGAGCATAGCCGCAAGGGTGATTCCTGCTAGGAAGCCCACCGCGATGGGAACTCCAGTTTCCTCGTATGCCTTGGCGCCGAACACTCTCAGAGTGATTATCTTCAGCACCCAAGCGATGCCTCCGTTCAACAGCCACATGCCGTCGTAGAAGAACATCACGTAGGGGCTAAAGAACCACCATGAGAACTTCGACCTGAGGAAGAACAGCAGTCCTACGACCACTACCGCGACGACGAGTTGCATGGCGTCAGTTGAGCTCGGAGGCCCTGCGTTTGTGACCGACCAGTTGGCCATGTTGCCTATGAAGCCGCTCGAACCCCAGAATCCCGGCAGCTTTCCAAGGCCAGTGCCGTAGATGACGTAGACTCCGAACACCATGCCCACGATGACGACCAGCAGGATGCCGAGGAGTTGTGCCTTTACTATGTCTGTCTCCTTCGTCTTCGTCGGCTGAGCCAACGCATACGTTCCTGTCAAGGCCCACGGGTGGAATGTTCCCTCGATCTCCCATCCTCCGTGTCCTCCTGTTATGAAGGCCGCTGTGGTCGATGCCCAAGACGCTTGAGTGTTGGCAGCTGCGCCAGTTGGGTTGAACACGCCCACCGCTGACCCTACCCAGAAGGTGGCCGCCTGTGTTGGATATGTGTCACCCCAACCGCACCAAGTGCCTGTCGCTCCGTGCACTCCGACTATACCCCAGGTGTAGAGCATGTAGACCAAGAAGCCGGCTATCAGCGCTATGATGTTGCCGCCGAACAGGACCCAAACGATGAGCCACAGGAGCCATGTGCCCGCGAAGCCTGCCCAGGCGAAGAAGTCGGAGATCTCTCCGTCCCCGGCCTTTGCCCGTTGCAGCGCCCTCGAGATGCTTGCGCTGTATGTCTTGTAGCCATAGATCACTGCCCACAGCCCAACCGCGACGGGAGCCCAGTATATGATGAATGGGACGAATGGGAACGGTCCTCCCCAGTTTGAGCCTGAGCCAGGAGCTATGACTCCAGTGTTGACCAAGATGATCGGGAACAGGATTATGAAGAACACCAGCATGACAACCATGGAGCTCAAGATGTCCACGGGTGCAAGGTAGAAGCAAGCAATGTCAGCCGGGATGAGCATCCACCAGCTGCCGATGGTGTTCTGCGAGATTGCTCCCAACAGATCTCCGATCCAAGGCATGTAGAACTGGCCGTACGCGTAGAACACTTGCGTGAAGTGGTAGATGTAGTTCAACGCGCCGAGGCCTCCTGCCAAGATGCCAAGCACCAATCCTGCTAGGAATGGCGTGCCCTTGATGTAGTTCTTGAAAGTGCCCTTCTCGTATCTGCCGAGCATCTCGTTTATTGGGATGAACATCGGGAACGGCAACTTCTCCTTCTTCACGAACTGCATGCGCAACACGGCCGCGTGGAACAGCTCCATCAGGCACCATAGCAGCAGCATGAACATCCAGAATGCGAGGTAGGGTGCGAGCGCGCCCAATGGGGCCGCCGCGTGACCTGCCCATGCTGGTGCTACGACGTTGTAGTCACCGGGAGTCCAAAGACTCGGGTAGAACTGCAGGAGTGCTCTCGCTGTAGCGTCAGTCGCTGCCGCATATGTGTCTCCTAACAGGAACCCTAGGTAGCTAATGAGTATGAACGGGGCGTCGGCCGCCACGAAGGCAGCCACGTTGACCACGACGAGTTCCTGAGTTGTGAGACCTGCGCTTCCCAAGAAGATTGACGCTATCGCGAGCAAGAAGACGAGTCCGTAAGGAGGATACAGTGCGGATCCTACCCTACCGGCGGGAATTGGATCCAGAGTTATGCCCATCGCCCACCAGGTTGCGATGTTCGCGAACAGCCCAAGGAGACCAATGATCAGTGCTAGGACTATTGCTCTGGTAGTGAACCCTTTCTTCAACTCTTCTACTGCGCTAGACATTTTTACGCGCGCGTAGTTTAGCCTCTAAAACTTATAAGACTTCAGGATTAGGCTCGGCATGTTTAAATAACCCGCCCGAAACGCGCGCGTTTTCGCGTCCCACGCTGGCTGAATTCAAGGATTAGAGCAGTTTTCAGGGTCGCTCCATGTCCTCGAAAGGATAAAACCGTCTGGACAATCATCCACGGCATGCCCTCGGGACTGGAGATTCGACGCGAGCTTGATGCTTTGGTTGGTCGGGGGATCCGCTCTGGGGCCTTTGCAGGGGCCGTCGCGGCGCTAGGTCGCGAAGGCAGGCCGCTCTTCCTGAGGGCCTACGGGCACTGCTCGGTTCTGCCCACAAGGCGGAGGATGAAGCAGAACATGCTGTTCGACCTTGCCTCAGTCACGAAGGCCGTTGCCACGACAAGCTCAGTGATGAAGCTCGTTGACGATGGCAGGCTCTCTGCGTCAGACGAGGTCAGAACTTACCTGCCTGAATTCGGCGTGAACGGGAAGAAGAATGTGACCGTGGGGAACCTTCTCACCCACACCTCGGGCCTGCCTGACTGGTCGGATCTCTACCTCAGGCATTCGACGAAGTCCGGCATCCTGCGGGAAGTCTGCTCAATGGGACTGATCCAACCCGCGGGCGAGAGCGTGCGATACAGCGACCTCGGGTTCATAGTCTTGGGCGGGATCGTCGAGCGAGTCGCGGGGACGCGACTGGACCTGTACGCGACCCGAGAGATATTCTCCCCATTGGCCATGAAGCAGACCATGTTCAACCCAAGAAGGTCTCTCATCTCCAGATGCGTCCCCACGGAGTACTCGAACTGGAGGCTTGGAATCCTGCAGGGCGAAGTGCATGATGAGAACGCTCATGCCATGGAAGGAGTGAGCGGACACGCCGGCCTGTTCTCGACGGCAGGCGATCTCCTCAGGTTCGGGGCGATGGTCTATCAGATGGGCGAGTTCGGCGGCAGGAGGATCCTGAGCCCTGAGTCTATTCAGGCAATGGCCACGAATCAGACCATGAACCTGAACGACAAGAGGGGGTTTGGATGGGCCATCAAGCCGGAGTTCACGGGCAACGCGGGGGACTGGGAGATCGCACACAACGGCTACACCGGGATCTCAATAGCGGTTTCCCTCAGCAGGAGGGCCTTCGCCGCTATCTTGACTAACAGGGTTCACCCGGTCAGGGAGGGAAGGGTTCCTGAGGACAAGTCCGTGGGCATCATGATGGCCAGAAGAAGTCGCTGGACCGACTACCTTCCCAAGTTCTATCAACTCTCGGCCAGACTAGTGGAGGCGAATGACTGATGGTCGACGACGACAGAGTCAGGAAGACCGTGCGGGAACTCGGCAACCATCTGCTGGCCTTCGCGGCCGAGGGGACAGACAGCAGCTCGACCAAGAAACTCCTAAGGGGCATAAAGGCCGCTCACAGGATTTTCGTCTACGCCGCAGGTAGGTCGGGCATGATCGGCCGGTGCTTCGCCCAAAGGCTGATGCACATCGGTCTCGAGGCCTACTTCATAGGAGAGACCCTGACCCCCTCACTGTCTCAGGACGACCTCCTGATCACAATCTCCGGGTCTGGCATCACTACGAGCACTCTCGCGATAGCCAAGAGGGCGAAGGAACTCGGCGCCAAAGTCGTTGCGATCACTGCGCATCCGGAATCACGGCTGGGCAAGCTGGCGAGCATCGTCGTGCCGATCAAGGGCAAGACCAAGCTTATGGAGTTCACTAGTTATGCGCCCTTCACGAGCCAGTTCGACGTGACGGCGCTGTCATACTTGGACGGCGTTGTGAGTCAACTCATGGCTGACTTGGCTGTGAGCGAGAAGGCCATAGAGGACAGGCACGCCACGGTGGAATGACCATGGGAGGGTTCGACGCCGTTGGATACGGCGAGGTCGCGATAGACTTCATCATCCGAACGGAGAGGATAGTCAACCTGGACGACAAGATATGGGCAAAGAACTACGTGAGGCAACTGGGAGGAGTGACCTGCAATTTCTGCGTCGGCCTCAGCAGGCTCGACAAGAGAGCCGCTTTCATGGGCGCCGTGGGGGATGACCAAGACGGCGAAGAGATCAGGACGAGTCTGGAGTCCGAGGGCGTGAACACGAGCGCGCTCAGGACGATACCCCAGAAGGGCTCCCCCGTGAACTACATAATCACGGCCGAGGGAGGGACGAGACTCATCCTCCAGTCACCGAACATGACTGGAACTCAGCTCAAGCCAAGTGACATAACGCGCGACGCAGTGCCCAAGTGCAGAGTGTTTCACACGAGCGCAATAGTCCCAGACACGGCCGCGAAGATCGCGTCACTGTCCAAGGAGGCTGGCGCTATGATATCGTTTGATCTGGAGAGACACGTGGCGGAGATGGGCAACGAGAGAATCGAGCCCCTGCTCAAGTTGACAGACATCTTGTTCACAGCATCAGAGTCCTTAGAGCCCCTCGGACTTGACGAGAACCCCAATTCACTGAACAGGCTCCTGAACACAGGGCCAAAGGTAGTGATACTGAAGAAAGGAAGCGAGGGAGCAACCGTGATCACGAACGAAAAGAGGGTCGCTGTTGGGGCATACGAAGTGGAGGTCGTGGATTCAACCGGTGCCGGCGATGCGTTCGCTGCTGGTTTCATCTCGGGCGTACTGGAAGGGGCGTCTTGGACAGAGGCGGCGGTGCTGGGAAACGCGGTCGCAGCCATGAAGTGCACCAAGATGGGAGCACAAGCTGGGCTGCCTACGAGGGATCAAGTCGAGGATTTCGTCTCTGCGCGGGGGAGACCGCATCGCTGCGATCTTACCTGATCGCCTCTTTCTTGGACTCGCGGTTGGATTACCCTCATAGATCACACGACGCAGAAAGGACGGGATAAGCGGGTAGTTGGCAGAGTCGGTGTCGTTGAACGCCCGGGCTGGGCCGGGGCCAGCCGAGGATGTCTGACGCTGTCTATGGCTTCGCTCCTCGCTTCGAAGAGAGGAGAATCATCAGAAGGCAGGCCGCGACCGAAGTGCCAAGGCTGTACGTGAATGCCGCAGCAGATCCCAAGTTGTCCCACAATAGCCCGACCGAAGTGTTCGCGACCAAGTAGAAGACGCCAATGGTCAGGTAGTAAACCCCGTATGCTGTCCCTCTCAATCTCGCATCCACATATCTAGGTATGACCGCCCTCTGCACGGTCTCAACCGCTCCTAAGTAGAGGCCAAAGGCGCAGGAGGCGATCAGCGCCTTGACGATGCCTCCAGAGGGGAAGAGCATCACCGCGTTTGTCGCCGCCAGCAGCCCGTATCCCACAGCGAGCATCCGCTCCCTGCCCAACTTGTCAGATGCAATTCCAATAGGGATCGCAATCATGACTGTCAGCAGGTTGATCAGCATGTACACAAGAGGAACGTACTCGTTAGACACTCCGGCCTCCCCTGCGAACACCAATACGAAGGAGTAGTCGTAGGCACCTACTGAGAAAAGCGCCGCGACCGAGAGGAACCTCAGGAAGTCAGCATTTGCGGCCTCTCTGATGTTGGCCAGCAAGGTTCCCCCTGCCCTTGGCGCCGTCGTCTCCTGCACGAAGAAGATCAAGATCAGAAGTGCGATGAAGGCGGGCAGCAGTGAGAAGTAGAACAGTCCTCCGAATGACAGCAGGGGAAGAAGCAGTGCTGCCAGCAAGGGCCCCACGATCGCGCCAGCTTGATCGAGGGTTCTGTGTAGGCCGAACGCCTTTCCCAGTTTGCCCCCAGATACCGAAGCGCTCAGCAGGGAATCCCTCGGAGCCGTCCTGATGGCCTTGCCTACCCTCTCCGTAAGCCTCACGACCAGTGCGTCGGTCCAGCTGGATGCAAGCGCGAAGAGGGGCTTGGCCACTGTTGACACCCCGTAGCCTACCAAGACGAGGAGCTTCCTTCTCCCTATCCAGTCAGAGATGTATCCGGATGCCATCCGCAGTATGTTGCTAGAGGCTTCAGCTATCCCCTCGATGAGCCCGAGCTCTGTCTTTGATGCCCCCAGGACTTGCACTATGTAGGATGGCAGAACGCTGAAGACCATTTCACTTGAGACGTCGGTGAAGAAACTCACGGTGCCCAGTGCGTAGACATTTCTCATGCCAGAGTCGGTTCGCTTCTCGTCAGTCATCGGATTCAGCACGGCGTCTGTCGAATCAGAACAACCACGGTATTAAGTGTGCTTTACGAACGCCTGTGCAGAAGGAACGCGGGAAGTGCGACTAGGATGTCCTTTGCGTCAGAGTCAGGCAGATGGTCTAGGCTGGCGATGGTCTTCTCCTCGAACTCACTGGCCGCCTTCGTGGCATCTTCCCTTATGCCAGCGTCCTTCATCATGGCGATGACATCTGCGATATCAGACTCTGCGAGAGAATCCGCTGAAAGGGCAGCCATGAGTTTGCGCCTATCTCTCTCATTGAGCTTTTCCAACGCGAGAACGACAGCGATATTTCCGAGCTTGTGGCTGGCGATGTCCTTGCCTATCTTCTTGCCCAACTCCTCCTCTTCCCCGAATATGTCCAATATGTCATCGGTGGCTTGGAACAGGCACCCTACGTTGACCCCGTAGTCGCCCAGAGCCTCCTCAACAGCTTGTGGGGCATCCGCCACTATGGCCCCCGATCGCGCGCATCCCTCGAACAACGAGGACGTCTTCTTCTTCACCATCAGGAGATACTCGTCCATGGTGACGCTCTTCTTGTGGTACTTTCTGAGAAAGGGCTCGTCCCTGGCTCTGGCCTCTAGGAGTAGGTCAAGAATTCCGCCCTCAAGTACGTTGTCGATCACCTTGGTCATCAGCGCTGACAGCTTGGCGGAGTTCTTGGAGTCCCTCAGTGCCCTTTCCATCGCCTCCCTGTATCGGAAGCAAGTGAAGAGGGACGTCACCTCGCCGTACTCTATTCGCATGGTGGGGCTCCCCCTGCGGATTTCTCCTCTGTCGATCACGTCATCGAACAGCAACGTTGTGTTGTGCGCTATCTCGTAGGCGGCCGCAGCCGGGATCGCATCATCGACCCTGCCCCCCGCGGCCTCTGCGCTCAGCATCACCAACGCCGGCCTTATCCTCTTGCCACCCGTCCTCACTTGGTACATCATCGCCTCCCTGAGTTCGGGATAGGCCGCGTGAGCGAGGTACTTCTCCAGAGCGGGCTCCACTCTCTTGCTCAACTCCGTTACTCTGTCCAGCAAGGCAGACTGTGAGCAACCGTCCGCTTCGCTCTATATAACCTTCGGACTGGGTTGACACCCCTAACGAGGCAGGTTCAACCGGAGCTCCATGCTTATCAATTGCTCTCCTGTTGTCGGCTCACAGCAAGATGAGTCCGCGGAGCAGGCTACTTGATGAGGCGCAGCGAGTCGTGTCCAAACCCGAACGGACAGTGATAGGTCTCATGTCTGGGACCTCGGCAGATGGAGTGACCGCGGCACTTGTGAGAATCTCCGGCAACTACACGAGCACTAGACTCGCGACGGTCTCATACAAGACGCACCCGTACGACGAGGAACTCAGGAGGAGGGTCTTCAAGTCGTTTGACCCGGAAACCAGCAGTGTAGACCTCATATGCGAGCTGAACTTCGAGATCGGTCGCAAGTTCGCAGAGGCGGCGCTATCAATCTGCAAGTCCACGGGTGTGAGTATGTCAGATGTCGATCTGATCGGCTCGCACGGACAGACCGTCTACCACATACCGAGACCTGGGGATGAGGAGAACGTCAGGTCGACGCTGCAGATCGGGGAGCCTGCGGTGATAGCGGAGCAGACCGGCGTTCTGACCGTTGCCGACTTCAGGAAGATGGACGTGGCCGCAGGGGGGGAAGGGGCTCCGCTCGTGCCATACGTTGACTACATCCTGTTCAGCAGAAGGGCGAAGGGGATGGCTCTTCAGAACATCGGAGGCATCGGAAACGTGACATACATCCCGCCGGATGGGGGCGAAGAAGATGTGATCGCTTTCGACACTGGCCCAGGCAACATGGTGGTGGACATGCTCGTTCAGCTCTACACGGGGTCTAAGATGTCCTTCGACCCAGAGGGGTCCATCGCTCTGAAGGGAAAGGTGAGCGATAAGCTTCTCGAAGAGACCATGGGGACGGACTTCTTCAAGATGAAGCCGCCGAAGTCAACCGGGAGGGAGCTGTTCGGCAGGGATTTCACGCGCTCCTTCAAGAAGAAAGCGGACTTCATGGGCCTCAAGTTCGAGGACGCAGTGGCTACCGCCACGGCCCTAACTACTGAATCAATAGCCAAGTCATACGAGGACTTCGTGAGGCCACGTGGGAGAATCGACGAAGTGTACATCTCCGGCGGGGGAATGAAGAACAAGGCGATGATGTCCTGGCTGGGAAAGAGGTTGGGTGACGTGCCCGTCAGGGCCTTCGAGGATCTTGGCGTTCCGTCTGAATCGAGAGAAGCGGTCTACTTCGCTGTCCTCGCGAACGAGTTCATCCACGGCAATTTCTCGAACCTATGCGCGGCCACCGGAGCAACGAAGAGGGTGATACTTGGATCCCTGTGCTACTCGGGCACAGGCCGTGGAAGCCAACGAATGTCCGAGAACCTTTCAAACTTGTAGGCTCCGAGCAAACCCCCAGTTCAATGCCTGCTTCAAGGACGCATGGACTCAGTGAGTCTCGTGAGCCTTCTGAACGCGCGTAGCTTCTCCTTGTCCCCGATCCTTGCCCTCTCCAGCGCGTCCTTGATTGCGGCGGTCGCCTCGTCCATCCTCTTCCTGTTGATTGGATACGGTATTCCGTCCTTGCCGCCAAATGAGAACGAATACCTCACAGGGTCCTTGCGGCTGACGTCCGCGCTGTAGATGACCTCAGAGACCAAGGCAAGTGCCCTGACCGTGGCTGGGCCAATCCCCTTGATTCCGAGAAGCTGCTCGTAGTTCCCGGGCTTCAGCTCGTAAGCCTGTTTCAGC
>Ga0172362_10001791_pt1 | contig 18536 bp, 10 predicted proteins | sample LakKivs1_kivu2a2_FD_114534 | JGI IMG/M metagenome (GOLD analysis project Ga0172362, IMG submission 114534) | Sediment microbial communities from Lake Kivu, Rwanda - Sediment s1_kivu2a2 | ecosystem: Environmental > Aquatic > Freshwater > Lake > Sediment | place: Rwanda: Western Province, Lake...
AGATCGGCTAAATAAGAAATCCCCTCGTTATAATAAATATCAAACTCCGCTATCTTGAAAGGCGGAGCCACTTTATTTTTAACTATTTTCGCTTTTACCCTGTTGCCGATGATGGAATCGCCTTGTTTTATCTGACCGGTTCTCCTCAAATTAATCCTGACTGAAGAATAAAACTTAAGAGCCAGCCCGCCCGGAGTTGTTTCCGGATTGCCGAACATAACTCCGATTTTCATTCTGGTCTGATTCAAAAAAATAACCACGGTTTTTGTCTTAGCCACGATTGAAGACAACTTTCTTAAGGCGGCTGACATTAATCTGGCTTGAAGACCGATTTGAAATTCCCCTATTTCACCAGCGATCTCTGCTTTTGGAGTCAGGGCAGCCACTGAATCAATAACAATAACATCTACATCGCCCGAAGAGACTAAAGCCTCCACAATCTGTAAGGCCTGCTCTCCTGAATCCGGCTGGGAAATCAAAAGATCGTTTGTATTAACCCCGATTCTCTCGGCATAATCAGGGTCCAAAGCATGTTCGGCGTCAATAAAAGCCGCGGTTCCGCCTTTCTTCTGAGCTTCGGCGCAAATGTGGAGCGCGACCGTAGTCTTCCCGGTTGATTCCGCTCCAAAAATTTCAATAACTCTTCCCCGAGGAACTCCGCCGATTCCTAAAATTGAATCTAAAGAAATAGAGCCGGTAGAAATAACGTCAACATCAACCTTAGCCGTCTCTTTAAGCTTCATTATTGCGCCTTCCCCGAATCTTTGTTTTATTTCATCTAACGCTTCTTGCAAATTGTGTTTTTCTTCTTTTATCATACTTTTTCCCACTGGTTTGTTTCTTCCGGTTTCTCCGGCCCCTCTGATTCTTCTTTGGGAGAAATCGGAATCGCTTGGGTATCAACTGCCTGGACGGCCTCTCTCTCCCCATAAACCTCTCTCGGTTTTGAACCCTCAGCCGGCCCCACTATCCCTTTTTCTTCCAAAATATCAATCAGGCGAGCGGCCCGGGCGTAACCCAGTCTTAATCTTCTTTGAAGATAAGAAGCTGAAGCTTTATTCGCTTCAATAACTAATTTTTTTGCCTCTTCAAGTAAAGGATCGTCGCCTTCATAATCGCTTACCTGAATAACCGGAGAATTTTCTGAATTTTTTTCTAATTCCTGAACTAAATCAAAATCCATTTCCTTTTCTAATTCTGAAGCGTTTTTATCGGTTATATAAGTAATAACTTTTTTAATTTCTTTTTCCGAAATATAGGAAGCCTGAATTCTTTTCGGTTTAGGGGTATAAGCTGAAATATAAAGCATATCGCCTCGACCTAAAAGTTTTTCTGCCCCCGCTGTATCTAAAACCGTTCTGGAATCAACTTGAGAGGCAACCTGAAAAGTAACTCGGGAAGTAATATTTGCTTTTATCAAACCGGTAATTACTTCTACTGAAGGCCTTTGGGTAGCTACTATTAAATGGATTCCTACGGCCCTGGACATTTGAGCCAATCTGACAATCGCCGCTTCAATTTCTCTCCCTTTGGCAGCCATTAAATCAGCCAATTCATCAATGATAACAATAATATAAGGCAGGGGTTCAATGTTCTGTCTGCCGGCGGGCAGATTGGATTTCAAAGCTTTTTCATTAAAAGAACCAATGTCTCTTGATTTGCCTTTAACCAAAATATCAAACCTTCTTTCCATTTCTAAAGTAAGCCACCTTAATGCTCCTAAAGTTTGATTAGCATTATAAATAACCGGACAAAGAAGATGAGGCAAACTTCTGTAAACCGGAAATTCAACTCTTTTGGGATCTACTAAAATAAATCTCAACATTTCCGGGCCGGCGCTCCTAACCGAAGTGGTGGGCTGGTAAAGCAGGCTCAAAATTAAAGAATTAAGGAAAATAGTTTTTCCTGTACCGGTTGCGCCGGCCACTAAAAGATGAGGCATTTTAGTCAAATCGGTGTAAACCGGAAGACCTGATACGTCCCGGCCTAACACAAATAATAAATTGGCGCTTGATTTCTGGAAATTATCATTCTCTATTAAATTTCTTAATCTAACTTGAGCCCGGCCTTTATTGGGAACTTCTATCCCCACCAAAGATCTGCCCGGAATAGGAGCTTCAATTCTGATGGGGTGACTGGCCAAAGCCAAAGCCAAATCATTGGAAAGGCCTGTTATTTTAGAAAGTTTAACTCCCTCAGCCGGCTTAAAAGTGTATTGAGTAACCGTAGGCCCGATATTTATTTCCGACATCGTAACTTCAATATTAAAATTCTGAAGGGTTTTTTTAATAATAGCCGAGTTAACCCGAGTATCGCCGCTCGTCGGAACTTCTTTTTCCGTCTCTAAAAGATTAATCGGAGGCGGTTGATAAGAAAAAACTTTTGAGCCGGGTTTCGCTGGCTTGCTTTCTGTTTTTAACTCTGCCATAACAGATTCTTCTCGGATTTTCGGCTCCTTGCTGAAGGGCGGAACTTCTTTTATTTTAAATTTAGGAGCAAAAATCCTTTTAATAATAGAGGGCTTTTCCTCCGCGGCCCCGTAAGTAGGGGCGGAAGCGAACTTAGTTTCTTCTTTTTCCGCTTCAACTTCTTTTTCTTTATCTTTTTTCTCTTTCGGCTCATGCAAAAAGTACCAAAAAATTAATGACCCGATAATGATTAAACCTAAAAAAATAATTTGGGCTGCCCAAAAACCAAAATATTTTAAAAGCGGCCAAGACAAAAAATAACCCAACCAGCCGCCTCTTTTAATTTCTGGATTAAAACCGCCTAAAATTCCAGTTAAACCAAGGAGTAAAATAAAACAGGCTAAACTAACCTGCCAAAAAATCTTTCTTCTTCTTTCTAAAAAATCTTCGCTGTTTTTTTTGCTATTTAAAAAAACTAATCCGCCTAAAATAAGAATAAAAGGAATAAGAAAAGCGGTTTCGCCGACAAGAACTCTCGCTCCGGTTAAAAAATACGAGCCCGCTTTTCCGGCTTTATTAAAAAAACTTAAACTGATAATAATTGCCGTCAAAATCATTACTACTCCTAAAATCATCTGTTTTACTTCGGTGGGCAAGCCAAACCTGATTCTCTTATTTTTCTTCTTTTTTCTGCTCATAACTCTGATTTTATTATAACTCCGTCAAATTAAAAATCAAGTCAGGAAAACCAAAGCCCGGCTTATCGGTACCGATAAGCCGGGCTTTGTAATTACTGGCTACTTCTTAAAGCCGGTTCCGGCCGGAACTAATTTTCCGATAATGACATTTTCTTTTAATCCGCGCAGCTTATCTTCTTTGCCCTCCATTGCCGCCCTGATTAAAACTCGGGAAGTTTCCTGAAAAGAAGCAGCTGATAAAAAAGAATCAGTGGTAAGAGCAACTCGGGAAATTCCCAACAAAATAACTACTCCTTTGACCAACTTTTTTTTATCTTTATTAAGTTTAGCATTAGCCTCTAATAATTTAGATCTTTCAATAATTTCGCCCGTACTGAAATGGCTGTCTCCCGGATCTTTAACTCTTACCCGAGAAAACATCTGGCGGATTATAACTTCAATATGCTTATCGTGAATAATTGCTCCTTGGGAAACATAAATCTTCTGAATTTCTTTTAAAATATATCTTTGAACCTGTTCTTTGTCAGTGTTTTTAAATAATTCTCTTAAATCCAAATTTCCTTCGCAGAGCTGTTTTCCTTTTTTAATTTCATCGCCTGGATTTACAAAAATTGCAGTTTTGGCCGGCAGTTTGTATTCAACAACATCGTTATTACTTTTAACTTTTGACTTTTCATTTTTAACTTTTATCCTGACCACTTTTTGAGGGGTTATTTCTAAAATCTTGCCGTCAACCTTAGAAATCTCTGCTTTCCCCCTCGGCACTCTGGCTTCAAAAATCTCTTGAACTCTCGGCAAGCCCATTGTAATATCTCCGCCCCCAGCCACTCCTCCGGTATGGAAGGTTCTCATAGTCAACTGAGTGCCCGGTTCTCCAATCGCCTGAGCGGCCACAATTCCTACCGCCTCTCCTTTATTAACCAACTCGTTAGAGCCTAAATCCCAGCCATAACATTTCTGACAAACTCCTCTTATTGATTTACAAGTAATAGCGGAACGAATCTTTACTTCTTTTATTTCGCTCTCGGTTATTTCTCTTGCTTTTTTCCAGTTAATTAGTTCTCCTTTTTTAACAATTATTTTTTTGCCTATCTTAATTTCCTCTAAAGTCGTTCGTCCTACAATTTTGTAACAAAAATCCTGGCCTAACTCATCAGAGTCTTTTTTATAAACAATAAATCCTTCTTTATCTTTGCAGTCTTCTTCATAAATTATAATATCATGGGCCACATCAACTAATCTTCTGGTTAAATATCCGGCAGTGGAAGTTCTTAAGGCCGTGTCAGCGGTTCCTTTTCTGGCTCCGTGGGTAGAAATAAAATATTCCAAAACATCAAATCCTTCTTTAAAAGAGCTTTTGACCGGCAGTTCAATAATTTGACCGGCTGGGTTAATCACTAAACCTTTCATCCCCGCCATTTGAACTGGTTGATTCCAAGAACCCCTGGCTCCCGAATCAACCATAGAAAAAATAGGACCATTCTGGGGCAAACTTTGAGGAACTAATTTCTCTAACTCTGATTTTGTTTTTGTCCAAACTTCAATAACCTTGCCGCTCTTTTCTTCTTTAGAAAGAAGCCCTTTTTTAAAGTGATTTTCAATCAGCTCAATTTCTTTCTCCGCGGCTTCAATAATCTTTCCTTTTTCTTGAGGCACAACTAAATCATCCATGCCCCAAGTTACTCCCGAAACGGTGGCTGATTCAAATCCTAAGGTTTTAATTCTGTCTAAAGTCCGCTCTACGGTTTCTTGGTCTGAAATCTCAATAATCTCGCCAACTATTTTTTCCAGTTTTTTAGAATTTATTAAATCATTAATAAAAATATAATTTTGAGGAAGCGTTTCATTAAACAAGAGTCGGCCCAATGATGTTTCCAGAAGCCCTTCGGCCTGCCCCGCAGGCTTGTCTTTCGGAAGCTTCGAACTCCGGACTTTTATCTTAGCTCTTAAATCTATCTCTCCGTGTTCGTGAGCTATAATCGCTTCATTAAAATCGGAGAAAATCTTGCCTTCTCCTTTAAGCCCGGGTATTATTTTAGTAATCCAATAACAACCCAAAATAATATCTTGGGTAGGAGTAATTACCGGCATACCGGTAGCCGGCTTAAGCAAATTCATAGTTGATTGCATTATCTTTTTAGCTTCAGCTTGGGCTTCTTCGCTTAAAGGAACATGGACAGCCATTTGGTCTCCGTCAAAATCAGCGTTAAAAGCTTTACAAACCAAAGGATGAATCTCAATTGATTCTCCTTCAATTAAAACCGGCTCAAAAGCTTGGATGCCTAAACGATGAAGAGTAGGAGCTCGATTGAGAAGAACAAATTTACCTTTAACTACTTCTTCTAAAATAGCCCAGACATCGTCTGTCTCTTGATCAATCAATCTGGAAGCGCCTCGGACATTATAGGCTAATTCTTTATCTAAAATTCTTTTAATTACAAAAGGTTTAAATAATTCCAAAGCCATTTTTTTGGGCAGTCCGCACTGATGAAGTTTTAATTGGGGTCCGACAACAATCACCGACCTTCCGGAATAATCAACTCTTTTTCCTAAAAGGTTCTGACGGAATCGACCTTGTTTTCCTTTAAGCATATCGGCTAATGATTTCAATAATCTTCTTCCTCCGGTAGTGGCGGTAGTTAAAATTCCCTTTCTCATCCCATTATCAATTAGAGCATCAACTGCTTCTTGAAGCATTCTTTTTTCATTCCTGACAATAACCTCAGGCGCGGAAATTTCCAACAAATATTTTAATCGGTTATTTCTATTAATCACTCTCCGATAAAGATCGTTTAAATCAGAAGAAGCATAGCGGCCCCCATCTAATTGGACCATTGGCCTTAAATCGGGCGGGAGAACAGGAATAACTGTCAAAAACATCCATTCCGGCCGAATGCCCGATTTAATCATTCCTTGAAGAAATCTCAAACGCCTTAAAATTTTTCTTTTAGTCATAGCGGTCGTTCCCTCTTCTCTCTTTTTCAAATCCTCTATTTCTTTTTTTAAATCAACTTTTTCAAAAATTTTTCTTATGGTTTCCGCTCCGGTTCCTGCTTCAAAAATCTCTCCATATTTTAAAGAATAATCATAATACTCCACTTCCGAAAAAACCCTTAAAAGCTTAACGTTGTTAATTTCTTCTTTTGCTTTATCCCTGGCCGCTTTTAATTCTTCCAAAATCCGCTCTAACTCCTTATTATTTTTAACTTTTAACTTTTGACTTTTAATTTTTATTTTGTATTCTTTCTCAACTTCTTCCAATGTTTTCCGTTTTGCTTCTTCATTGATATTAGTAACCATATAAGCAGCAAAATAAATTACTTTTTCTAATTGCTGCATCGGGATATCTAAAACCATTCCTATTCTGGAAGGAACTCCTCTTAAAAACCAAATATGAGAAACCGGACAGGCTAACTTAATATGACCCATTCTTTCCCGTCTGACCGTAGCTTTAGTTACTTCCACTCCGCATCTTTCGCAAACTATGCCTTTATACCTGATTCTTCGGTATTTTCCGCAATAACATTCGTAATCTTTTTCCGGACCAAAAATTCTCTCGCAAAATAAACCATCTTTCTCAGCTTTCTGAGTTCTATAGTTAATTGTTTCTGGCTTGGTGACTTCGCCGTGGCTCCAGGAAAGAATATCGTCTGGCGAAGCAAGTTTTATCCTTATAGCTTCTAAATCTTGCACCCTCATAATTTTTAAGCTTTCCGAGAAGCTTTCCGAGACCCAGGTCTCGGATTTTTATTTCTTACCCAGTCTTTAATAAGTTCCTTGCATTTCTGTTCGCTGCCCATCAAATCTATAAAGAGTTTTCTTTCTGTGACAGAAGGAAAATTTCTAACTCCAATATAATCCCAAAGACTAGACCATTTATAATTTTCTTCTAAAAAACGAACGGCTTTTTCTGAATTTTTAATTCCACTCTCTTTCCATCCTGGCTCAATTAAAGAAATGGGATTTATATGAATATAGATAAAAGCCGTTATCAACTGTTCATCACTTTTTATGTGAGTAGCATTAAACCTATCTTGAAAAAAGTGTCCCTTTCTATCTATATTATATTTTTTCTTAAAATAAGTAGGATATCCAGCGCCCATTTTATTAATATATTTTGAAATTCCGCCTTCTTTTAATTGTTTTAATAATAAATGTATATGATTCGGCATTAAACAAAAAACCAGCACTTCAACTAACTTGTCGCGAGTATCTATACCGAGACCCGGGTCTCGGATTCCTTCTTTAATCTCTTGTTTAATTCGCAAACGGGCATTCCGACGTTCTTTTATAGTAACTGGCGTCAACGTATTGAACTCATAAATAGAAAATATACCTCGATAATTATCATCTATATCTTGAAAAAGTAAACCTTCCCCAGCTCTTCTTAAAGTAATGTGATAAAGCTCATTATTTATAAATTTTTGATTTCTAGCAGGCATTTAGAATTCCGAGACCTGGGTCTCGGATGCTTTTAATTTTTATCTTTTTCTCTTGTTTTTTCCTTGACCTCTATGCTCAATCCTAACGATTTTAACTCGGCCACTAATAAATTAAACGATGCCGGGACATTAGGATTTCTAATTGGTTCTCCTTTAAGAATTGATTCGTAAGTCGCTGCTCTACCTAAGACATCGTCTGATTTAATGGTTAAAACCTCTTGTAAAATATTAGCTGTCCCATATCCCTCCAAGGCCCAAACCTCCATTTCTCCGAATCTCTGGCCTCCGAATTGGGCTTTCCCGCCTAAGGGCTGCTGGGTGATTAAAGAATAGGGGCCGATAGAACGCATATGAATCTTATCTTCAACCATATGAATAAGCTTCATCATATAAATATAACCGACGGTAATTTTTTCCGGAAAAGGTAAACCGGTTCTTCCGTCGTAAAGAACAAATTTTCCATCTTTCGGATAATCCGCCTTTTCTAATTCCTGTTTAATATCTTCTTCAGTGGCTCCGGCCATCGGCGAAGTAACAGCTGAATAACCTAATTTATGAGCTGCCATACCTAAATGGGTTTCTAAAATCTGACCGATGTTCATTCGGGAAGCAACCCCCAAAGGATTTAAAATAATGCCTATCGGAGTGCCATCTTCCAAAAAGGGCATTTCTTCTTCGGCTACTACCCGGGAAATAACCCCTTTATTCCCGTGCCGGCCGGCCAGCTTGTCTCCGGCTTGAATTTTCCTCATTGTCGCTATCTCCACTTCAACCCTTTTTATAATTCCCGGCTCTAACTTGTGGCCCTGGTCTCGGGAAAAAATCTTCACGCCTACTACGCGGCCTCTTTTCCCGTGCTCCATCAATAGAGAAGTATCTTTTATATCTCGGGCCTTCTCTCCGAAAATAGCTCTTAAAAGCCTTTCCTCAGCCGTCATACCCGCTTCTCCTTTGGGCGAAATCTTACCCACCAGAATATCATTAGGTCCCACCTCGGCCCCGATTCTAATAATTCCTTCTTCATCCAAATCCTTTAATTTCTCCTCCGAAACATTAGGTATATCGCAAGTGGTAATTTCCGGTCCTAATTTTGTTTCCCTGACATCGCAAGTTAAATTCTCTAAATGAATTGAAGAGTAATAATTATTTTTAACCAGGCGCTCGGAAATAATAATCGCATCTTCAAAATTAAGTCCCTGCCAAGAAATAAAAGCGCATAAAACATTCTGACCTAAGGCTAATCTTCCTTGAGAAATTGCTCCTCCATCAGCCAAAATATCTCCTTTTTTAACTTTTTGGCCCTTAACAACAATCGGCCTCTGATGGAAACAAGTATATTGATTGGTTCTGATGAATGTCTTTAACTGATAATTTCGGTTTTCGGGCTTCGGACTTCGGATTTTTATTGTTATATGCTCTGCGTCCACTTCAGAAACAACTCCTTCCTCTTCCGCAATTACCTCTTGACCCGAATCCCTCGCCACCCGTTCTTCCATGCCTGAACCAACCAAAGGAATTTCTGGATTAACCAAAGGCACTGATTGACGCTGCATGTTAGAACCCATTAAAGCTCGGTTAGCATCGTCATTTTGCAAAAAAGGAATAAGGGAAGTGCCCACTGAAATGCATTGTTCCGGAGAAACATCTATAAAATCAATCTTATCTTTTTCAATCAGCCCGGCTTTTCCTTTTATTCTGGCTTCAACCTTGCTGCCAACAATATGACCCCGGTCATTAACCTCAACTCCGCCGTGAGCAATATTATATTTTTCTTCTTCAAAAGCGTTAAGATAATAAACTTCTGAGGTAATTTTTCCTTTATCAACTTTAAAATAAGGAGTTTCAATAAATCCGTAGGGATTAACTTTGGCAAAAGAAGCTAAATGGTTTACCAATCCGATGTTGGGTCCTTCCGGGGTCTGAATCGGACAAATTCGGCCATAATGGGAAGGCTGGACGTCCCTTACTTCAAATCCGGCCCTTTCTCTGGTTAGCCCGCCCGGACCGGTAGCTGACAATCTTCTTTTGTGCTCTAATTCCGCTAAAGGATTTTCATTGTCCATAAATTGACACATCTGGGAAGAAGTAAAAAATTCTTTTATTACCGCCATAACCGGTCTGGGATTTATCACCTGAGCCGGATTCAAACTGATTGGGTCCAAGGTAGACATTTTATCTTTAATAATTCTCTCCATTCTCATTAAACCCACTCTTATTCTGTTCTGCATTAATTCTGCAATAGTTCTCACTCTTCTATTGCCCAAATGGTCAATTTCATCCGGCTTGGCATCAGGGTCATTATTCAACCTGATAATTTCTTTCATTGTCTCCACCAAATCATCTATTTTTAACACCCTGTCTTCCGGTTCAATTTTTAACCTTTCACTTTTAACTTTTGATTTCAGCGCCGGTAAACGCTGAAGCATTCTCCAGCGTCCGACTTTAGATAAATCGTATCTCCCAAAATTAAAAAAAGTGTTTTCAATTAATTCTTTGGCCGTGTCGGGCGTTACTAAATCTCCGGGCCTTAATCTCCGGTATATTTCAACTAAGGCGTTCGGCTGGTCCTGGGCCGAATCTCTTTTTAACGTCTCTTCAATATGTTTAACGTCGGGATTATTATCTACTTCGCTAAATAATTCCTTTAGCTGTTTATTGTCAAACCCGCCCAAAGCTTTTAAAAGAGTGGTGGCGGCCACTTTTCTTTTACGGTCAATTTTAACTCCGATAAATCCGTTGGCTTCGGTTTCAAATTCAAGCCAGGCTCCCCGGTTAGGAATAATTTTGGCTCCGAACCTGTTTCTTCCTTTTATGATTTGAACGTTAAAAAAAGAACCCGGCGAACGAATAAGCTGGGCGATAGCCACCCTTTCAATTCCGTTAACAATAAAAGTTCCCCTTTCGGTCATTAAGGGGAAATCAGTCAGGAAAACTTCCTGTTCCTTAGATTTGTTTGATTTGAGATTAACTAATTTTACCCTTACTCTCAGAGAGGCCTCATAAGAATCGTTGTTCTTTTTTGCCTCTAAATCTGTCTTATATTTCGGCTCATCTAATTTATAATCGGCAAACCAAAGCTCGTACTCTTTCCCGGTATAATCTTTAATGGGAAAAATTTCAGAAAAAAGTTCTTTTAGCCCTTCTTCCCAAAACCAATCCCAGCTTTCTTTTTGAAGGCTTAGAAGATAAGGAAGCTTCAAAGAAACTTTTGATTTAGAAAAATTTTTTATTTTCATGAATGCGAAAATAAAATAAAAAATTAAGAGAATACGAATCCCCTTTAGTATGGAAATACCTTAAAAACTAATTTAATAACATTTAATTTTATTTTACTTATAGCAAAAAAATTGTCAACCCCCGCTTATTCCTTCTCTTTTTCTTCTTCCTTAATTGGAATAACGGGCGGCTTTTCTTCAATAATATTTTTAAGAGCTTTTTCTCCTGCTCTTAAATTCTTTAAGATCTGGATCACTAAATCATTATCCGGATTATTGACTAAAATTCTCTCAAATACTTTAATCGCTAATTCTTTTTGGTTTAATTCATCATAAACTAAACCTAAAAAGTATAAAGCATTGGCGTAATCATTATTGAGCATGATTGCTCTCTCTAATTCAATTTGGGCTTTGGGAAAATCTTTCATCTGGTAATAAATCAAGCCTAACTGAAAGGCTAAACCAACATCAAAAGGCGCCATGCTTTTGGTTTTTTCCAACTGGGCGATCATTTCGGTTTGTTTTCCTTGGGCCTGGTAAACTACGGCTAACTGGAAATGGGCAGCCGCATAATCAGATTTTAATTGAATTGCTTTGTTGAATTTTTCCTCCGCTTCCGTCAAAAGCTTTGTTTTCTCTCCGGTTTGTTCCTGGCTCAGCCGATTAGCCTCAGACAAAATGACAATTCCGGCTTGAGTTGGAAAATAAGGATTGGTCGGTTCTAATTTTAACGCTTCATCATAAGCACTTACCGCCCAATCTTTTGTTCCTCCGACTATTCCAATCAAATTTTGGTAAACAACGCCCCTTGACGACCAGTTGACAACATTGTTCGGATTAATTTCGGTAGCTACTTTAGCGGCATTAACCGCGCTGTTAATATAAAGCTGGACTTGGCGCGTAATCTCGGCTTGAGTTAAATCGGTTCTAACCGCCGTTTCGCTCATTGCTTGAAGATAAACTTGAGCGATTTCTCTCCAGTAAATATCAGCCTTGGGGCTTATCCTGACGGCTGTTTCTAAATGCTTTAATGTCTCGGCCGTTTTGCCTTGTTGCCAGGTCTCCATTCCTTTTAAATAACTTACCGCTGAAGCGTATCTCTGACCTTCAAGAATTAAAACTCCTAAGCCGAAAATGAAAATCAGAGTAAAACCGAAAGTAATAGCTAAAGTTATTAAGGAAGAAGGTTTTAAAATAATTTCTTTTTTAGCCGGATAAAGCAAAGAAACGAAACAGCCCATCAAAAGAAAATAAACAAAATCCAAAGAAAAATTTGACTTGAAAAGAAAAAATCCAATCGTTAAAGTTAAAAAACTGATAAAAATTCCCAAACCTAAAAGGGGAAACAATTCCTGACCTTCCCCTTCTCTTTGATAAGCGGACGTGAATAAAAACTTTATCCCGTAGAAAATAAAAAATCCGATTAAAGCTAAAAAAGAAAGGACTCCTAAAATCCCGACCGTTGCCATGATGGTTAAAGCTTTAGAGCTGGCCCAGTTAAATCTTAAATTCCAAAGAGAACTGCTATTAAAAGAAATATCTTTGAATTTGGAGAAATTATTAGTAAAAGTGCCTGGACCGGATCCCACTATTGAACTATTTTTCAAGGCTTTCCAAGCAATGTCAAAACTGGCTTGATGGGTTAAAAAAACTTCAACTGGTCTTTCTGGGGTTCCGGGGATTTGAAATCTGAAAAAACTGAATAAGAGAGCAACCGCCAAGAAAAACATTGGCAAAACAAGCCAGCGGTTGTCAAAAATATCTCTTTTCTGGGTTCCAAAAGCAATAATCAAAACACAGCCGGTTATTACTAACCACCAAGCAATCTGAAAATTTATCAATAAAAGCAAGGCAATCGAAAAAAGAGCAGCAATAATAAAAAAAATTCTCAAGTTTTTCTGCTTGTTGATAACCAAGGCGATAATAATCAAAGGAAGCAAAACAGTAATAAAAATCGCTAAATCGTTGACCCCTCCTATCGTATTAAAGGAAACTGATTTGGTGAATTCAATGGGAATTACATATTTTCCAAAAAGCTGAAGTATTCCATAAAACACGGCTAAAAAACCAGACAAAATCAGACAGAAAATCAGATGAAAAATTTCTTTTCTCCTAAAAACATTAACTATTAAGAAATAGAGGAGGACCAAAGCTAATAAAGTAATCAGACTTTCTGAAGTAAGGCCAGGCCAACCCCAAAAACTTCCATACCTCCATAAGGAAAACGCCGTAGAAACGGCATAAACCAAAAATAATAAAATTATCGGCATATGAACCAAGCTGAAATTAAAACTCGCTCTGCCAGAAATTAAAATTTTTGACATCCAGGCAAAAATAGAAATAAAAACAAGCAAAATTAAAACTGCTTGCTTATTAAAATCAAGCACATTAGCTGTCCAGGGCAAAAATAAAATGGGTAGCAAGAAAACCAAAACATAAATACTAATTTTAGAAACTTTATCGCAGGTTTCATTTAAAGAAGATAAAGAAGAGCTTTTCGTAATTTTAATTTTCATATATATTTCATATATATTAATTATTAATATTGCCGTTAATTTAATTATATTTTAATTTTATACATATATTTCTAAAAAGGTCAATTATTTTTTTACACTGGTTTTCCCCAACTTAAATTTAACCGGTGATATTTCGGTAATGGTTAATCCGATTAACCTGCCTATCCTCATTAAGAACAATACAAATTGCATCAATTCTATAGGATTTATAATTTTTGCCTGGATTGTAAGATAAATAAGCCTGACTATTCTTAATAAGACGCTGTATTTTATCTTTATTAAGAGCATCTTCCGGAAGTCCGAACTGCTCGCCTATTCTTGTTTTTACTTCCACGAAAACTAAATCATTCCTATCTTCAACAATCAAATCAATCTCTCCGTATTTTTTTTTATAATTCCGGTCAATAATAATATATCCTTTATTTTCTAAATATTTTCTTGCAATCTCCTCTCCCAGATTCCCTTTTTCCAAATTAAACTTTTTAATCTCCATTAATTTATTAGGCTTATTTATTCTAATCTTATTTTGGGGCGGTATTGCAAAGCTTCGGCTAAATGGCTGGCGGTTATTTGCTCTGCGCCTTCCAAGTCGGCAATTGTCCGGCTGATTTTTATCATTTTAAAATAGGAACGGGCTGATAAATGAAAATTCATTACTGCTTGAACTAATAATTTTTTTACTTCATCAGAAAGCAAGCAATATTTTTTAATCTGGGTATTTTTCATTTCCGCATTAGTAAAAATTCTATCTTGAGAAAATCGGTTTCTCTGAATCTCCCTGGCTTTTATTATCCGCTCTCTGATTAAATTAGACGATTCATTATTTTGAGATAAATCCGATTCATTCTGAGAAAAATCTTTTGCTTCAACTATTGGTACTTCTATATGAAGGTCAATTCGGTCTAAAATAGGACCGGAAATTTTTTTTCGGTATTTATTTATTTCCCTTTGATTGCAAAGACAGGCTTTTTTAGGATGATATAAATAACCGCAAGGGCAAGGATTAGCCGAAGCGATTAAAATAAAACGGGAGGGATAAGTAATTCTGGCCATGCTCCTGGCAATGGTCAAACAACCATCTTCCATCGGCTGTCTCAACGACTCAATAACCGAACGAGGAAACTCAGTAAATTCATCTAAAAATAAAACGCCTCGATGAGCCAGGCTTATTTCTCCGGGCTGGGGCCGCGATCCTCCGCCTACCAAGCCCACCTGAGAAATGCTGTGATGAGGCGCCCGGAAAGGACAAACCGTGACTAAAGAACCGTCGGGTCCGATATTTCCTGAAGCAGAATAAATTTTTGTCACTTCTAAAGATTCTTCCTCTTCAAGTTTGGGCAAAATCCCGGGCAAAGCCCGAGCCAACATTGTTTTTCCCGAGCCGGGGCTTCCGATCATAAAAAGATTATGCCCTCCGGCGGCAGCAATTTCTATCGCTCTTTTGCTTTGTTCCTGACCCAAAATCTCCTTCATATCAAACTCAGCTTCTCTCGGTTTTCCTTCTTTTTCTTGATATTCTGCCGGCTCAATTTTAATTTGGCCCAAACAATAACTTAATAACTGACCTAAATTCTTAATCGGATAAACATCAACTCCTTTAATAATCGCGGCTTCGTTAGCCGAAGCTTCAGGCACAAAAATATTCTTAATTCCTTTTTCCCGAGCGAATAAAGAAAAAAGCAATGCTCCTTTAGTATGACGAAGCGTGCCGTCTAAAGAAAGTTCACCGAAAAATAAACTGTTTTCCGGAATTCTGAATTCTAAAACCGAAGCTAAAATTCCGATCGCAATGGGCAGATCGTAAAAAGAACCTTGTTTGGGCAAGTCGGCCGGAGCTAAATTGACGATAATTCTTCGGGCCGGAAATTCAATCTGAGAATTAATAATTGCCGTTTTTACTCTCTCCCGGCTTTCATCTACTGTTTTACCGGGTAAACCGACAATTTCAAAAACCGGCAATCCTCGATTGGCGATATTAACCTCCACGTCAACTCCGATTGTTTCTAACCCCAAATTTGTTGCCGAAGGAACCTTGATGAACATAATTTCAGCTCAAAACTCAAAATTAAAAACTCAAAACCAAAACTTTAAAGTTTAAAAACTTTTAATAAATTAGTTTTAAGTTTTGAGTTGTGGTTTTGCACTTTGAGTTTTAAGTTTTGAGTTATTTTATATAGTATTTCCCGTTCTCGCTGAAAATCAGTCTTTTTATTTCCATCATTGAAAGCGCTCTTCCGGTTTCAGAAACAGAAATTGCTAAATTACGCGCTAAAAAATCTATTTCCATTGATTCTTTTTGCAATTGCTGAATAATTTTTTGTTCTAAAGAACTCATAGGGGCCTGACCTCTGGAGCGTTCGAAACCGAGCTTTGCACAGCTTTGTGCAAAGCTCGGTTTCGAACATTTTCTGAAAAATTCCAAAATATCTTCCGCGTCCGTAACCACTCCTGCCCCTTCTTTTATCAGCTGATTTATCCCTTTAGAAAGAATGCTGGTCAAAGGCCCGGGCACGGCAAAAATCTTTCTTTTGAATTTTCTGGCAAAATTCGCTGTTATTAAAGACCCACTCCTCTCGCCTGCTTCAACAACCATAACTGCCCTTGCCAACCCAGCCACGATCCGGTTTCTTCTGGGATAGGTCCAATTAACCGGAAGCAAATTTCCTTTATATTCAGAAATAATCAGTCCTTTATTTTCTAATATCTCATCGTATAATTTAACTTGATTTTCCGGATGAACCAGTTCAATGCCGCAAGGCATTACGGCGATTGTTTTCCCGCCAATGTCTACTGCTGCTTTATGAGCGGTGGCGTCAATCCCATACATAAATCCAGAAACAATTGTTACGCCCCGGCCGGCAATTTCCGAAACTAATTTTTCGGTAATCTGCTTGCCGTAAGTGGTCATTCTTCTGGAACCCACCACAGCCAAACAATTTTGAAAAATATCTTCTCGCCACTCGCCCTTATAATAAAGCTGTCTGGGGACATCGGTGCTAATTTTTTTTAATAAAGCTGGGTATCTAGGGTCGCTAATTTTAATTATTCCCTGCCCCATAAAATCAAAATTCAAGGTTTAAAGTCTTTAATGAATTAGTTTTTAGTTTTAATTTGTGGTTTTGCACTTTGAGTTTTTAGTTTTGAATTTTATTTATACTGTTCTTGCCAACACAAACCCAATCACTTTTTCCATTCCTGATTTTTTCAAAACCTTGGCGCATTCTCTCATTGTCGCTCCGGTTGTATAAACATCATCAACCAAAATCACAGATTTTACCGAGGCCCGTCCTCGGCAATTCTGCCGAGGACGGGCCTCGGCCGGCTTAAAACAGCCTTTTATATTTTCCAATCTTTCTTTCTGTTTAAGCTCCATTTGAGGCTTGGTGTCTTTTATTTTTTTAAGCAAACAAACTGCTGGAAAACCGGTTTTCTTGGCTAATTCCCGAGCAATAATCTTGGCCTGGTTAAAACCTCTTTTTTTCTCTCTTTTTTTATACATCGGTACATAGGTAATGATTGGGGTCAGGTCCGGGTCAGACCCCACCTCCACCACCTCTATTATATTCATTAATTCTTTGATAATATCGGTAATGCCCTGGTATTTTATTTGATGGATTGCTTTTTTAATCAAGCCCTCGTATTCCCAGACACTAATCAATCCGTCAAGTTCTCCCGAGACCCGGGTCTCGGTAAATTCTATTGGCTCGCATTCTGAAATAAAAACATCGCACCGCTCGCAGATATATTTTCCTTCTTTTCCGCAGCCCAGACAAAACTTCGGGAATAAAACGTCTAAGAATAAATCTTTCAACATAGGTCTTTGGGATCTAACCGGATTTAACCCCAAACTAACGCCCGCGTGAATACAACTGCTGAATTTCAGCATCTGTCAAAGCCCGGTTAAAAACCATCACATTTATATAATAAAATCCAAATAATTTTCTTGGCTAATAATTTTATATTCGGCATTAGAATATGTTCCGCGCCATTCCTTTGGTTCTTTAACCGGCTTGTCCTTGCCCCATTTAAATTCATAGCCAAATAATTTACCTTCTCTCTCTTCCACAAAATCAACTTCTTTTTGAGTGTAAGTCCTCCAGAAATAATTGTTTGCATATATGGAGGAATATTCTTGTTTTTTTAAACGTTCCATAACAATAAAATTCTCAAATAAAAAGCCGGCGTCATTTCTGCTATTCAGATGATTAAATTGGGAAATAATAGCATTACGAACTCCGTTATCATAAAAATAATATTTCGCCTTGCTTCTAACTTCTTTTCTTAAGTTGCGACTGAGAGCACTTAAACGTTTTAACACAAATGTCTTCTCTAAAATATCCAAATACTTATCTACTGTTTTTATGTCTAAATGAACTTGAGTTGCCAACTCATTTAAGGAAACTTCATTACCTACCTGAAAGGAAATGAGTTTTAATAAATCAACGACTGGTTTTGATCCTTTAATCCCGCCTAAAGAAAAAACATCTTTTAATAAATATGAATTCGCTAATTCTTTTAAAAGATCTATCTTTTTTTTGCGGGTTTCAGCAGTAATAATTTCAGGATAAGAACCGAAAACTAAAAAATCTTCAAGATTCTGCTTCAATTCAAATCTATTGTATTTTTCCAAAAGCTCTTTTTGAGAAAAAGGGAATAAAATTAATGTTCTTTTTCTGCCCAAAAGTGGCTCTCCTACTTTTTGAGCTAAATCAAAAGAAGAAGAACCCGTGACAATAACCCTCAATCCCGGCACTTGGTCAACGAGAATCTTTAGACCCATCCCGATATTGGGAATTTGTTGGGCTTCGTCAATCGCGATCAGTTTATAATCTGAGGCATATTCTATAATTTGAGAAAAATCTTGGGAACTTAAAATCTGCTGAACCTGAAAACTGTCGCCGGAATCTAATTTGTATTTCAATTTGGTTCGGGATAAAAATTCGTCAAGCAAAGTTGTTTTTCCAACCCTGCGAGGTCCGTAGATAATTAAAACTTTATTTGGTTCTATTAATTTTTCTAAATCATAATAACGTTTAATCATAATATTATTAGGATTGTCAATCCTTAAAATCAGTTAAATTTATGGAATACTAATCCATATATTTATAATAATTAACATGAAATAACCTGTCAACAGCGATTTATCCATAACGCTTTCCATATATTTATAATAAATAATTTTTAATTTCATCATATCATGGTCTTCCCCTGTTATACAACTGCTGAATTTCAGCATCTGTCAAAGCCCTGTTGAAAA
>Ga0172362_10001795_pt1 | contig 18500 bp, 25 predicted proteins | sample LakKivs1_kivu2a2_FD_114534 | JGI IMG/M metagenome (GOLD analysis project Ga0172362, IMG submission 114534) | Sediment microbial communities from Lake Kivu, Rwanda - Sediment s1_kivu2a2 | ecosystem: Environmental > Aquatic > Freshwater > Lake > Sediment | place: Rwanda: Western Province, Lake...
AAAGATTGAATTGGCGGAGCTTTTAATGAAGGCAGGGGCCTGTTCTTCAAAAAGACAGGCAAGAGAGGATATTGAAAACAGAATAATATTTATTAATGGCAAGCTTTTTGAAGATAGCGAAGCAACAATTAAACAAACCGATTGTTTTTATGGAAAATATTTATTAATCAAGAAAGGTAAAAAAAATTATTACTTTGCCTTGTGGAAATGATAGATATTTGTTAAACTCTTCTTATTGGTTTAAGTTTAGATAAGTCAAATAAAATAAATAATAAATACAAATATGAAGAAAATAAATACTTCTTTTATCTTGATTATTTTAATGATTGCCGCTTTTTTGATTGGTTATGGCAGTAAAAATGGGATTTCAATGGGGCTATTTAACAATAAAAAAACTGAAGAATTGGCGCAAAAAGCAGTTGATTTCATAAATCAAAATTATTTGGCATTAAGCGAGGAAGGGGCAACTTTGAATTCTGTGTCTGAAGAGAGCGGGGTTTATAAATTTACGATGTTAATTGGGGATATGGAGTATACTTCTTATATAACTAAAGATGGAAAAATTCTTTTTCCTGACGGAGTGCCGATGGAAACAGAGTCAAGAGAAACTACTCAGGTAGAACCAAAGACTTGCGAAGATTTAGACAAGAAAGATGAGCCGATTTTAGAAGCTTTTGTTGTCAGCCAATGTCCTTTTGGCACTCAGATGCAAAGGGTTTTAAACGAAATAGTTAAAAATATTCCTGAATTAAACAATTATATTAAAGTTAAATATATGGGAGAAATTCAGAGTGGGAAAATTACCGCGATGCACGGAGATGAAGAGGCTCAGGAAAATTTGAAACAGATTTGTATTAGAGAAGAACAAAAAGATAAATATTGGAAATATATTGATTGTTATCTTAAGGAAGGCAAGTCAGAAGAATGTTTATCGTCGGCTTCAATTGTAATGGTTGCCTTAGAGCAATGTATGCAAGATGAATCAAGGGGGTTAAAATACGCTCAAGCAGATTTTGATGCTCAAAATGAGTATAGCGTAACCGGTTCCCCAACTTTAATTCTCAATAAAACTAATGTTAGTGAATTTGATTTTGGCGGCAGAACTGCAGAAGCGGTTAAAACTGTAATTTGTTGCGGGTTTAATGCGGCGCCAGAAGTTTGTTCTCAAAAATTAACAGAGGAACAAGCGGCAGCAGGATTTTCTCCGTCTTATGGCACAGAAAATACAAGTGGAGGCAATGCAAGCTGCGGTTAATGGAAAGTAAAATAAAAGTGTGACCATCAAAATTTATTCAACTCCAATATGCCCTTGGTGCAATGCAGCAAAAGATTTCTTTAATTCAATAGAATTGCCTTTTGAAGAAATTGATGTAAGCGCTGACGAAAAAGCGGCGCAATTAATGATAGAGAAAAGCGGTCAAACAGGAGTCCCGGTAATAGAAATTGATGGAAAAATTATTGTTGGTTTTAATAAACCGCTTATTGAAGAAATTTTAGGGCTTAATAAGCCAGAAAATAAAAAAGACAACGCTTAATCCGGCGCTGTTTTTTGATGGCTACATTCCTTTGTGTTATAATTAAGTAGATGGCAAAGAGAACTCTTTATTCTATAATTTTAATTTTCGTAATCGCGGGATTACTTATCTGGAGCATTCCTTTATCTCTTATTGCTCCCAAAAAAAATTTAGAAGATTCTTCATTTAAAGAATCTTCTAAAAATAATTCATTAGAAACAATGGGAGAAAAAAAGAAAATTTTAATGGTGGTATCTTTTAATGATTTTCGAGATGAGGAATATTTTATTCCCAAAGAGATTTTTGAACAGGCTGGTTTTGAAGTAAAAACAACGAGTTTGCAAAAAGGGATAGCTCAAGGTGTTTCTGGCGGCGAAGCAATTATTGATATAGTCATCAAAGAAATTCAGGTGGCAGAATATGAGGCCGTAGTTTTTTGCGGAGGTTCTGGAATGGCAGAGAAATTAGAAAATGAAATATTTCACAAATTAGCCAGAGATTTCAATAAAGAAAACAAATTAGTGACGGCAATTTGCGTTGCTCCGGCTCTTCTAGCCAAAGCAGGAATTCTTGAGGGCAAGGAGGCAACTGTTTGGTCATCCGCTTTAAGCAAAGATTATATTAAAATTTTACAAGAGGAAGGGGCGATTTATAAAGACGAACCCGTGGTTATCAGCAATCAAATTGTGACTGCTAACGGCCCGGAAGCCGCTCAAAAATTTGGCGAAACAATCGTAGAAATATTGAAGAAATAAATAGAAATACATTGAAATTCATTGTTTAAAAATTAAAAATTAAAAATTAAAAATTAATTAGTATGCGTATTGCAATTAATGGTTTTGGAAGAATCGGGCGATCTTTTTTTCGCTTAGCTTTTGAAGATCCCAAAATTGAAATTGTCGCCATTAACGATTTGGCGGATATAGAAAATTTAGCCTATCTTTTAAAATATGACACGGTATACGGAAAATACGAAAAAGAAGTTATTTGTGTTTTTGAAGAAGCTGGAGAAAAATTGAAGGTGGCTGCTAAAAAAATTCCATTTTTTCAAGAAAAAGATCCTAAAAATCTTCCTTGGAAAGAATTAAGAGTGGATGTGGTTGTTGAGGCGACGGGCGTTTTTGCCGATTATCTAAAAGCTTGGGTTCATATTAAAGCAGGGGCTAAAAAAGTAATTATTACAGCCCCGGCAGGCGAAGGAGAGGAAGAAAAAGGAAGAACCGTGCTTTTGGGCATTAATGACGAAGACTTGAAAAAGTTTGAGGTAATTTCTAACGGTTCCTGCACTACCAATGCCGTGGCCCCGGTTATTCAGATATTAGAAGAAAAAATTGGTATTAAAAAAGCGATTTTGAATACAGTTCATGCATATACTTCCACCCAACGCTCTGTTGATAGTCCAAGCTCAGATGATTGGCGGCGGGGGCGAGCAGCCAGTCAAAATATTATTCCTTCAACTACGGGTGCAGCCAAATGCGTAACCAAAGTAATAAAAAGTTTAAAAGATAAATTTGATGGAATTGCTTTAAGAGTGCCGGTAGTTTGCGGTTCTATAGCCGATATTACCTTTATTTCAAAAACACCTATCTCTGCTGAAGAAATTAATAAAATTTTTAAAGAATCAACTAAAGAAAAAAGATGGAAAGGGATTGTTGAAGTGGTTGATCAATCTATAGTCTCTTCCGATATTATCGGCACTTTAGCGCCGGCAATCGTAGATTTAAGTTTTACAAAAGTGATAGATGAAGATTTAGTAAAAGTTTTAGTTTGGTATGATAACGAATGGGCTTATTCCTCAACATTATTGCAGCAGATTAAAAAATTATAATTTTTTTTATGTTATACATAGGAGCAGATCATCGAGGCTTTAATCTAAAAGAAGAAATTAAAGATTTTTTAAAGAAGGAAAAAATTGAGTTTATTGATTTAGGAAATTCAAAATATGACCAAGAAGACGATTATTCCGATTTCGCCGAAAAAGTAGCTTTGAAAGTTTCTGCCAGTGATAAAAATCAAGGAATTTTAATTTGCGGTTCAGGCGTTGGAATGAGTATTGCGGCTAATAAATTTAAAGGAATTAGAGCCGGTCTTTGTTTTTCTGCTCAAATGGCAAAAGAAGCTAAAAAGGCAATTGATATCAATGTTTTATGCTTATCGGCTGATTTTACAAATGCGGCTACAGCTAAATTAATAGTCCGCGAATGGATAGAAGCCGCCTTTAAAAAAGAACCCCGTTATCTCAGAAGAATTAAAAAAATTAATCAATTACCAAATTAATAAATTTGTTGTTTTATTATTGTGGCTAAGCTGATTCCGGTTATTAATACAAAAACAATTCAAAAATTAAAGGAAAGAATTCGTTTACTTCAGGGATTTAATGATATATTTCAGATTGATATTGCTGATGGTAAATTTACTTCTTGGAAAACTTGGAACAGCCCGGAAGTTTTAAAGAAAATTAAAAAGATAGAAAGGGGGTTTGAATTACATTTAATGGTTCATAACCCAGAGCAAATGGTGCCTTATTGGTTGGAAGTAGCGCCCAGAAGAATAATAATCCATCAGGAAGCAATAAAAAATTTTGATTTACTCTACAATCTTTGCAGAGAAAAAGGGGTAGAAATGGGAATTGCCATTAATCCGGAAACTCCTTTTGACGCCATTAATCAGTATTTGACCAAAATTAATTTTGTGGCAATTTTAGGAGTTTCTCCCGGTCCTTCGGGTCAAAAATTTCAGTGGTTTGTTTTAGATAGAATAAAAAAACTTAAATCTAATCAGCCAAAGATTTTATGCGAGATAGATGGCGGAGTTAATGAAAATAATATAGAAAAAGTGAAGGATTCAGGGGCAGATTTGATAGCTATTGGCTCGGCTATTTTTGAAGATAAAAATCCTTTAGAAAGAATCTCTTATTTTCAGAAAATTTTGGCAACATCTAAAAAATAACCTTTATTCTTAACTTGCTTTTTAAGCAATTTTTCGCTACAATAAGCAAGACTAATATGGAAAAATTAATATTAAAAGCAAAAAAAAGGAATATTTTTGGCAAGAAAAATAAAAACTTGAGGGAAAAAGGCTTTATTCCCGCTATTCTTTATGGTAAAAAAATTCAAAATTATCCTTTGGAAATTAGAACCCAAGATTTTTATACTATTTATAAAAAATCAGGGGATACAAATATTATAGATTTGGTATTTGAAGATCAGGGGAAAGAGCAGATAAAAAATGTCCTTGTTCAAGATGTAAGTTATCATTTTTTAAACGGTTTACCAATGCATATTGATTTTTACGAAGTGGAAATGGATAAGCCAATAAAAACTCATATTCCGGTCAATTTTATTGGAGAATCGCCGGCAGTGGCCAAAGGAGGAATTTTGGTTAAGTCAATGAATGAAATAGAAGTGGAAGCCTTGCCTAAGGATTTACCTCATGAGATTCCGATTGATATTTCCATCTTAATTGATTTTGATCAAACCATTTATATTCGGGACATTAAATTTCCTCCCGAAGTTAAGATTTTTATTGACCAAAACACTCCAATAGCAAGTATTAGCGAGCCTATTTCAGAAGAAGAATTAGAAAAGGAGTTAGGTGAAGCCAAGACTGTAGAAGAGGTTGAGGTTGCCGGTGAAGCCGAGAAAGAGGCAAAAGAAGAGGGCGCTGAAGAAAAACCAAAGGAAGAACAAAAAACCGAAGAAAAGTCAGAGGAAGAAAAAAAGAATTAATTTTAAATTAAACTTTGAGTTTATGACAATGATTATTAAAGCTATTTCCAGGAAAAAAGTCAGAGATATTTCTTTTTCTTTGAGAGGGATGATTCAATTACCGGAGAAGAAAAATATTTCTTCTTCTTCTTTTTGGGATAAAAAAATGATTCAGCAAAGAATAGCCTCTTTGATAATTTTATTTTTTATTTTAATTTCTGTTGCCCAAAATAATGTGATGGCGCCTATTTTTTTCCAATCTCGAGAGGCGGTAGCTCTTTATGACGAAGAAAGAGCAAGATTGCAAAAAGAATTGGAAGCCGTAGAAAAAGAAATTGCAGAGTACGAAAAATTAGTAGCCACTACTCAGCAAGAAAAAGCAGCGCTTCAAAGTAAAATCAATGAGCTTAAAAATAAAGCTGAAAAAATTAGTTTACAGATTAAATCCACTAATCTTAATTTGCAATATCTTAATGTCAGAATTGACGAGACAACAACATCTATAGTTCAAACTAATGATAAGATTAACGCGACAAAGAATAATTTAGCTAATTTACTTCAATCTTTTTCTCAACTTAATCAAACATCTCTTCTTGAAATACTGCTTGGCTCAAATACAATAAGCGAATTTTTCGATTATTCCAATGCTTTGCATAGTATTCAGGAAAAAATTTTAGAAAATATTAAGGAACTTGAAGAACTAAAGATTACCTTAAATAATCAAAATCAAGAATTAGTAAGCGACAAAGAAGAAATGCAAACATTGTTAGCTATGCAAATGCTTCAACAACAAGATTTAGAAAAGACAAAAAAAGAACAGACTTATCTTTTGGAAGTGACTAAAGGAAATGAACAGAAATATCAGCAAATGTTGACAGAATCCAAACAAAAAGCGATAGAAATCAAAAGCAGGATTTACCAATTAATAGGAGTCAAAACTCAGGTAACTTTTGGTGAGGCTTTAGAGATAGCTAATTGGGTTAGTAGTCGTACTGGGGTGAGGCCAGCTTTCCTTTTAGCGATTTTGACGCAAGAATCTAATTTAGGGCAGAATGTTGGGACCTGTAATCGTCCCGGAGATCCGCCAAGCAAGAGTTGGCGTGTGATAATGAAGCCTGATAGAGATCACGCCCCATTTTTGAAAATTTGCCAAGAATTAGGCTTGGACCCTGACACAACTCCTGTTTCCTGCCCAATGTATCAAGGGGGACAACAAATTGGCTGGGGAGGCGCAATGGGACCGGCGCAATTTATTCCTTCAACCTGGATGTTATATAAAGATCAAGTTTCTCAAATAACAGGTAATTATCCGGCTAATCCTTGGGATATTAGGGATGCTTTTGTTGCCGCCGCCCTATATCTTGCTAGATGGGGAGCAACTCAGCAAACAAGAGAAGCTGAATGGAGGGCGGCAATGATTTATTTTTCCGGAAGCACCAATACAAAATATCGTTTTTATGGCGATAGCGTGATGGCAATAGCCGATAGATATGCACAAGATATTTCTTATCTCAAAAGCGTGGCCAGACAATAATATTAAATTTTAATTATGATTCAGTGTTATTTTTGTCTTCAAAATAAAAAAGAAATAGATTATAAGGACGTTGAAACGTTAAAACGTTTTATTTCGAGCCAGATGAAAATTTATCCTCGAAGAAAAACTAATTTATGCGCTAAACATCAACGTTTATTTAAAAAAGCAATAAAAAGAGCCAGAGTGGCAGGATTGCTCCCTTTTGTTAATTATTAAGTTAAGCAATGAGCAGTGATGAAAAACAATTTTATTCGCCCAGTGGAAAATCATTCACTTACAGAGAGCTTTTAAAAGAAGTGTTTTTTTATATTAAAGCCGAACCTCAAGAAAAATATAAAATTATTATTGGAACTGATTCTGCCAATCACGGAACAACCGATTTTGTAAGTGCGGTTGTTGTTTATCGTGAAGGACACGGAGGAAGATTCTTTTGGCGACGACTTAATCAAAAGAAAGTTAATAGTCTGAGGGAAAGAATTTATCAAGAAGTAATGATGTCTTTGAAATTGGCAGAAGAAGTTTTACTGAATTTATCGCAAAATAAAAATATTGCTTTTGATTTTGAAGTTCACGTTGATATTGGCAGTAAAGGAGAGACAAAAGATATGCTTCAGGAAATAATTGGAATGGTTAGAGGTTTAGGTTTTCAAGTTAAAACTAAGCCTGAATCATATGGGGCGACTAAAGTGGCTGATAGATACACCTAAAAAACTCAAAAGTCAAAAGCCAAAAGGCAAAAGTCAAAAGTCAAAATTATCCCAATGACCAATTTCTAATTATAAATTGATACTTTTATACTTTTAATCATTCCATATTCCATATTCTGAATTCCATCTTCGTTCGTATATTTGCAAGAGATTCGTACTTCGTTGGTGGTTTTAACGGTGGGGGTTTATCAAAGACCCTTTTTTATGTTAAAATATCCATGGTAACTAAAAAAATGGCTAAAAAAAGAAGAAGAGATTTAAAAATCAATTTTTTAGGAACCGGAAAAAACTTATTAAAAAAGGTTATTCCGGAAGAAACATTAGATACTGAAGTAAAAAATAGTCTTTTTGCTATTCTTTTTTTGGTTATTTCTCTAATATTGCTGTTAAGCGCTTTTAATTTAGCCGGTCCTTTTGGACAAGGAGTTTTTAAAATTTTAGATTATTTTTTAGGCTGGGGATATTTTATCCTTCCCTGTTTACTGATTATCATAGCCTTTAATTTTCTACGTTCTTTAACAAAGAAAATTAATCTAAATATTTTTACTTTTTTAGGATGTTTTCTCATTCTTTTATCCATTTTATCCATTTCGGAAGTTTTCTTTAAGGGAGAAGGAGGGTTAATTGGTCTATTTGGAGGTTCTTTAGAACGTTATCTAGGGCTCTGGGCTACTTTGATAATTTATATTGCTGTTTTGGTGTCGGGCTTTTTATTAATTTTAAATATTCCCCTTAAATCTTTTCAAAAAGAGGAGCCGGAGAGAATTTTATCTCCAACGCTTTCTGAAACTGAAGAAGCTACAATTTCTCACGCTGAAGTATTGAATAAGGAAGCGTCGGAGAAACAAGAAAAGGCTGAGAGAAATATCAAAGAATCAACAAGAATAAAACAAGAGAAAGCAATGATTGGCTTAATAAAGTTAAAAGGTAAATACAAATTTCCTCCCTTAGATCTTTTAGATACCGAGTATACTCAGCCGCGAGTTGAGGATATTAAAATTAACGCCAATATAATTAAAAGAACCCTGCAAAGCTTTGGTATTGAAGTTGAAATGGGGGAAGTTAATGTAGGTCCAACAGTAACTCAATATACTTTAAAGCCGGCAGAGGGAGTAAGACTCTCTAATATTACCGCTCTTCAAAATGATTTGGCTTTAGCTTTAGCCGCCCATCCCTTAAGAATTGAAGCGCCAATCCCCGGAAGATCTTTAGTTGGCATTGAAGTTCCCAATAGGTCAATATCTTTAGTCAGATTAGGCAGTTTATTTAAAGAAACTGATTTCCAAAAAACCGTTGCTCCTTTGCTGTTTATTTTAGGGAGAAATGTAAAAGGAGAACCTTTGTTGGCTGATTTAAGTAAAATGCCGCATCTCTTAATAGCTGGCGCCACCGGAGCTGGAAAATCTGTATGCATTCATAGTATTCTCGCATCTTTTCTTTTTAAAAACTCTCCGGAAACCTTGAGATTAATCTTGATAGATCCAAAAAGAGTTGAATTGTCTTCCTATAATGGTATTAGCCATTTGATAGCCCCGGTGATAAACGATAGCAAAAAGGTTTTACCTGTTCTTCGTTGGGTAATAAATGAAATGGAAAGAAGATATACTTTGCTTTCTGATTATCAGGCGCGAGATATTGAGAGTTTTAATTCCAAAGCCACCTCTCAAAAAGAATCAATCTTACCGTATATTATAATATTTATTGATGAATTAGCGGATTTAATGGTGCGTTATGGACGCGATCTAGAAACTTTAATTATTAAAATTGCTCAGATGGCTCGGGCAACTGGAATCCATTTAGTTTTTTCTACTCAAAGACCCTCGGTAGAAGTAATTACCGGCTTAATAAAAGCAAATATTACAACTCGCATTGCTTTCCAAGTGGCTTCTCAAGTTGATTCAAGGACAATTTTAGATATAGGTGGGGCAGAAAAATTATTGGGTAGTGGCGATATGTTATATTTAGCCCCTGATTCGCCTAAACCAATACGTGTTCAAAGCCCCTATGTTTCAGAGCAGGAAGTAAATAAATTAATAGAATTTATTAAAGAATCCAATGAAGAAATTGAAAAAGAAGAAAATGGATTAGTCGGTGATTTAGAAGAATTTGTCCAGGCTCCTTTATCTTTTAAAAAAATAGATTTGGAACAATGGAGTAAAATTGAAGAAGATAAATTATATCCAGAAGCATACGAGATTGTAGTCAAGGCAGGAAAAGCATCAGCTTCCTTATTGCAGAGAAGATTAAGAATTGGTTATGCCAGAGCGGCTCGTCTCTTAGATCTTTTAGAAGAAAATGGGATTATCGGTCCTGTTGATGGAGCTAAACCACGAGAAGTTTTTGTTAAGGAAACCCAAAAAGATGATAGTTATAGAGGATAAAAATGTAAATATGGAGTATAAAGATGCTCTGAAAAAATCCGAAGAGACGATATCTTGTGGGGGATTTTTTAAAAAAATGCGCCTAGATAAAGGATATAGCGTAGAAAAAGTTTCTGAAGAAACAAAAATTTTAGCTTCAATTATAAAAGACATAGAGAATGACGCCTATGAAAATTTACCGCCCCCGGTTTATTTAAGAGGAATTATTAAAGAATACGCTAGTTTTTTAAAATTGGACAAAGAAAAAATATTAGCTCTTTATCAAAAAAGCAATGGGAGGAATTTATCTTCCGGAAAAAACGACCTGCCTCCTAAGAATAGATTTTTTATTAATGAATCAAAATTCTTTCTATTCATAAAAAGTTTTTTGCCCAAACTTTTAAAATGGATATTTTGGATTTTGGTTTTATTGTATTTTCTTTATGAAGCAAGTTTTTTTATTCTGCCAGCAAAAATAATTCTTTATTCGCCAGTTGAAGACTTTACAACCAATCAACCAGAACTTGAAATTTCAGGTAAAGTTATCCGCGCAAAAATGTTTTTGATTAAAGATAAGGAAATATATTTTGAGAAAAATGGTGAATTTAATGATAAAATTATGCTCGTTCCGGGGCTCAATAATATTGAGTTTAAAGCGATAAATGTTTTGAATCACGATACTTCAATTTGGCGGCAGATTATCTATATTCCGGTCAATGTGTCTTACTAATGAATATTTATAAAATTATTTTAGGTTGCGGAATTATTTAATAATTGCTAATATAATTCTTACAAATATGACAAAAAATTTATCAAATGTTAAAAAAAATAAATCTGGTGATTCTGAGGTGAAAGAAGATGAGGTTTTAGAGCAAACTTTGAAAGATCTTCAGGATAGATTTGGAGAAGGAGCGATAATGAAATTAGGAGGGATTAAAAAAGTTAATGTTGACGTGATTTCAACAGGTTCTCCCTCGCTGGATTTAGCTTCAGGGGTTGGCGGGATTCCTCGCGGCAGAATAACGGAAATTTATGGCGCTGAATCTTCAGGAAAAACAACTTTGGTTCTTCACATAGTAGCCGAAGTGCAAAAAAAAGGGGGTAAGGCCGCTTTTATTGATTCGGAACATGCTTTAGACCCGGATTATGCCCAAAAAATAGGGGTAAAGGTCAAAGACTTATTAATTTCGCAACCGGATAACGGGGAACAAGCTTTGGATATTGTTGAATCTCTGGTGCGTTCCGGAGTTATCAATGTAATTATTATAGATTCAGTAGCCGCTTTAACTCCGCAAGCTGAAATAGAAGGACAAATGGGGGATCAAACAATTGGTTTGCAGGCTCGTCTAATGAGCCGAGCTTTAAGAAAATTAACGGCTATTGCCGCAAAAACTAATACGGCTATTATTTTTACCAATCAGACAAGAATGCAAATAGGGATGGTTATGTTTGGCAATCCAACGACGACACCGGGCGGCAAGGCTTTAAAATTTTATAGTTCAGTGAGGATTGAATTAAAAAGAACAGCTCAAATTAAAAAAGGCGATGAAATTATAGGTTCTCGGATCAAAGCAAAAGTGGTAAAAAACAAAGTCGCCCCTCCGTTTAGAGAAGCAGAATTTGATATTCTTTATAACGAAGGAATATCTTTCAGCGGAGATTTGTTAAATTTAGGATTAAAAAAGGAAATAATTAAGAAATCAGGGATGACTTTTAGTTTTGAAAATATAAAATTAGGCGCCGGGTTTGAAACCGCAAGGAATTTCTTAAAAGAAAATCCTAAAGTGGCAAAAGATCTTTGGCAACAAATAATAAAAAAATAGAATTATGGTGAAAAAAGAAAAAAATCTCTATAATTATGAACTATCTTTTTGGCTTTCTTCCGAATTAGATGAAAAGGAAGCCGAAGTCAAATTTAATAATTTGTTAAAAGAAATAGAAGGGATGGGAGCCTTAATAAATGTCTCCCAATTGCCCCAATTAAAATCTTTAGGTTATCCAATAAGGAAGAATAAAACTACGCATCTGGATGCTTATTTTGCTTTTATTCAATTTGGTTTAATGGCAGATTCGGTGAGCGCTTTACAGGAAAAATTAAAATTTGACAGCGATATTATTCGTTTTTTTATTGTTCGCAAGGAAATTAAGCAGACAATTAAAATCTCTCCCTTTACTTTTAAAAAATCACTTTTAAAATCAAAAAAGAATTTATCAATGAAAACGGCTGAGAAATCGAAGGAAATTTCAGCAGCAAAACATCCGGAAAAGGAAATTAGTTTAGAAGAATTAGATAAAAAATTAAATGAGATTTTAGAAAAATAAACGGTGGTTTTTGGTCGAGAATTAACAATAAAATAATTATGAATTTAAATAAAGTTTTTATTATTGGAAACCTGACGAGAGACGTTAATCTTAGTAATACTCCTTCGGGTCGGTCAGTAGCTAATTTTGGAGTAGCCACTAATCGAGTTTGGGTTAATGCTAATGGGCAAAAACAACAAGAAACAGAATTTCATAATGTAGTCGTTTGGGGCAAAATGGCTGAACTTTGCAATCAATATCTTGGAAAAGGGCGTTTGGTTTTTGTAGAAGGGAGAATAAGGACAAGAAGTTGGGCCGACTCTAATGAACAAAAAAGAGTAAGAACAGAGATTATTGCTGAAAATATCAGTTTTGGTCCAAGAAAAGTACAGGAAGAAGAGCAATTTAAAATGCCACCGGAGCAACCGGAGGCAGGCATTGAAGATTTGCCTGTTTTAGAAGAAGAATCAGAAAAAGCTACTCCCGATGATATTCCTTTTTAAATGATTCAATAATATTATTCAATCCCTTTCCATTCAATACTCCTTCAATATTATGCCATGATTTTTTTAGGCGATGATCGGTGATCCGGTCTTGAGGAAAATTGTAAGTACGTATTTTTTCAGACCTTTCGGCGCTACCTATTTGATTACGTCGTTCTTTTTTTGTTTTGCCAATCAGCTCTTGTTCCTTGATGCTATATAATTTATTTTTTAAAATTTCAAGAGCTTTTTCTCTGTTTTGATTTTGATATCTTTCACTTTGGCAGGTAATTATTAAACCTGTGGGCTTATGAAAGAGACGAACAGCGGTTTCCACTTTATTGACATTTTGGCCTCCGGGGCCAGATGATCTGAAGAATGTTTCTTCAATTTCATCCGGTTTTATTTCTATCTCAATATTTTTTATTTGAGGCAGGACAACGACAGTAGCGGTTGAAGTATGAATCCGTCCTGATTTTTCAGTGACCGGAATTCTTTGTACCCGATGAACTCCGGCTTCTTGTCTTAATTTATTAAAAGATTCGCTATTTTCAATTTCCATAATTCCTTCCTTAAGGCCCCCTAATGATGTTTTATTAACGTCAATAATTTTTAATGGCCAATTTTGATTATTGGCATAGCGGCAATACATCGTGAATAGATCTTGAGCAAATAAGGCAGCTTCTTCGCCTCCGGTTCCGGCCCTGATTTCAATAATAACGCTTTTAACATCATTTAAATCGTTAGCTTGCATTTCTTCTTTTTCTTTTTGTGAAAGTTTGTCTTTTAAAGCTTTATTTTTTTGAAGTTCTTCTTTTGCTAAAGCCAGTAGTTCGTCGTCGGTTGCTTCAGCTAAAATTTCTTGGGCTTCCTTTATTTTCTTCTCAATCCGACCAATTTCTCTTTGAATAAGTAACTCCTTTTCAATTTTTTTTAATTTTCGCGAAGCTCCTTCAAATTTTATTTTATCTGAAAGAAACTCAGGATCGCTGAGTTTCTTCAAGAGTTCTTCTTTTTCCTTTTGCAATTGGTTTAAATTCATTAAATCTTTTTTTTAGCTTGAGATTTCTGCTGGGATTCTTTTGTTTTTTTTAATTTTTTCCGAGCGGATTTTTGAACGGCTAAAGTTTCTGTTTTTTGAAGGCGCTTTTTGAATTTTTGTACTTGTCCAGTAGTATCAACTAATCTTTTTTGTCCCGTATAAAAAGGATGGCATTGAGAACAAATTTCAACTTCTATTTCTTTCGATGTGGAGCCAACAAAAAACTCGGCACCGCAAGCGCACGTTGCTTTTGCTTTTTTGTAATATTGAGGATGAATGTCTTTTTTCATAGCAAGCTTATAATAACAGAAAAAATTTTAAAAATCAATAAAGGGTTGACATTAAATTTAAAGGGTGCTAATATAGTAATGTTCTCTTCAAAAGAGGACGGGCCCCACCGAAACACTACGATTTCTCAAAATCGTAGTGTTTTTTGTAAAAATTGCTTATTTTTCTTGATTCTTCAGGGTTTTTATGGTAAATTAGGAAACACACTATGATAGAGAACAAAAAACAACAATTAATCAATCAGAAAGATACTGAAATTAATCAAAAAAGCAGCGATTTAGAAGAGATGAAAAAAGCCGGTTTACAATATGGTCACAAAAAGACCTATAATAATCCTCGGGCTGATTATTTTACCATTAAATCGTCAGCAGAAATTTCTTTAATTGATTTAAATGAGACAAATAAAGGACTAACCGCCGCTTTAGGTTTTATTAAAGAAATAATAAAAAATAAAGGGATTATTCTTTTTGTTGGAACTAGCGGCGGAGCCAAAGAAGCAATAGAGAGAATAAGCAGAAAATATGATTTTCCTTATGTGACGAATCGATGGTTGGGAGGAACTTTAACAAATTTTCAGACATTAAATAACAGAATTAAATATCTACAAGAATTGGAAGAAAAACAAAAATCAGGTGATTGGGATAAATATACCAAGCAAGAGAAGAAAAAATTAGAAGAGGAAATCTTTAATCTGGAGCAAAAGTTTATAGGTCTAAAGAAAATGTCTCGCTTACCCGACGCTTTATTTGCAATTGATCCTAAAATTCATAAGACAGCGATACGAGAAGGTCGAAAAATGAAAATTCCAATCATCTCAATTTTAGATACCGACGATGATCCGACGGAAGTAAATTATCCAATTCCGGCTAATGATAGCGCCAAATCTTCAATTGAATATATTTTGACTAAAATTGAAAAAGCAATAGAAAAATTTACAGCTAATAACCAACAATCTAATTAATACAATAATGGTAAACATTGAAGATATTCAAAAACTAAGAGAGCAAACGCAGGCTCCGGTAATGGAGTGCAAAAAAGCCTTAGAAGAAGCCAAAGGTAATTTAGAGAAAGCCAATCAAATTTTGAAGAAAAAAGGAGAATTAAGGGCGGAAAAAAAAGAAAATAGCGATACTAAGAGCGGGGTTGTTGAGGCTTATATTCATTCTAATCGTCGCCTGGGAGCTTTAGTGGAATTACGATGTGAAACGGATTTTGTGGCTAATAATGCCGAATTTAAACAATTGGCCTATAATTTAGCGATGCAGATTACCGCTTTAGATCCCAAATACATTTCTTTTAATAAAGTGCCAAAGGAGATTATTGAAGCGAAAGAAAAAGAATATGCCGAGGAGTTAAAAGGGACAAATAAACCGCCGGAAATTATAGAAAAAATAATAAAGGGTAAATTAGAGAAAGAATTTCAGGATATTTGTTTGGATAAACAGATATTTATTAAAGACGAAACGAAAAATATTGAACAATTGATTAAAGAAGCGGCAGCTAAATTTGGTGAAAAAATAGAAGTTAGTCGATTTATTCGTTTTCACATTTAATATGTTTAATATTATTCCCCCACTTTTCATTATCTTAGGAATTACCGGATTAATTTATATATTTCAAAATCGGCAGAATAAAGACGCTATAACAAGAGAAGAATTAGAACTTGAAAAAATAAGAGAAAAAAAAAGAAAATTATTAGAAAAACTCCATAGAATTTTTAATAAAGAAAATTATCAAAAAGTTGGTGATAATATATATTCTTTTACCGAGAAAGTTTTAGTTCGCTCTCGAATAATTATTTTAAGAATTGACAGGACGATTTCAGCAAATTTAACAAAAATAAGAATAAGGAAAAATATTCCTGAACTTAAAGAAGAAGAAAATATTATCAATTCTTTCACTAAGAAAACGTCTTTAGAAAATGATATTGAGATAGACCATAAACTTGATACTATTCAGGAAGAAAAAAAATTATTAAAGAAAATCATTGTTGATTCAGAGAATTTGGCAGCTTTTAAAAATTTAGCCCGCATCTATCTTTGGCGAAAAGATTTTTCCTCTGCTCGTTGGGCTTTACTTCGAGCATATCAATTAGATAAAGAAGATAATGTTATTCAGGATTTATTGATTGAATTATATGAAAAAAGAGGCGGCGCAAGATAATTTAAGCATGCTGAGAGCTGCCGAGGTAGCTCAATGGGCTGGAAGCCAAAGTCTTGGTTTTCAGCGGGAAACTTCTTTGGGCATAAAATTGACAAAAGTTTCCCAGGGACGAGCATTCGCGAAGCGCTTGCTCGGAAAAAGGTATATTTTCTGGGAAAAGTTATTATGATTTAAAAATATTAGAGCTGCCGAGGTAGCTCAATGGCAGAGCAACGGTTTTGTAAACCGTAGGTTGGAGGTTCAAATCCTCTCCTCGGCTCTTCTGTCGGGCAGGTGGCAGAGTGGACAATTGCACGAGACTGTAAATCTCACGGCCTTAGGCCTCCATAGGTTCGAATCCTATCCTGCCCACTTATTAACAAAATATGATTTTAAAAGAGAAATTTGAAAAATTATATAATAGTGGTTTATCGATGATGGAAATAGGTAAAGAAGTAGGACGTTCTCTCTCGGGAGTGAAATATTGGATGGATAAATATAATATTCCTAGACGGTCTAGAGGCGAGGCAAATTATTTAAAATATAATCCTCAAGGAGACCCTTTTAAAATTAAGAAGTTAAAATCCCAAAAAGATATAGAACTTTTTAATTTAGGTATAGGATTATTTTTAGGAGAAGGCACAAAGAAAAATAAATTTAAGGTAGTATTGACTAATTCGGATCCTAAAATAATAAAACTATTTTTAGCATTCCTTAAAAATATTTGTGGTGTTAAAGAGGATAAAATAAAAGCTGCTTTAAACGTATTTGATGACATTAATTTACAAGAAGCTCTAAATTTTTGGCAAAAAGAAACAGGGATTCCCCAATCTAGATTTGTTAAAACAATTGTAAGAAAGAGCAAAGACGGAACGTACAAAAATAAAAGTAAATATGGTACCATTACAATTTATGTTTCAAACATAAAGCTTAAACAACTTATAGATAGATATTGTGAAAAAACATTCGTTAAATTTTGCTAATCGGAATAATTCATATATGCCGAGATAGCTCAGTCGGTAGAGCATTTCATTGGTAATGAAAAGGTCGCGGGTTCGATTCCCGCTCTCGGCTCAGGTTGACTAACAATAAAAATAACAATTAGTAATAAAAGACAGTAAAGAAAAATCAGTTATGAAAAAAGAACATATCGTTAAATTACAATGCACAGAGTGCAAGCAAATTAATTATTATACTCGACGAAATAAAAAAACGGTTGAGCGTAAATTAGAATTTAAAAGATATTGTCCCTGGTGTCGCAAGCACACTATTCATAAAGAGGCGAGAAAATAATTTAAAAGTCAAAATTCAAAAGTCAAAAGTACAATTCAAAACCCAAAATAAATTAAATTTACTTATAAAAAGTTTTGAGCTTTAAGCTGTAGCTTTGCGCTTTGAGTTTTGAGATTTGAGTTTGGTGGAGAACTTTTAGGGGCATGGTGAAATGGCTATCATAAGGATCTCCAAAATCCTTGTTCCAGGTTCGAATCCTGGTGCCCCTGCCATCCTTCGCTAAAGCTATGAAATGGCTTTGCCATTCTAGAACTAAAGCCACAGAATGGCAAGTTATTAAATTTAATAAGCTCGGCATAGTAAAATTTTCAAAAGACTTGACAAATATTTTCTATTTGCTATACTAAAAATGCTGTCGTTTTTGGGCTTGCTCAGAAGCGGCAGCATTTTTTATTCTCATATACCTTTTAACGACGTGCGACGTCGTTAAATTAATTAAAAACAAAGCGCTAGAAATCATCACTGGCGCTTTTTATTTCCTATTTTTTGATTTTATAAGTTATGTTATAATAATAAGATAAGCCGTAAAATAAATTTATAATAAACAATGAACAAAAAAGGCTCGATTTCAACATTGCTTTTAATAATAATCCTTTTAGCAATAGGCGGCTATTTGATAAATCAAGGAATTATAAAAATTAATCCACCTGAAGATTCTTCATCTATTACTGTCCCGACTACGGCGCCAACAACATCAACAACGATTATTTCAAATGAAGAAATTTGTCAGAAACAAGGAACTGATAAAAAACTTAGTTTATCAGAGGCAAAAGAAATTGCTATTTTAAGCGAGTGTGGTAATAAACTCTTAGATACTTATATTTGTAATGAAATCACAGGAACCTGGTGGATAAATCTTGATATAGAGAAAGAAGGATGCAGTCCTGCTTGCGTTATTGATGTAGAAACAAAAATGGCGGAAATTAATTGGAGATGCACCGGGTTGTTGCCAGAATAATCTCCTAATTGACTATTTTATAATATAATGAAGTATATTAAAACTCGGCTTCCCGACATTCAAGTGCATTTAATTGCCCCAGGAGAAAGGCTAATGGATGACGCTCTTTTTAAAAAGCTTGAGCTTGATGCCGAAAGAGCCGGTGTTGGCTTAAGCTAAAAAGAGACGATTT
>Ga0172362_10001797_pt1 | contig 18486 bp, 15 predicted proteins | sample LakKivs1_kivu2a2_FD_114534 | JGI IMG/M metagenome (GOLD analysis project Ga0172362, IMG submission 114534) | Sediment microbial communities from Lake Kivu, Rwanda - Sediment s1_kivu2a2 | ecosystem: Environmental > Aquatic > Freshwater > Lake > Sediment | place: Rwanda: Western Province, Lake...
ATGTGGTATAATTCATATCACAAACATATTTACATTTAGATTTTAATGTGGTATAATTCATATCACAAACATATTTACATTTAGATTTTAATGTGGTATAATTCATATCACAAACATATTTACGTTTAGATTTATATTGTTCTTTTTAGATTTTAATGTGATATATTCCATATCACAAACATATTTACATTTAGATTTTAATGTGGTATAATTCATATCACATAATAAAAAATTTTTATATCATAAAAATAATTTATATGGTTAATCCCACAAAAGTTGAAAATTATATAATAAAATATGATTATTATTAAAATCTAAATGACAAACATATATAATATTTTAAAGGATTATTTAAATTGTTCTGGTGAATTAACATTAGATATAATAGAATATATATCTAAATGTGAATTTGATACATTTGAAAAAACAATTAATCGTTTGTATGAGCAAACATCATCTGAATATATAGATCCATCACATAGTGAATATACCTATGATTTATCAAAAGCAAATTCACAAGCAGAACCATATATAAATTACAAAGAAAAATATAATCCTAAATTATGGAATGGTGTAATTCAATGTATCGGAAGTGATAATTTAGTATTAAAAATGTTTTCTATCGATTCAATTAGTGAATTGATTCAATTAAATTGTTCTAATAGATATTTATTTGTTCCAATTTTATTGTCTGCTCCTTATGGCAAAGATGAATCAAAACCAAATATAACTTGTTTAATTTTAGATAATTATACAATGGAAGCATATTTTTTTGATCCTGATGGATGGACCACATTCTTTGATACTGATAATTATAGTTCAAATGTATTTGCAATTGAAAAAATATTCATAAAATATTTTGAGGATTTAAAAACATATACTGGTACTACTTATTCTTTTATTTCATCACTCCAATGGAATCAACTCAATTCTAAATTATACTCATTTGAATTAGAAAATTATAATCAAAATAGGTTGTTAAATGGAATTATAACTACTTTATTTTGTCATTACTTGAGCCAAACTAATAAATCAGTATTAGAATGTTTTAGTGAATTGGAAAATTTAAATCAAACAGATAAAAAAAAACTTTATCAAAATTATATATTGTCATTTTATGAACAATTAAAATTAACTCAAATTCAAATAGGTGGTGATATTGAAATACCATCTAATAAATTAAATGAATCCAATGTAAAACAAACAAATTCATTTAATTTAGAGTATAAACAAAATATTTGTAATTCAGAACAAAATAACTATATAAGTGTTAAACCAAATAAAAAAAAAGTAAATATGATTTTAGATGATTTTGAGGAAGAAAACTATTGATTAAAATAATTTTATTTAAGATATAAAAAATAAAATATCCTCTATTTTTAATTATAATAATTTTGATGAGTTTTTCAATAAAAAATCTAGATAAATGTAATACTTTACAAAATGATAAAATAAAGTTATTAGCAGATAAATTAAATATTGATTTAAAAGAAAGAATAAATAAATCAAACAAAGAAAGAATTTGTAATCAAATACATAAGGTAGCAAACGAAATTAATCCTTGTGGAATAGCTCTACATAAAGAATCAGATATTCAATTAAAAAAACATCAACTAAGTGTATCAAATCAATTGGCAAAAGAAAGAGGTGTTATAGCAGTTCATTCGGTTGGGACTGGTAAAACCCTAACAGCTATATCAACATCACAATGTTTATTGAATAAAAAAATAGTAGAACATATTATTGTAATTACACCAACTTCATTACAAAAAAATTTTATTGTCCAATCACTTCAATATGGACTTACACAAAAACAATTAGATACATATTATACTTTTTATACAATTCAAGGTATTTCTAATGCTGTAGAACAAGGTAAAGCAACAAGTCCAAATAAAAGTTTAATTATAATAGATGAAACACATAATTTAAGAACTTTGGGTGGAACTAGATTTGATTCTATTTTTAAATATGCAAAAAAAGCAGATAAAGTATTACTTTTAACAGCAACCCCATTAATAAATTATTCATCTGATATAATTAATTTGATAGCATTAGCAACAGGTGATAAACCAATTTCAGAGGATAAATTTAATAAAATGATTGAGGATAAAAATAGCAGTGAATTTAAAAAATACATTAAAGGAATATTTAATTTTTATCTTAAGGATTCGGATGTTCCAGACCCAAATTTCCCATCTAAAAAAATTTTAGAAATATTTTTACCAATGGAACCTGCATATTTAAAAACATATGAATCTATTGAACAAGGACAAGAACATAAAATTCCAGATTTTAAAGGAAAAAACATTCACGTATTTTATAATGGACTTAGAAGAGCATCAAATATAATTGAAACAAAATCTCCAAAAGTTGAATGGATTAAAGAAAAAATTAATTCTGATTCCGAATCAAAATATGTAATATTTTCACATTTTATTAATATGGGTATTGTTCCAGTTATGAAATGGTTAAATAAAGTTAAAATACCTTATGCTCACGTGACAGGTGATTTAGGAATAGAAGAAAGAGGAGAAGCTGTTGCTAAATATAATTCTGATGAAATAAAAGTATTATTTATAAGTAAGGCTGGTTCTGAAGGATTAGATTTAAAAAATACTCGTTACATTATAATAATGGAATCAGCTTGGAATGAAAATTCCATAGAACAAATTATTGGGAGAGGTGTTAGATATAAATCACATGAATCTTTATCCAAATCAAAACGCAATGTAACAATTTATAGATTATATGCTATTAAACCAATAGAATATAAAAATATTAACAAAATAACAAAAACACATTTGTTAGAATTGAATGGTAATCAAATGATGTCAGTTGATTTATATTTGAGAAATTATTCTTGGTTAAAACAACAAGAATTAAATAAATTCGAAAAAAAATTAATTTCCAATTCCTAAATATTCTCTAACACTATTATAAAGTTTATCATCTAATTCAATATTTTTATTTTTAATATTGATTTCATCCAATAAATCTTTTACAAATAAATCATTATTATTTGAAAATTTAATAATGATATCTTTTTCATCAAGACTAAATAATGTATTTAATTGACAATTTGAGTATTTTAATTTAGGTACGAATCCAATCCAAACCAGTTGGTTTATAAAAACTGGAAATATTGATAAATTTAATATTTGTGAATTAATCAGTTCTAATTGATTTGTATCGATATAATCCATATTAAAATTAAATGTAATCACACAATCATTTATAATTTTAACAGATTTTGACACAACCAAATTTTGTGTATTTTGTGTATTTTGTGTATTTTGTGTATTTTGTGTATCTTGTGGATTTGGAATATCTAAATTTGGAATACTTGAATCAAATCCAATCCAATATAAATTAACTGAATTAGATTCATTAATTATTTTAAATAAATCGAAATTGATTAAATTTGTATTGGGACCAATTTTTATTTGAACAGAATCAACCAACCCAACCAATTCAATTGGAACAGTAAAATATAACCCTTTAATTTTTTCAGCATAATCAATAATTATATATTCAAATGACATTTTATTATTAATTATGTGTTTATTTGGAATATTTGTTATTTTACTTGCATATTGATAATTAAATTTTGCAAATATACTATTAACCATTGATATAATTCTTCTTTCAATAGTATCATCATATCTCATCACAGTTTGTAAAGTTATGTTTTTAAATTTTATTTTAGATTTGATTCTAAAATTATAATTAGAAAAACCACAAAAATATTTATCCCATTTAAAAAATGGAAATAAAAATTTTATTAGAATTGAATTTGAATATTGGTTTGATATTATTTCTCCTAAAATTAAAGGGATTGAACCTATGTAATATATTTTATCTGGAATTTTAGACAAGGATTTCAAATCCATTCCATATGAAAATATTTCCAATTCCATTTTTGATATTTCAATATCTATATCTAAATTATTTAAATTATTATTTTGATTATCTTGTTCAATAATTAAACCAAATAATTTAATTTGGTCTGATTCTCTTCCCCAATCTAATTTATAAAAATAATTTTTTTCTTCATCACATTCATTAAATTCCATTTTCATTAGATAAGGATTAAATTCAAGTGCATAATTTTTATTAATATTTATTGAAATATTTTGTTCACCAAAAGCAACAAATTGTATCAGTGATGAATTCATTTTATTATAATGAATATTCATTTATTTATATCATTATTTATATCAGTATTTATTTTACCAATATTTCCACAATAATTTATTGTTTGAAATATCTATTAAATTTAAACTAAGCGAAGTAATTTGGATATTATTGTGAATATAATTAGATTCAAATTTAAATGTGAATTTTTTTTCAAGGACTCTTGAACAATTTAATGAATTTGAATAAATTTGTTTAATTTTATTTATATCAGATGGTAATTTCCATTCTAAATTTCCTATTTCTAAATCCAAATAAATTAAAACATAATTATTATGAATTTTTTTAATTCCAATTAATTCAATTTGTTCTTGTGTAAATACAAATCTATCAAGACCATTTATTATAAATTTTAATTCCTTTAAATTATTATAATCTTTAATATCAATTCTAATCCAAAATCCTCTACATATATTATCAAAATTACATTTTTTTTCAATTGGATTATTATTTTTTGCTTTGGAAATAAGATTAAATGTTTGAGTTTGTTGGATAAATATTTTTTCCACAAAAGTTATATTTCCATGTACAATTGTATTTAAAGTATCCAAAACCAATTTATTATGATTATATCCAATTGTTGATTTAATAAATATTTTTTCTGGTATAATTTTTCTAAACCAAATCATAAAATATAATTCTGATTGTTTAGTTATAATTTTTTGTGGAAAAAAATTTTTAAAAAAAATATTCATCTCTATCATATCATCTGGCATATGATATATTTCTCCCAAATATCCTGGAAAAACTAATATATGTGAATCTGATATTTTTGGATTAGAACCGGTTGATATAATTATGGTAGAATTAATCAATAAACCTTTGACCAATTCAAAATTTTTATTATCACAATTATCAAATTTAATTTTTATTTTTTTAAATTCAAATGTATTTGCTATATTGGGGTCTTCAATTTTATCTAAATTTGTTTTAGATATTTGTCCAATTAAAAGAGTTTTTGCTTTTGATTTTATTTTTCCACATGTAATTTTTTCTTCCAATATTAAATTATTATATTCCATTTATTTTAATTGAATATATTTAGTTAAAGTTTAATTATTTTTTATTTTTTTCCAAAGTTCTAATTGTGAATTTGCCAAAATAAAATCTTTAGGAAAATTTTGTTTAATAAATCCGATAACTAGGGTTGAACCAGACATTATTTCTTCAATTGAATTTGGTATATCACCAAGTGACTTTAATTTATCCATTTTACCTTGTAAATATAATTTTGTGAGACCATATGGTAAATAGTCAAGATTTTCAATTGGATTGACACCACAAGATAAATATTCCAATCCAAAAGGTAAATTATCCAATCTAACCAATTCATTTGAATCACAAGATAAAAATTTTAATCCCGTTGGTAAATTATTCAATTCTATAATTTTATTATAGTCACACAAAAAAATTTTTAAATTATCTGGTAAATATGAAAATTTGATTATAAGATTACTTTTACAATTGATATATTCGACATTATCACAAATATTAATTATATTGGAAATTTTATTATTCTCACAATTTATTTTAATCAATTTATTAAATTCATTCAAATCAACTATTCCAACTATTACAAATGGTATATATCCAAAGCAATCTAATTGATTTATTGTTAGATATTCACAATCTAATTTATTTCGTTTCAATATATACTTTTTGGTTTTATTATTCATTTAAAAATTTACATATAAAATAATTTTATTATTTTTTAACAAAATCAAATTTTTATATATAATATAAATTATATATACAAGTTTAATGTCTTCAAAAAATGATTCTAAAAAAACTCCTTCAAATTTAAATTATTTATATCAAAATACTCAAAAATCAGTTAAAGATGGTAAAGTTGAAGTATCTGAAGAAATGGTTGTCGATGGACCAAGAGGATTAAAAATTAATTACTATAAAAAATCTGGTAATTCAATGGAAAAAATAACAATTTTTGGCAAAGATGATTCTTTTACTATGAAATCTGCTGATGGAGAAAAAAAATTATCCAAAGCTGAATTATTAGATGAATTAAAATCCAATAAAAAATTAAAATTTGCTGCCGAATTTGCCAAAACACAAAAAGGTGGTAAAAAATCATCTAAGAAAACTTCCAAAAAAGGTTCCAAAAAATCTTCTAAAAAAGGTTCCAAAAAATCTTCTAAAAAAGCTTCCAAAAAAGCTCCCAAAACTATGGTAGGTGGTGCTGCTAAAAAAGCTTCTAAAAAAGCCTCTAAAAAAGCTTCTAAAAAAGCCTCTAAAAAAGCTTCTAAAAAAGCCTCTAAAAAAGCCTCTAAAAAAGCCTCTAAAAAAGCCTCTAAAACTATAAAAGGTGGTGCTGCTAAAAAATCATCCAAAAAAACTTCTAAAAAAACTTCTAAAAAAGCTTCTAAAAGGGAAAAAAGGGATTAAAAATGAATGGAGGAGGTATGACTGATTGTTGTGAAAAACCCAATTGGTCTTGTACAAAAATGATTAAGGGTGATTTAGTTACTTACTGTTGTAATTGTAAAGAAGGATTACCTGATAATTAATTTAATGATGCAAATACATTAACCAACTCAAAGCCATAGATTCAATAGGATCTTCAATAAGTGTAAATATTTTTTTATTTTCAATAAAATGTTGTTTAAATATTTTATTAAAAATATTATTATTTATCATAAGATTTTTAATAACAATATCATTTGGTAAAACAAAATTTTTCAAATACCAAAACAATTTTTTATGTTCAAGTTTTTTAGATTCTTTCAAATTTAAAATTTCGTTTAATTCAATTAAAATTATCTCTGGTATTATAAATTCACTAATAATTAATTTTATAATATCTTCCGGTAAATTATTTATCAAAATTGTATTATCTTCTTTCATATTTTACATTATATTTTAATGATGATATTTTAATATTATTTATCAATTTTTTATATAATCAATTGATTAATTTCATTAAATAATTTTGAAAAACCAATAAAAAATCTAAAATATTGTGAATTCATTTATTGTATTTTAACTAATAATAATCATTTTTATTTATTCAAAGATTATTCAAAATAATTGTTTATAATTTGAACCAATTTATCTGGGTCTGATTCAACAAAAATATTTAATTTGGCAAAATCTCTTGTAATAAATTTTTCCTTTATTAACAAATCAATCTGAGCTACAAAATTATCAAATATTCCATTTGTATTTAAAATAAAAACTGGTTTAGATGCTTCCCCAATATCATTTTTTGTAATAACCTCTAATGTTTCATAATGTGTTCCATAACCTCCAGGAAAAACTAAATAACCATCTCCCAATTCAACTAATTTTTTTTGTCTATCAATAATATTATCAAATAAATAATCATCAGGAATTCCTGGTTCAACAAATCTTGATACATTTGAAGAAATTATTTTACCTCCAAGCTCTAACCATGTGTTTCGTACTGTCCCCATTATTCCACCAGTCCCACCCCCATATACTATATTATATTTTATTGGGTCTAATTTAGAAACCAAATAATATGTTTTGAAATAGTATATTGGATTAAGATTTGATTTTGAAGAACAAAATACTGTTAAATTATTTTTTAAAATTTTGGTATTTTCCATTTTCTATATTATATTTATAAAAATAATTTTTATAGTATTTAAAATACAATTTTTTAGATTATAATAATTTATAATCTTTAAATTTATCTTTTAAATTAGCAGATGGATAAAATCCTAATACAGTAAGTGAATTGGGAGCAATTTGTGTTCGTCCTGCATCTCTAATATAAATAGATTCAGGTTCCCCAATCATTTGTTCTATCTGCTGTTGGGTAGCTTTAAGTATTACTTTGGCGTGACCAGTCATTTTCCATTCAACATATCTTTGGTAACAATCTGGAACACCTTTGGCAGTTTCATATGATTTTCTAATTATTTCCTCTGTTATTAAACCAACAACATGTCCAACTTGGCCTGCTATTTTACCTTTACCCATTTTTAAATCATCATTAACCAATATATACATACATTGATTATTTATATTTGGTTTAGATAATTCAGTTAATTTAGCTAATTCATCTAATTCATCTAATTCATTTGGTTCATTAGATTTATTTGCTCTAGTTTTTTTACTCATTTTAATACTTAAAATTGTATATTATATTATAAAAAATACCATATTTATTATTTTTCAATTTTTATTAAATTTCTTTTAATTCTATAATAATTGAACTTTTACCCTCAAGTGCTTTATCATAAAATCCTCTAACTTTTTCAATCGAATTATACTTAAAAGTAGTATTTCTAATGTTTTCTTGAGCCAAGCAAATAATATCAGGAACATAATAATTTGATACTGTAAATTTGGTCCCGGGTAAAAATACTATCTCTTTTTCTTGAGGATATTTTGAATATGATGAAATATTTTTTCCAGTTTTACTTTTAATTATAAATACTATACCTCTTTTTTGTCTAATTAATTCAGATGAATTTTTCCAATCAATATTTGAAATTGAAAATCCTCCCCATTCAACTTGGTTTCCGATTGCATAAACAGATTCATCAAATATACAATCAACTGCTCTGAAACATTCACCTGTATAATTTGGTAATAGCTTTAATCCTTGGAATAAACATCCAATAAATCCAAACCAAGGGGAACCGATTGAGATGTTTGATAGATTTTGATTAACTGATTTAAATAATTCCAAATTAGCAGTGTACAAGTATATTGAAAGAATTTGATTAGGATTTAATGGGTTGGAAGTTGAAGTTGAAATTATTTTTATTAAATTAATTTTAGCATCTAATAATAACATTTTCCAATACTCAATTTGATTTATGTCCTTTAATCCAATCATTTTATTTTCATCTAATTGAATTATTTTATTTGTTTTTAATTTTTCAATAAAACTTATTAAATTCATAGAAGTATTTGTGTTACCAATTAATTCAATTGATTTGGTTGTGTTATCCAATCCAAATCCATTTAACATCTTTAATAGTAATACATCAAGTGAATTGGATTGTGTTATTGTAAGAGGGGAAATTATATCCGATTTATATTGTAGAAGCATTTTGTATTGGGGATTTGAATTAGCCAACAAATTTATACGTTCCAATTGTAAATTTGTTTTGATGTCTTCAATTTCAAATCTAGAATACAATTTAATTTGAGATTGGTTTATACCTAATAATTCCATATCCAAACCTAACATTTTAATCCAAAAATAAGGAGTTATACCTCTATCATCTGGTTTAAATATATTAGAACCCAATTCAATTAATTTACGGGCTAAAATGTTTTTTCCTGTAAGTAGAGCCCAAGCTAATGGACTTGTTCCTTGGGATAAATTTAATTCAGTTACATTTGATGGGGAATAAACCCCAATTGATTTGGAATATTTGGATAAAATATCTGCACAATCAATTGAGTCTGCTTCAGTCCTAATAAACAGATTAGAAAACATTAGAGACAATTTAGAAGTAAAAAATTCTTCTTTCAAATCTTCATTTCCAGCCAAATCAGCATAATATTCAGGAACTCTTCCTGAGGAATCTTCCATTCCCATTAATTGAATTGTTTTATCTCCCATATCCATTAAAAATCTTACCAAATCTTTATGACCATGTTTGATAGCCAAATGAAGACAATTGGATTGGGTAGTAGTAGTTTGAGAATAAATATCTGAACCTAACTCAATTAATGTTTTTACAGTATTTGTTCTTCCATAAAATGATGCCAAATGTAATGGTGTTGATCCAGCAATAATTGGATTGTCATCTCCACTTCTAAATTCAAGATTTGTGTCATACTTATAAATTACTTTGACACATTCAATATTACCTAACTCAACAGATGCTAATAATGGATTAAAACCATCTATTTGGGCACACCAACCTAAATAATATTTTAGATTAGATTGATTCATATTAGTTTGAATGTGATTTAAAATTTGTTCTAGTAATTTTGATTGATTATTTCTACAACATACAGTTATCGCATTTTCTCTATCAGGATTGAATTTTTCCAAATCAACTCCATATGCCAATAACAATTGAACTATAGATTCTGAACCTTTTTGACAAGTTGGAATTAAAGGACTATCACCTTTAGCATTAACAATATTTGGGTCAGCACCCATTCCTAATAATTCAGTTACTATATCAGTATGTTTATTACAACACGCAATCCATAAACAACTTGTTCCCTTAAGATTTTGCCAATTTATTTGGGATTGAAGTTGTTCAGAAGGAATATGTTTTAAACAAGTATAAAATAATTCTAAATTACCTTTTTCACAACTCAAATATAATAAAGTAGTTTTTTCTGGTTCACCTGCTTCTATCACATCTATTATTTCTGTTGGACTTGCTTTGGCAGAACCTAATAGGATATCAATAATTTTTATCTGGTCCAAAGTTGGCTTTTGAAATAAATACATATAGTCTGACCATAGGATTGGGTTTTTAATTTGGTCTAGCGAATTAGCAACCACATCTACCATTGATTTTGAAATTGCTTTAAATATATCAATTGATTCAGCCCCTTTCATTTTAGATAACCATACCAATCCTTCTTGAGTGGGAACAGATTCTTCCATTTGTTCAGTTACCCCAACTAATCCATTAAAAATCATAAATTCTCCAGTTTTCCAAAATTTTTTGCTAACACAAGTTCTTAATAGATTTTCCACTTCCAAATGATTTAAATTTGGTTTAGCTCCATAATCAAATAAAATTTTAACAGTTTTCCAATAACCATTTTGGATAGCCAAATCTAATGGAGTTTTTCCATATTTATTTGAATGTGAATTTACCAATTTAATTAATTTTTCTTCAGAATCACTACCAACAGATTTGGCAATATGTTCAACCAATCCAAATTTACCAATAGAACACACAATTTCAAAAAAACTCATATTATCTGAATCTTTATACTGTGTTAATTTGGTTTTATTTGTTTCATACCATTGAATACATTCTAAAGTTTTTAATCCAAGTCCATTGACTATATCGGTATCACATTGTAATAATTTTTGTTTTGGAATTGTTTTCCATTCTAATTTGGATTTTGAATTAAAATGCATTTTATGTACAAGTAAATCAACACCACCAGCTTTAAAACCTAATTTATTTTGATTAGAAATTAAGGAAGATTTGGTTGGGGTTTTAAATTTACCTTCAAATTTTAAATCATTTAGTACTCTTGTGGTATTGGAATCAAATGAATTACCAGTTCTAATATTTTTAACAGTATCGAAAATTTTATCACATCTTATCAAATCAATATTAGATTCTAATTCAGATTCATCTATACAAGATTTAATTCGCGACCTTACTGCTTTTGTTCTTTGTTCAATTAATTCCAAATGAATTTGTGTTGACAATGATAATGATTTTGAATCAGAATTAGACATATTTACAAGTCCAATAACTTCTCCCATTAATTCATCAATCAAATGGGTGTACCATTCAACCCATATTGAATTAACATTTTCATCCGGATTAAATTTACATCTGACTCCAAATTTGGTCGAACTGTCAGACCCAATTTGTATTTCTAAATCAAAATAATCCATTGATTTTGTTACACATTCAGTTAAATCTAACCAAAATATAGGACTATCTGAATAAAGTATTGGGAAAGGACAAGATGTAATTTTAATTGGGATAGAAACTGTTTGGGAAATCACGTCTAGTAATGAATTAATTTTGTTTGACAAACTATCCGAATCTTCAGTTGGGTCAGCATATCTATAAGCACCTTCTACTTTGGTAATTTGTCTCAATGAATTAAGGAAATCATAATCATGTGAATGTCCAAAACCAATTGTGTGAATTTGTAAATTAATACTATTAATATCAATCGCATTATTTATTTTTTCCTTAAGGGTATTGACTAATTTAATTCTATTTGTTTTAGATACAGATGAATCTTCTCCATCTGTTAAAAATATTATACTTACATTAGTTATTGTTGGGTCAATCATTTCCCCACATACCCTAACAATTTCATTAAAAGCTGAATTAAATGAGGTTCCTCCTCCAGCCTTTATTCCATCCACAATCAATCTATATGATTCAAGTGTTTGAGAAGTATTTATAAGAATTGATGTGGCTAAATCATTATAAGTTATAATATTAGTTATTATGTTTGAATTAGAATAAGCCAAATCAACAATTCTATTTAATGAATACTTACATTGGGTTATAGGACTACCTCCCATACTTCCTGAATTGTCAATAACTGGGATTAATAATGTTTTAAATTGAAATTTATTGTCTAAACATTTCAATTTGAGTTTACCTAAAATAGTTTTATAAGCAGAACCAACTGGTTCCAACCAATCAACCATACCTTCCCATTCTGAACTAATTTGATTAGAGGGTTTTTTATTTGTGAGATAAAGTGGATTTGATTCTTTAAATCTCTTTACAATATTTAAAATATTTAATGATATTGGTGCATTTAAAATGTCAAAATTTCCTATCAATTTAGAACAATTGGGACATTTTTTTTCTCCAACTAATTGTTCTTTCACACATTCATACAAAGGAATTTTACTAATTGCTTTTCCACAACAAGGCATAATTATTGGATCTTCTAACCAATCTAACAAAATAGGACACATTAGGTCCCAATCTGCCATATTTTCTGTTTGTTCAACTTGATTCATTTATTTATATGTAATTTTAAATTTAATATACTTACATTTATTATTTCAATTTTTTAGTGATTTTTTAAATTAAAAAAAAAAAATATAAAATATTTTATTAATAATATATATAAATGAATAAATATTCATATTTTGATTTAGTATTAACATTTTTAAAAGAAAAAGATACAAAAAATTTTTGGAATGAATTAAATGAAGTAATTAAATCACACAATTTATATTTTAGAAAGTTAGATTTAGTTCAAAGAATTAAATTAGCATCTGAAACAGGTATTTCATCAATTAGAGACCAAGAATATAAATCATTTGAAGAATTAAGAAAAGGAATAATTTTATTTCCAGTTGAATCAAAAGTTACATTAGATGATATGGAATTATTAGTATTAGTATTAAAAAGATGTAATTCGATTTATTCATTTCAATTGAATAATTATACCTTAAGTTCAGATAAAGAACCATCAGATAAATTTGCTTCTGTTATTAATAAAATTGATGAATATATAAATAGTTTTTCTTATGAAAAAATTTTTGCAAAACCTGATTTTTTTGTTGAATTTTCAGATTCTAACATTCAAGATTATATTAAAAAATCACCTCCACCAGAATTATTGCATATTTCTAAAAATGATAAAGTTGATAAAATAAATAAAGACTCAAATATACTTGAAAATAAAAAATCTGCTTCCGATATACCAGAAGATTTTAATCAAAAGAAAAAATTTTACGATCTAAATACCGAATTTATTTCAAGAGATAAAATTTTTGTTGATTCTAAACAAAAATTAATATTTGAGTATCAATATTTTATTAATAATTTTTTCAATAAATTTGTTAAAGAATATATAAAAAAAAATAATCTTAATGAAGAAGATATTTATTTTATTTATAAAGGTGGTACCTTTATGAAAATATTATTTCAAAAATATAATAATATAATGAAATCAAATAATAAATTTATGGAAGCTAATAAAAGTTATTTTAATAGATCTGATTCTGATTATGCTTTATTAATTAATTCAAAATTTAACAGAGAAGAATATACAAAACATTATTATTGGATGAATGTAATGACATATAATCTTTTATCATATATATCAAGTTATATTGATAGTAATATTTCTGACATATTACCAATTAACGAGATAACTCAAGAAGACCTTATTGCTCAATTAGAAAAAATAAATAAATTATTATGGGATGACAGAGATAGAACAAATATAGAAAAACAAAAAAGATTAACATATTTTGATGGAGTTAAAGAATTTATTGGTATTACAATTGGCAATAAAACATATATGAAAGAAGAAATTCCTGAAAAATTTCTTTTGAAAAAATTAAAATCTACATCAATTACTGATAGTTTTGATAAATTAAAAAAAAATAATGAATATATTGATAAAAGTGAATATATGAAAAAATATAGACGTATACCAATTCAAAGAAATCCTTTTTACATCACAATAAAAGAAGAAAATGGTAAATATTACCAAGCATTATGTAATATTGATAATGTTTCATTAAATTCTGGAATTTTTCAATATTATAATGAAACAAATAGATTTAATACAACATTTATGAATAAATTAAATTATTTTACTTTACATAGAATTAAAATTAATGTTATTTTATATTTTAAATCATGGAGTGAAAAAAATGTTGCTTATGGATTTTTTCAAAGTCCTGCTGAATTGGTTGATGTGCCAATTGGAACTTATGACGATTATAAAAGTCACATAAATTTTAATGAAACATTAGAAAAATATGAAAATGTAATTGATAATAAAAATTTATTATTTTACTCATATAGTATATATGGAATAATTGATGATTTATGCAAAGCATTATTTGTTGAACAAGAATATCCTTGGACTGATATTAAATATGAAAAAAAAATACATAGATTAATTTATTTTTTTATTTTATATTTAAATAATGCATATTCCAATTTGGATAATATTAAAGTCAAATTGAATGATTATTTTAAAACATACAAAATAGTTGATGGTCAATTAATTTTTAAAACTTACGAAAATAAAGAAATTTCTTCTGATAAAGATTTATTATACAATAAAATATTAAAATATTTATCTGAATTATATGATAGAGTTAAATCAAGTGGTAATAAAGATAATGAAGAAAAAATGGATGTAATTAAAAATATATTTTTATCAAATTTAGAAATGTTTAATCCTGAAGAAATTGATGATAAAGAATCTGAATCTGGATTAGAAAATGTACCTTATCTTAAAAAATACCTTAAATATAAACAAAAATATTTATCTGTTAAAAATAAATCATCTTAAATAAAAATTAAATATTTTCAATTACTATTTTATCGGATTTTGTTTTAGAATCTGATACATATTCTATTTCTATTTTTTTATTATTCATAATTAAATCTAATTTTGATTTAATTTGATTAATCATTTCAAAATGTTTTGATTCGTCTGATTCAAATTCCTTTTCACAATCTATTACTATAACATTAGGTTCTGCTAATAACCACGCATCATGATAATCATTTAACCCCTTTAAATAATCTAACCCTATAGATTCTTCTTCTACTCTAGCACGCTTTTTAATTCTTTGGGCACAAGTTTCCGCACTCGCTTTCAAATAAATGTAAATTTGATTTGATTGAGATCTAACATATTGATGATAAAAGTCACACCACAAGTTATACATTTGATGTTCTATTTCAGTCATATGTCCTTGGTCATGAAGCATTGCTTCAAATACATTTTTATCTGTTCCCAATGAGCGATCTAAAAATATATATTGAGACGTAGAATTTCTAATAGTATTTTCCATTTTCATCATTCGAGTAATACAAGCAACATTTTGAAAAGAATATGCCCATCTGGGAATATCTTCATAAAATGTTTGGAGAATATTTTTACCATCTGAATTGGTAAGATTTTTCCACATATCTACTGGTTCTGGTATTACTTCACATCCATCATCCCATTTTGATTTTAATATATTTATAAATGTTGATTTACCAACACCTATATTTCCTTCTACTGATATAATAATTTTATTGGCTGGTGACATATTATTTAATATTATTTTTTCTAATATTATATATCATTTTCAATTTTTTTATAATTTATTAACAAATAAAAACACTTTAAGTTTATATTAGGTACTTAAATATAATAATTAAATAACTAATCAATGGAATTTATAACAGATTCTAACTTAGATTTGAATTCAAAATTTAATAAATTAGCTGAATTATCCGGATTGGATTTAAATACTATTGAATATTTAAAATCAAATGGATACCAATTTCAAAATAACCTACACAAATTTACTTTACAAAGTTTAGAAGAAAAAAATTATAAAATATTTGAAAAACTTTTATTCCAAGGTACTTGGGATGATAATTATGATGTAGTGATTGAAAAAAATTGTGTGGATAAAAATGGATATAATTTCAAACACAAAACAAATTTATTATATTCGATGGCAGAAAATAATTACTTTGAACAAAAATATTATCAAAATATCATTAAGTCAGAAAAAAAAAATTTAAATTTTAGTAAAAAAAATGGTGATACTTGGATTTATAATTCAATTCAAACTTGGACAAACAAATTTAGTGAATATCAAATTGTGGATATTATTGGAAACTCAAAAATTAATTCTATACATAAAAATAAAAAAAAAGTATACAAGTTTATAAAAAAATATTTGATAATAATTATGACAAATTATTGTTTTGTTTATTAACAAATGGTTTATTCGATGAACATAAAGATATACTAATGAATGTTATTAAAAATAAACATTTTGAATTTAATAAATATACACAATCATCTATACTTTTGTACAAATGGATAAAAAAAAATAAAAAAATTAGCACCACAATTAATAATACAAATTGTTTTTTTTATTTGGAAGCAACTAAAAAATTATTTATTCCCGATTTTAAATTTGATAATAATGACAATAATAATAATAATAATGATAATAATTATAGTCAAGATTATATTGAAATTATATGTTCTGATTATATTTATAATTATGCTGTTAATGTTTTAGGCTCGATTGCAGTAAATTATTATATGGATAATAATACAATGTTAGCGAGGGAAATTTATATTAATATTGACCCAAACAAAACTATTGATTATTTTAAAAATTTTGCCTCAGATGTTATTGAATATAATTTTGCAAAGTTATATGATAATATATGTAAAGGACTTTATACTCAGGATTATATTCCTTTGATAAAAAATATAATTTTTATCAAACACAATATCAATGTAAAATATAAGGATTTAGAAGATTTTAAAATTAAAATTAAACCAATTATTCCAGAATTACTTAAAGTTCAAAATTTTTCAAATTTAGATTGTTGTCTAGAACTTTTTAATAAAGCTATACTTGATTCAAATCAAGAATTATGTTTTGACCTATTAAAAAATAATAAATTACAATCTTATAAATTTTATGAGATAAGTAATAACAATAATAATAATAATAACAATAATTATGGTTTAAAACAAATAAATAAAGAAATTATTTTAATTGTGTTAAATAATAATTTAGATGAAATAGTTTTATCTTTGATTCAATTTAAAAACATTGAATTAATTGAATATAATTTTTGTTATTATGGTAATGAATTTATGTCTGATAAAATGTATAATACTTTTTTGGAATTATTATTCATTAAAAATAAAATTGGATTAATTAAAAAAATAATAGATAATAAAAAAATAAACGAAATATACCAGAAAAAAAAAATAATAACTTCATCATTATACTTATCATTTTATTATAATGTTCCAGAATTAATGTATGATATATTTGAAAATAATTTACTTTCAATTGAACCTGAGATATTTATTTACAATCATAATAAAATAAAATCAACAAATTTTTTTAATAATAATTTTTTTGGTGATGTTAGTTTTTCTTATGGGTATAGTAATAATTCAAAATCATTTTCAAAATTACAAATTAAAATAGAAAAAGAAGGTGAATTAAACCCCTATAAAAATATATGTGGATTTGAATTGATTTTTCAAAATAACTTGGAGTATATTATAGATAAGAGTATTGAAAAGTTTGTAACTACATTACCCCATTATTTAATTGATAAAAAATGTAATAGTCTGTTTACATTAATGATACAAAATAATCAAACTAAACGATTAGAACAAGTTATTAACTTTTTAGGTAAAAAAATTTTTAATCATATCCCAATGTTTGTTTTGAATGGATATAATCTTTCATTTACACATCAATTATCCAATGGATTAGAATTATATTGGGCTTGTAAAAAAAATTTAAATAATATTGCTTGGTTTTTGGTATCAAATAAATTGGGAAATATTGGATATACAGATTCAGATGAAAATACTTGTTTAATATTAGCTTGTGAAAATCGAATGGATTCTGTTGCTCAAACACTAATAACTCATATGAATACAATATTAATTAATCATACTAATAATAATAATTTAAAAGCATATGATTATGCTAAAAAAAATAATTTAACAAATGTATGTTTATTACACCTTTTTCACTGAAATTCAGGACAATCATTCAAGTTATTTGAGTGTTATTTTACCTCATAAGAGGCTCGGTATAACTTGACCCTTGTTTTATGTCCATATGTTAAGGGTTTA
>Ga0172362_10001799_pt1 | contig 18483 bp, 8 predicted proteins | sample LakKivs1_kivu2a2_FD_114534 | JGI IMG/M metagenome (GOLD analysis project Ga0172362, IMG submission 114534) | Sediment microbial communities from Lake Kivu, Rwanda - Sediment s1_kivu2a2 | ecosystem: Environmental > Aquatic > Freshwater > Lake > Sediment | place: Rwanda: Western Province, Lake...
CGAGCCGCCGGCGCACCTCGGCGGGAATGACGATGCGCCCGCCGTCGGCGACCCGGAGGGTCGTGCGCAGTGTCTCTTCCATGGCGAGTTCCCTTCTCATTGCCATATCTATCTCATTCTGCCATCATCATTCTATCATGGCAGAATCAGGCTGCAATGGCAATCCATCGGGCCCAAGCTGGCGCGCGGAAAAATGCGCCGCCGTGAATCCGCCAAGGCCGCCCGTGCGTCTAAGCGGGCGAGACAGGAATTGCCGCTGCGGGATGACCGGTGTCCGACAGCGAAGCCACCACCAACTGCCGAGCCGACGCGGCGGCGGGCGCGGCGCAGGCCGCACCGCCCGAGGAAGCCCTGCGCGCGGCGCTGGGCGAGGCCGCCCCGGCCGTGCGTCGCTACCTGTTCGGCATGTGCGGCGACTGGCACGAGGCCGAAGACCTCGCCCAGGACGTGCTGCTGCGGGCGTGGGCCGGCAGGGCGGGCTTCGATGGGCGGGCGCGGGTGGGCACCTGGGTGTTCACCATCGCCCGCAACGCCTGGCGCGACCGCCTGCGGCGGCGGAAGACCCGCCCGGAAACGCAAGTGACGGATGACGCGATGAACTGCCTGAGCCCGATACAGACGCCCGCGGCGGCGGCCGCTCGCAACGAATTGGCCGACGCCGTCGCCAGGGCCATGGACCTCCTGCCGGCCGAGCAGAGGGAGGCGCTGGCCCTGCGGGAGAGCCGCGGGCTGAAGTTCGCCGAGATCGCGGCGATGCTGGGCGTGCCCGTGGCGACCGTGAAAAGCCGCGTGCGCTACGCGCTGGGAAAGCTGGCCGACGAGCTGACGGCGCTGGGCTTCGGCCCGGAGGCGTGACAATGGACTGCCAAACCGCCAGAGACATGCTGATCGACCTGCTGTACGGCGAGCTGGACGACGGGCGGCGCCGCGAGGTCGAGGCCCACCTGGCCGCCTGCGGCCCGTGCCGCGCCGAATGGGACCGCCTGCGGTTCGCTCGCGCCTCCGTCGCCGAGATGCTCGCGGGCGAGCCGCGGACGAACATGGCGTGGGATGCGTTTGCCAATCTCACAGAGCCGCGGCGTGTCGCCGCGGATGACAGGGCATACGGCGCCGCGTCCCGGGCCATCCGCGGCGGCACGCCGCGGCTCCGTGGGCGCCGCCAGAGGGTCTTCGCCCTGTTCGGCGGATTGGGTGCGGTCGTCGCCGCGGCCACGATCCTCCTGGCGGTCTGGGTCCTCGGCGAGCGCGGCACGCAGGTCGCCGCCGCCGCGCAGGGACCGCCCGAAATCAAACGCGTCAACGTCTCGCTCACCATCCTGTCCCAGCCGGAGGGGTGGCAGGCCGGCAACGTGCAGCAGGCCATGCGCCGGCAGGCCGAGGTGCAGACGGACCAGCCGGCCATGAACATAGGAGGAAGCGTGCAGACGCTCGTGCCGTGGAACCGCTGGGGTCAGCCGGTGTGGACCGGCCTGGCGCTGGTGCGCGACCGGCGGCTCGTGCAGCGCCTGCCGAAGGGCGTCTCGCAGGTGCGCTTCGCCGACGTGCCCAGCGGCATCCTGCCCGACACCGTCCGCCTGCGCAGCCTCGACGCCCCCGCGGCCCTGAGCATCCTGGAGCAGAACTACCAGTACGACCTGGCCTCGTCGTGGGCGGTGCTCGACAAGCACATCGACAAGCCCGTGACGGCGGTGTTCAAGGACGGCCGCCAGGTGAGCGGCGAGCTGCTCAGCTTCGACGGCGCGGCGCTGGTGGTTCGCCCACCCCGCGGGCAGGTGCGGAACCTGGCGAGGGCCGAGCTGCGGGCGATCACGTTTCCCAAGCTGCCCGCGGGGCTGCTCAGCCGCCCGACGCTGGTGTGGGAGCTGCGGAATGCCGCGGCCGCCCGGCAGCAGTTCGAGGTGGCCTATCTGACACGCGGCCTGACGTGGCGGGCGGACTACGTGCTGAAGCTGCACCCGGCAAAGGCGTCTGACAAGTCCGACCGGTCAGACAAGTCGGACAGGTCCGACCCGCTCGCCATCACGGACACGTGCGACCTGGTGGGCTACGCCACCGTCAACAACTTCTCCGGCATCGCCTACGAGAACGCCGAGCTGAAGCTGATGGCCGGCGACGTGAACGTCATCAAGCCGGAGATGCAGGTGCAACAGTGGGGGGGTGGGAGCGGGGGTGCTAATGTGTTACTAGACGCGACGAAAGCTCAGATGACCGAGAAGAGCTTCTTCGAGTACCACCTGTATGCGCTGATGCGCCCGACGACGATCGCCGACAGCGAGACCAAGCAGATCGAGATGGTCAGCGGCAGCGGCATCAAGCTGACGCGCGGGTACGTGTACGACCCGCAGGTCAACGCGACGGCCTGCCGCGTAGTCAGCGAGCTGTGGAACAGGCAGTCCAACGGCCTGGGCAAGCCGCTGCCGAAGGGCGTGGTGCGCCTGTACGCCCCCGACCCGGAGGGCGTCGAGACGTACGTCAGCCAGACGACGATCGACCACACGCCGACCGACGAGAAGCTGCGCCTGCCGTGGGGCTACGCCTTCGACATTGCCTGCACGGCCCGGCAGACAGAGCTGCGGCATTCCGGGCCGGAGCACGCCGCCACGTGGCGCTACTCCATCCGCAACCACAAGGACCACGGCGCCAACGTGACGGTGGTGGTTCACGTGCCGCGCACGACGTACGAGGCGACCTGCCCGGGCTTCCGCTGGCACGTGCGGGAGGTCGGCGTGGTGGAGATCGACGTGCCGGTGGCGGCCAACGCCGCCGCCGTCGTGGACTTCAGCTACAGGTGGAACGACCGCAGCGGCGGAGGACTGGCCTCGCCGCCGGAAACCAGGCAATAGGTCCCATGCGTCCCATACGTCCTATGGCCCTCTGACAACCCGGAAGGAGAAACGAGCATGAACGCGAAGCACTGGATGACACTGGCGATGGTTGCGGCGCTGCTGCTGCCCGCGGCGGCGATGGCGCAGGACGAGAAGCAGGGCGTGGCCCTCACGGTCTACAACGGCGGCTACGGAGTCGTCCGCGAGGTCCGCAAGCTGACCATCGGCGCCGACGGCATGGTCAAGTTCAAGGACGTCGCCCGCGCCATCGACGCCACCACCGTCCACTTCAAGAGCCTGACTGACCCGTCGGCCAAGCTGCTGGAGCAGAACTACCAGTTCGACCTTGTCTCGGCCGACAAGCTGCTCCAGAAGTACATCGACAAGCCCATCGAGGTGGTCTGCGAGAAGCAGACGTACGCCGGGATGCTGCTGAGCTTCGATACCATGCAGATCGTGCTCCGGCAGGCCGACGGCTCGCTGGCGATGGTGCAGCGCCCGCAGAACGTCCGCGACATCCGCTTTTCCGCCCTGCCGGGCGGCCTCTTGACCCGCCCGACGCTGGTGTGGCTGGTGGCCACGAAAAAGGGCGGCGAGCAGCTCGCCGAGGTGACCTACCAGACCGGCGGGGTGAACTGGCACGCCGAGTACGTGCTGGTGCTGAACGCCGACGACACGGCCGGGGACCTGTCCGGCTGGGTGAGCGTGCAGAACAACAGCGGCAAGACGTACGAGGACGCGAAGATGAAGTTCATCGCCGGCGACGTGCGGCGGGTGCAGGAGCAGGTTGCGACGTCGCGTCTCCGGGGGTACGCCGAGAAGGCGGCCGCCCGCGCCGAGCCCATGGAGGAGAAGGCGTTCTTCGAGTACCACATGTACACGCTGCCGCGGCCCAGCACCGTGGCCGACAACGAGATCAAGCAGCTCGAGATGTTCAGTCCCGCCCGCGACGTGAAGGTCGCCAAGAAGTACCTCTACTGCCCGCTGGGGCGGCAGTGGCGCTGGTACGGCGGGCGCTACACCGACCCCAGCTACGGCGTCACCAGCGAGAAGAAGGTCAACGTGTTCGTGGAGTTCCGCAACGACGAGAAGAACCACCTGGGCATCCCCCTGCCGGCGGGCAAGGTCCGCGTCTACAAGCAGGACCCCGCCGACAAAGCGATGGAGTTCATCGGCGAGGAGAAGATCGACCACACGCCCAAGGACGAGGACCTGTCGCTGTACATCGGCAACGCCTTCGACATCGTCGGCGAGCGCAAGCAGACGAAGTTCCAGGTCGAAAGCCGGCGCAACTGGATGTCCGAGAGCTTCGAGATCAAGATCCGCAACCACAAGAAGGAGGCCGTCACCGTGCGGATCAAGGAGCCTCTGTACCGCTGGAGCAACTGGCGTATCACCGCCAAGAACCACGAGTACGTCGAGCTGGACGCGAGAACGATTGCCTTCGACGTGAAGGTCGAGCCGGACAAGGAAACCACCGTCACCTACACCGTCGAGTACACCTGGTAGCCCGGGCGCTTGCCCTTGTGGTCCGCGGGGGCGGGCGGATATGTTGCCCGCCTCCATGAGCATCGAGCCGCTGACAAGCGCGGAACTGGCCGAGCCCCGCCCGCTCGCCACCGAGCACCGCCGGCGCGGGCTGGTCTTTCTCGCCCTGGCGGCCGGCGGCGTGGGCTTCGCCCTGGCCGTCCAGATGGGCGTCAACGAGAACTTCGTCGTCGACGTGCTGGGCCTGGGCGGGCTTCAGCGCGGCCTGCTGGAGACCTTCCGCGAAACCTGCGGCATGACCGCGCTGGCGGTCCTGGCGCTGCTGGCGGGGCTGGTCGAGCCGCTGGTGGGCGCGGCTGTGCTGCTGCTGTTTGCCGTCGGGCTGGGCGGCTACACGTTCGTGCCGAGCTACGGCTGGCTCATCGCCGCCAGCCTGGTCTGGAGCCAGGGGCTGCACGTCTGGATGCCGCTGCCGCAGTCGATGGCGATGGCGCTGGCCGAGCCGGGACGCACCGGTCGGCGCGTGGGGCAGGTGCAGGCGGCGACGGCGGCCGGCAGCGGGCTGGGCCTCGGCGCGGCGCTGGCCCTGACGGCCGGCGGCGTGCCCATCCGCCCGCTGTACCTCGTGGCCGGCGCGGCGGCGCTGCTGGCGGCCGGCGCGTGCCTGGGCATACCGCGGAAGATCAAGACGCCGGGCCCGCGGCTGGTCTTCCGCCGCAGGTACGGGCTGTTCTACCTGCTGAGCTTTCTGGAGGGGTGGCGCAAGCAGATCTTCCTGTGCTTCGCCGCGTTCCTGCTGGTGCGCGTGTACGCCACGCCGCTGCCGACGATGCTGCTGCTGTGGATCGCCGTCCAGGCCATCGGCTGGGTCGTCTCGCCGCACGTGGGCAGGCTCATCGACCGCGTCGGCGAGCGCCGCGTGCTGGTGGGGTACTTCGCCTGCCTGACGCTGTTCTTCGCCGGCTACGCCCTGCTGCCCTTCCGCGGCGCGCTGTTCGTCCTGTTCGTCGTCGACAGCGCGTTCTTCGTGTTCGCCATGGCCCTGACGACGTTCGTCAGCCGCATCGCCCCGCCCGGCGAGCACACCGCCACGCTGAGCATGGGCGTGGCGATGAACCACGTGGCGGCCGTCACCATGCCGCTCGTCGGCGGGCTGCTGTGGCAGTACGCCGACTACCGGCTGGTGTTCGCGATGGGCGCGGCGGTGGCGGCGGCGAGCGTTTTGGCGGCGCTGCGCGTGCCGCCCAGGGGGGCGTAGCGCGGCCGCCGGGCGATGGAGGGTCGCGCTTCGTCGCGGCCGCTTCTCCGCACCGGGGGCTACTCGCCCCCGGCGCTTGTCAGGCCGCGGCTGCTGCGGAGGGCCTCGATCTTGTCCAGCGGGCGCTGGAGCATGTTCGTCCGCGTGCCGGCCAGCTTGTCGTATTCGTCGCGGAGCTGCTCGATCCTCTGGCCGACCTTGCCGAACGCCTCGCCGTACAGCCCCCATTGTTTGCTGAACTCCCCCAGCAGCGACAGCACCTCGTCGGCGGTGCGCATGATGTTGGCGTGTTCGGCCGCCTGGCGGATGACGCACAGCATCGCGTACAGCGTCAGCGGGCTGGCCAGCACCACCCGCTGGCCCAGCGCCTCGTCGATCAGGTCGGCCTGGGCCGACAGCACCAACCCGTAGATCTGCTCGTTGGGGATGAACACGATCACGTAGGGCACCGTGGGCACGGAGGCGTCGACGTAGCCGCGCCCCGCCACCGCACGCACGTGGTTCCGCACCGCCTGCACGAGCTGGCGCAGCTCGCCGGCGCGGCCCTCGTCCGTCTCGGCGTCCAGGTACGCCTTGAACCGCTCCAGCGGGAACTTCACGTCCATGTTCGCCCTCAGCCCGTTGGGAAGCAGGAACGTGAAGTCCGGACGCTCGCGCTCCCCCGCGGCCGCGTCCGTCGATTGCTTCACGTAACTTACCTGCTCCTCCAGCCCGGCCAGGCGCAGCACGTCCTCGGCCATCCGCTCGCCCCACGCCCCGCGCCGCTTGGAGCTGGCGAGCATTTCGTGGAGCTTGCCGGCCGTGGTCGTCAGCGACCCGACGGCGGAGGCGAGATGCCCGAAGTCCTGGCGGCGTTCGGCCTCGATGCGCTGGAGGGCCTGGCGGACCTGCTCCAGGCGTTCGTTGACGGCCTGGACGGCCTGGTCGATGAGTGCCTTCCTGCCGTCCAGCGTGGCGGCGGCCTGCTGGGCGAGGCGCTGGCTGTTGGCGTCGAGGGCCTCGCCGGCCAGGGCGGCGAAGACCTCGCGCATCTGCGCCAGGGCGGCCGCCTGCTCGCGCGCCGCCCCGCGCCCGCGCAGCGCCACCACCGCCAGCACGACGCCGGCGCCGATCAGCACGCCCACAACAAGCCCCAGCGCGAATTCCATCATCCGCCGCCTCCGCCGCGCCTGCCGCTGCCAAGCGGGCACGCGCGCGGGGCATTCTACGGCGCGCCCACCCGCGCCGCCAGCGGCGAGCTTCCGGCCAGCGCTGGCCCGCCACCCGCGCGGAACCGAGGGCCGGCAAAATCGGAAAGTTTGGCCTGGTTCAACGAAGGGTAACACGCGGCGCGATGCGGACTTCCTGTCGCCCCGCCGGGGTTGTTTTTCTAATTGCTTGTTTTCCGGCGGCTTGCGCCCCCGGCTAAACCCTGATCGCCCCCTTGGGGCGAAGAAGAGAACTGTTACCTGACAAGCGGCGGTTCTGAACCATGCCGAAAGTTTGCGCAGTTTGCCAAACTCGGAAAAGTCCGCTTCCCCTGCGCCTGAGCGTCGAAATCGACCCAAAAGGCCCTTCGGACGGTTTGGGCGTACCCCGGTACGTCCGAGGGTGCGTTTGCGTCTCTGGCGCCCGTTTCGACGCCGCCTGGGCATCGAAACGAGGCGCGGCTGGGACGAGGGGGGCGCGGCAGGCGAAGAAACAACCGACGACGAGGCCGACGACGAGGACGAACTGCGGCCGCCGGGGGCTAGCGGGCGTTTTTGGCGATTTCCGGCCCGACGTAGCCGGTGGAGAGGGCGACGTCGTCGTACCAGACGGTGTTGTCCTTGCGGGCCTGGTGGACGTAGACGCCGATGTCGAATCGCTTGAGCTTCACCTCGTCGCTGGTGCGCCAGCGGATGCCGACGTAGTGGATGTACAGCTTGCCGTCGATCCACGCGGCCAGTTCGCCGTCGGCCTTGCCCGGGCGATTGGCGGCGATCATGTGCTCCAGGCAGTACCAGCGGTCGCGCTGCGGGGCGATGCGCTCGGCTTGCGTCGGCTCGAGCATGTTGCCCCAGAAGTGCCCGTCGCGGTCGCGCTTCATGTCCATCCAGTAGGTGTACAGGAACATGTAGCCGGGGGCGGCCCAGCGCCCCCACGCCCGCCAAGGCTCGAAGCTGCTGTTGAAGTGATCGTCGCCCCGCGGGCGGATGCCGGCTGAGCCCATCGCCCGCCAGCGGTCGGCTCCCGCCACGGCCGCCAGGCCGCCGCCCACGTGGTTGAGGTTGCCCTGGTCGTAGTCGGCGGCAAAGCGGATGTAGCGGCGGAAGTAGACGCGGTCGTAGCCGGCCGGGCCGAACCAGCCGCTGGCGCCCGCGCCGCTCTCGCGGGCGTTGTTGGCCTTGGCCGTGAGCTCCAGCGCGCCCTTGCCCGCATGGGCGAGCTTGGGGTCGGTGGTGAGTTTGGCCCGGCCGTCGGTCAGCCCGCGGACCTCGAAGTACTTTTTGAGCGACTGCGGCGACTCGAAGCCGTCGGCGAAGAAGACCTTGCCGCCCTTCTGAATGTCGGCCAGCTTGCGCGGGTCGGCCCGCGTCCGGGCGGTGACGAGTTGCGGGCGGGAGGTTTCCTCGGCCGGGGCGGACTTGCCGGGCGGCGCCGCGGCGCGGGCGGCCGTCAGGCACGTCGTCGCCATGGTCGCCGCCAGCGTTGCGCCGGTCGCCAGGCGGCGGGGAAGCGGCGTTCGTTGCGGCATGGTGGTGTCTCCTGCGGGCCGCTGCATCACGGCACATTGTCGCGCGCGGGGCACGGGCGCGTCCAGCGCCCGGCGCGGAGCTTGGCGAAGAACTTGACGGGCTTCGGCGGGTTAGGATAATCGGCCGGCCACAGGGGGCGCACAGGCCGGCGGGACCGGCCGTGCGGTGGCGCTTTGCGCGGTGACGTGAGCGGAACATGCCCCCGACAGACGAAGTCCTCATCGAGGCCCACAACCTGGAGCGGAAGTACGTGACGGGGGACACCGTCGTGTACGCCCTGGCCGACGTGAACCTCTCGATCCGCCGGGGTGAGTACGTCTCGCTGATGGGCCCCAGCGGCTCGGGCAAGACGACGTTCTTCAACATGATCGGGGCGCTGGACTTTCCGACGGCCGGGCGGATCCGCATCGGCGGGCGGGACCTGCGGGAGCTGTCGGCCAAGGAGCTGGCGTACCTGCGGTGCGTGAACATCGGGTATATCTTTCAGAACTACAACCTGATCGAGGTCTTCACGGCGCTGTGGAACGTGGAGCTGCCGATGCGGATCCTGGGCGTGGGGCAGGAGGAGGCCCGCCAGCGCGCGGCGGCCATCCTGCGGCGCGTCGGGCTGGGCGAGCGGCTGGACCACCTGCCCAGCGAGCTTTCCGGCGGGCAGCAGCAGCGCGTGGCCATCGCGCGGTCGCTGGCGAACGAGCCCAGCCTGCTGCTGGCCGACGAGCCGACGGGCAACCTGGACTCCAGGACCGGCCACGAGATCGTCCAGCTCCTCAGCGAGTTGAGCGAGGAGCACGGCGTGACGGTGGTGTCGGCGACGCACGACCACCGGATGCTGGACGTGTCGGACCGTGTGGTGTACCTGCGCGACGGGAAGGTGGAGCGGATCGTCTCGCGCGAAGACCTGAAGATTTCGATCGGGTCCATCAAGTAGTAACCAGTAGCCGGTGGCCGGTAGCCGGTTCGGGAGAGGCGATGCGATTGGCGGGAGCGACAACTTGCGGCGCCGTCGCGGGGGTGCGGCGATGACGTTCCTGTCGCGCCTGGCGACGATCCTGGGCGGTCTGCTGCTGATCGCCGTCATCGCGCCGCTGTCGCAGTTCCTGGCGTCGATGACGGTGAACGTGGACGTGGAGACGGCCACGCCGGTGGGCTGGGCGGTGGGGATGGTGTTCGCCTTCGTGCTGGTGCTGGCGGCGGTGCGGATCGCGTCGCGCAGCCGGCTGGTGAGCAAGCCGAACCTGGTGCTGCTGTACTGCATGTTGACGATCGCGGTGCCGGTGATGAACCAGGGGCTGGTGCGGCAGATGTTCCTGTCGGCGCGGGCGGTGTACAAGGAGTACCTCGACCACGGCAACAGCACGTACCAGACGGCCTACGACGCGCGGCGGGCGGAGTGGTTCCCCGTGGTGCCCACGCCGGAGGGGCTGGCGTGGAACAAGTCCAACCGCCTGCTGCAGTTGCTGCAGGACGCGGCGGTGCTGCGAAAGCGCGGCTCGGCCAGCCGGCTCCTCGCCGACGCGATCCTCCTGGAGGACCGGCGGCTGGAGCGGCAGGCGCTGGGGCGGTCGGCGGGTGCGGCCGGTCCGGCGGGCGCCGCCGCCGCCACGCAGCCGACCAGCAAGCCCGCGCGGAACGCCGCCAAGCTCCTGGCGGCCGTGCAGTCCCTCGGCGTCGATGAGCTCGAGCGGCTGGCGAAGATGAAGAAGCCGGCGGCGGTGGCGTCGCTGGGCCTGGGCGAGGCGCTGGAGCGGCGCGAGGCGGAGGCGCGGCGGGCCAGCGCGGAAGCGGCGGGGCGGCTGCCGGGCGACCTGGCCGACGTCGACGAGCGCGAGCTGAGCCAGCTTCCGGAGTACCTGGCGGTGGCCGACGCCTCCAGCCGCTACCGCGTGGAGCGGCAGTACTGGCACATGACGGCGGAGGAGCGGGCGGAGCTTGAGCGGCGCAAGGCGGCGTTGCGGGGGCGAGCCGAGCCGCTGCGGCAGGCGGTCTCGGCGCTGTCGGCGGCGGATTTCGGCAAGGTCCGCGGCGCGCTGGAGCGGAAGTACCTGGCGGCCTTCGAGCGGATGGACCGCGAGCGGTACGCCGCGGTGCGCGGCGACTTCGTCTTCCGCCTCACGCGGAAGGAGCGAAAGGACCTGTGGGGCCAGAACGGGCGCGAGGGCACGCCCAACCAGGACCTGCTCAGTTTCGAGAAGAGCGTCTGGCACGACGTGCCGGACGAGCTGGTGCAGGCCAGGAAGACCAACGAGACGCGCGGCCTGGCCGGCACGCTGGACAACACGCGCACGGTACTGCGGCGGCTGCCGTGGAGCATCTGGGTGCGCCCCATGGTGATGTGGGGGCTGCTGGTGTCGGCGGTCTTCCTGCTGCTGATGTGCCTGGCCGAGTGGATCCGCCGAAAGTGGATCGAGCGGGAGAACCTGGCCTTCCCGCTGGTGGAGATCGCCGACGGGCTGATCCGCCACGACTCGATGCTGGAGACGTCCGTGGACGCGCGCTCGCCGCAGCCGCGGCGGCTGGCGTTCAACGGCGTCTTCCTGGCCGGGTTCGCCGCGGCGTTCCTGTGGGTCAGCATGGAGGCGCTCGGGCACTACGAGTTCACCAGCCGCGTCTACGATGTCAGCTTCAACGTCTCGGCCAACATCTTCACCTCCGATCCCTTCCGCCAGATGGACAAGGTCTTCCTGGTCCTCTCGCCCATCGCCATCGGCATCGCCTTCCTGGTCAGCCTGGAAGTCAGCTTCTCCGTCTGGGCGGTGTTCTTCCTGTACAGCTTCGTGGTGTGGATCGGCCGGCTGAGCGGCTCGGCCGACGTCCAGGCCGCCTACGCCGGCTACGGCGGCGGGTCGAACTACCCGTTCACGACCGAACAGTTGCTGGGGGCGGCGACGTGCTTCGCGGCCGTGGCGCTGTACAAGACGTTCCGGGGCGGCTCGGCGGGGGCGCAGCCGCTGCAGCAGCATTCGCCGTTCGTGCCGCGCCCGCTTCAGGTGGCCGGCCTGATCGTCCTGCCGGTGGTGATCTTCGCGCTGTTCTGGCACATGGGGATGCACGGCTGGCGGGGGATGCTGTTCCTGGGCATCGTGTCGGCGTTCGTGATGGCGCAGACGATCGCCGCGGCGCGGGTGCGGGCGGAGACGGGGCTGTACACGCAGCACGTGTCGTACGAGTTCACGAAGTTCCCGATGGTGTTCGGGCTGACGGGGCTGACGGGCGCGAAGATGTACACGGTGTACATCTCGGCGGCGTTCCTGCCGATCTCGCTGCTGTTCCGCTCGCTGCCGCAGCACCTGGAGAACATGGAGCTGGCGCGGCGGCACCGCATGGGCTACCGCCTGATCGCCGTGGCGGGCCTGGCGGCGTTCCTGGTGGCGCTGACGGTGGGGATGCTCAGCTTCATCATCCAGGCCCACTACGTCGGCGACCGGTTCTGGGGGATGTGGACGGTCTACCCGGGGCAGGGCGCCACCCCGATGGGCGTGGCGAACTACCCGATGTGGGTGAGCCACTTCACCGGGCAGGAGTCGCTGGGGCGCTACACCCACCCGATGGGCGCGCGCGTGGCGTTCGTGGCCGTCGGCTTCGGCGTCTTCGCGCTGCTGGCGTTCCTTCGCGGCAGGTTCATGCGCTTCCCGCTGCACCCGCTGGGCTACATCCTGCTGCTGTTCAGCGTGTTTTTCCTGTACGTCTCGCCGTACCACAAGGGCGGCGAGGGCGTGCTGCCGGACACGTCGTGGCTGTGGGGCAGCGCCCTGGCGGCGTGGGCGGTCAAGAAGCTGGCGATCAAGTACGGCGGGATGAACGCCTACAAGCGAGCCAAGCCGTTCTTCATCGGCCTGGTGGTCGGGGCGGTGGTGTGCGTGTTCGCCTGGAACATGCTGGACCTGGTTTGCTCGCTGGCGGGGGAGTACTCGCAGCAGCCGGGCTCGTTCATCAAGCACTTCCTGGACAAGCGCCCGTTCAGTCCGAGGTACTACTGATGTCGCGGCGGCGGACGATCGCGTGGGGGCTGCGGGCGGCGGCGCTGCTGTGCGCCGCGGCGCAGCTCGGCGCCACGGCGCTGAACCGCAACGAGCAGCGCGTCCGCGACATGTCCGCCGCGATGCGCAAGAAGCTGTCGGCCCTCAAGACCCTCCGCCGCCAGTCGCTGGACGACATCGCCCGCGACACCAACGCCGCGGTCATCGAGCGGCGCACGCGCGAGATCCTGGCACTGGGCAGCCTGTGCGTCGCGTCGCGAACCACCGACGCCAACGGACGGGCCCCCGTCTTCTACTACATCCGCCGGCACATCGACGACCTCCGCGGCGCCGGCCTGGAGTACCTCGGCTCCATCAAGGGACAGGTCGCCGTGCCCGTCTCGCTGGACCGCCTGGGCGACCGCGACGGGCGCGGCCCGGCGGCGCGCATCACCGTCGGCCAGCGGAGCTGGCCGGTTACGCCCCTGTGGGCCAACGGCGCCATGCCCTCGCTGTGCCCCAAAGGCGGGCTGACCGGGCCGCTGGTGTTCGCCGGCGCCGCCGGCTGGGACGACCTCAAGGGCCTCGACCTGTCCGGCGCCATCGCCCTGATGCGCTTCGAGGGCGGGTTGAACATCCACCGGCTGTTCGCGCTGGGCTGCCAGGCCGTCATCGTCGTCGAGGACGACTACGTCATGCGCGAGAAGGCCGAGGAGCTGGCCTGCTCCAGCCCGCTGCCCATGCCGCGCTTCTACGTCGACGCCAACACCGGCGCGGCCCTGACGGAGCTGGCCGCGCGGAAGGACTATCGCGTCGGCGCGGCGGACGGGGCCGTCATCGGCGGGCAGACCTGCCGGCTGGAGGGGGGCAACCTCTACGCCGAGCGGCCATTCGAGTCGCCGTTCGCCTACCTGCCGCCCATGCCGCCGGTCCGCTACGAGGTCCGCGGCGACGACCTCATCGACCGCATCGCCACCGACCACGGCGTCAGCGTCGAGGACCTGATGGCCGAAAACCGCCTCACCGCGCCCGACCTGGAGGGGGGCATGGAGCTGGCGATCCCCGGCAAGACCGCCGTCTACAAAGTCAAGCCGGGCGACCTGCTGAACCGCGTGGCCGCACAGTTCGGGCTGGACGCGAGGGCGATCCAGAAGGCCAACAAGCTGCCCTCGGCCGAGCTGGCGGCCGGGCAGGTGCTGACGATCCCCAACCTCGACGACGTGATGGTCGTCCTGGTGCCCGTCGACAGCGTCTCGGTGGCGCCGGACGCCCCGCACGGCGCGAAGACGGCCGCCAACATCGCCATCGCCCTGACGGCGATGGAGCACCTGGCGCGCGACACGACGGTGCCGCGTCGCAAGGGCGTGCTGCTGGGGTTCCTCGACGCCGAGGCGGTGGGGGGCATGACCAGCCGCACCTTCGCCGAATACGTGCTGCGCAGGAGGGGGGAGCTGACGGGCGTGGGCGTCATCGAGCGGCACTTCTCGACGGCGGCGGTGGTGGTGGGCGTGCTGCTGGGGCTGGCCGTCGGGGCGCTGGCCGGGCTGCTCCGCGCCCGCGGGCGGGGGGCGACGGGCGGGCGGCGGATGCTGCACGTGGGCGTCACGGCCGCCTGCGTGGGCGTCGGGGGGTTCCTGTTCACGTTCTTCCCGCAGTGGCTGGGCGGCTACGCCGGCGACGTGACCATCGCCAGCGCCGAGAAATGCCAGGCGGGCCTGAGCTTCCTGAGCGATCCGTCGAAGGCCGCCGGCGACGACGCCAACTCGCAGTGGCTGGCGCAGAACTGGCTGATGGCACGCGTGGAGGAGAGGCGCATCTGGGCGGCCGAGCAGCGCATCGATGCCGACAGGCGCCGCCGCGAGGCGAAGGGCAAGCTGGCGGAGCTGCCGGCCGGGCAGGCCGGCGACGGCGAGCGCGCCGCCCTTGGTCGCGACGAGCGGTCGGCCGCCGGCGACGTGGCCCGCTTCCAGAGCCACATCGACTTCGCCGTGAAGCTGCGCGACGGGACGGTGCAGAACCGCAAGCTGCCCTGGCCGAAGCGCGTGGAGGCGTTCTGCCGGCAGCTCGCCCAAGCCGAGCGCGACGGCGTCGCCGGGCGGATCGGCCTGACGCTGGCGGCCCTGCGCGAGCGCATGGGCGTGGAGCTGGCGCAGGAGCGGCGGCGGCGGGAGTTCACCGGCAACAACCTTCAGACCGTCGGGCGCGTGCTGGCCAGGCTGGATGCCGCCCAGGCGGGCAAGACCGCCGGCGACGCGGGCAAGGCCGACTTCCGCCCGTCGTTCGGCTACCTGCTGGATTTCTCCTCCGGCGGGCAGGTGGTCGGGTTCAAGCGGGCCACGGGCTTCCGCGGGCTGAGCGCTCCGGCCAGCGCCAAGGGGGAGGTGACCAGCTCGGAGCTGGAGCTGTCGGCCACACAGGCGGCGGCGTACGCGGCGCTGCAAGCGAACTGGCCGGAGGAGTGGACGATCTGGCACGAGTCCGACCAGGTGGACCACCCGCTGCTGCGGGTGGGCGACGCGGCGGTGTATCCGGAGTTCTGGGCGGCGTCGGGGGTCGTCGCCAACATCTTCGGCACGCTGGGCGACGTGCAGGAGATGCTGGACACGCCGCACGACCTGCCGCAGCGCACCGGCTTCGCCCGCCTGTCGGTGCAGGCGCGGTCCGCCCTGCTGCTGCTGAAGCTGGGGCTGGAGAGCCACAGCTACTCCCAGCCGGCCACCAGGATCACCGTGCCGAAGTACGGCAAGCTGATCGGCCAGGCGCTGCAGTTCAACATCCGCTCGGGCATCGACGCCCAGGACCCCGTGCCGGGCGTGACGGTCTACTTCCCCGGCTTCAAGAGCAAGCTGGGCGAGGCGGGCGGCAAGAACACGCTGAGCTACAACGGCTCGCGGCGGGGGATGGTGCAGATCTCGCTGCTCAACGGCAGCTACGAGATGCCCCTGATGTGCCTGAACTTCCCGGGCAAGTGGGTGGTGCACGGCTACCGGCTGGACCGCGACAAGGCCCTGTTCGACAAGGTGGTGGACATGGGCCAGGTGGGCACGCAGAAGAAGACGCCCGACTTCAAGCTGCTGGACCGCCAGACGGTCAAGAAGAACCTCATCATGGCCCGGGACCTGTACCCGTTGGTGCTGTTCCCCGGGCCGGACCCGATGGACTACAAGGCGGTGGGCTCGGCCGACGACAAGCAGGACGTGAACATCATCGACGCCGACCGCCAGGGCGAGCCGCAGCACTTCGCCTACGTCAACCCGGCCAACGACTACCACGAGGTGGGCGTGGAGGGCAACATGGTTTTCCTGCCGCCGGGGCGGCGCGTCCGCCTCATGGTGCGCAAGACCATGACGTACAAGATGCTGCTGGTGGGCGACGTGACGGCCAGGCAGCCCAAGGGGGCGGGGCACGTGGTCGGGCCGGTCGGCGACCGGCGCAACCTCGCCGTGCCCGTCACCGCCCTGCAGATCGCCCGCGAGATGCACGCCCTGGCCCGTTACCGTCAGGACGTCTACCGCAGCTACGGCATCACCGACCGCTCGGTGGGCGCGGCGCTGGACCGCAGCGCCGAGAAGATCGCCGTCGCCGAGGCCGCCGTCAAGCGGCGCGACTGGCAGGCCGCCTTCGGCGCCGCGCGCGAAGGCTGGGGCATCCTCATCAAGTTCTACCCCCGCATCCTCAAGCTCGGACGCGAGGCGGTCTTCTCCGCCGTCATCCTCATGGCCCTGCTCGTGCCCGCCAGCGCGTTCCTCGAGAAGCTCCTCGTCGGCGGCAAGAGCATCCTGCGCCACCTGGCCGGCGCAACGGCCTTCTTCGTCGCCGGCGTGGTGTTCCTCAACTTCTTCCACCCCGCCTTCCGCATCTCCGTGTCCCCCTTCATCGTCATGATCGCCTTCACCATGATCCTGATGGCCCTGATCGTCCTGACCATCAGCTACCAGCGCTTCGACGTGCTCGTCCGCCGCGCGCGGGCGGCGGTCGGCGAGGTCGAGGGCGAGGAGATCAGCTTCGCCAGCTCGCTGGCCACCGCCCTGTCGCTGGGCGTCAGCAACCTCAAGAAGCGCCCCGTGCGCACGGCGCTGACCTGCTTCACCGTCACCGTGCTGACCTTCTCGATCATCACGTTCGTTTCCGTGCGCGGGCGCGACGCCATCGAGCGCCGCCCCGTCGCCCTCGACGACACCGCCGGCATCGAGACCGTCGAGCCGCTGGCCCCCGCCTACGAGGGCATCCTCTTCCGCGACACCTCCTGGCGCGCCCTGCCCGACACCTTCGTCTCCGCCGTCTACAGCGAGTTCGGCAGCCGCTTCGAGCTGACCACCCGCGGCCACTACATCCAGGTCGAGGGCGGCAACAACGCCGACCGCGAGGGCGTCAACCAGCTCAAGGTCAACCGCGGGCGAAGGCAGGTCGTCCTGACCGGCGTGATGGCCTTCGAGCCGGCGGAGGAGCGCTTCAGCCGCCTCGACCGGGCGGTCAGCCACCGCCACTGGTTCCGCGGGCCCGACCGCGCCGCCCGCCGCGGGGGCGACCGCCACGTGACCATCCTGCCCGACGACGCCGCACGCCAGCTCGGCATCCGCGAGGCGATGCTCTACGACCTGCGCCTGCGCGTCGCCGACGTGGCCGACTGGACCGCACTGTGCCGCGCGCTGAACGAGCCCAACTGCCCCGCCGCGACGCGCCTGGCCGAACGCCTCGGACCAGCCCGCGAGCTGGCGCGACGCGGCGCCGCCGCCGAGCTCGACGCTACGCGGAAGGCCGACCTCCTGGCCGCCGTCAACGCCCTCCTGCCCGCCGCCGACCTGTTCGCGCCCGACCAGCGGCTCGCCGTCGCCGGCGCCGGCTACCTTGAGGCGGCCGACGCGGCCGCGCCCGATTCGCCCCGCGAGCTGGTCAAGGACCTCACCGCCGAGGACCAGGTCTGGCTTAACGGGCTGATCGTGGAGCGCATCCTCGCCGGCGCGCTGGCCGAGCGGCGCGACGTGCTGCTCCCGGCCGACAAGCTGCCCGTCGTGGTCTTCATGAACGTCCCGTGGCGCGTGGTGGGCATTCTCGACACGGCGCTGGCCGACCGCGTCCGCGACATCACCGGCAAGACGCTGGCGATGGTGGACTACCTGCGCAGCGGGATGAGCGTCAACTCGGCCGCCGGCGACCTCATCAACGAGCCGACCAGCTACCACCTGAGCTGGAGCCGGCTGGTGATCGTGCCGATGGCCGCCGCGGCGGACGTGCAGATCAAGCCGCGTTCCGTGGCCGTGCGGTTCGAGGCCGGCCAGGACCGCCGCGAGTTCTTCCAGGACCTGGCGCTGCGGCTGAACCGCACGATCTTCGCCAACGACGGCGGGCGGCTCAGCCTGATGACGACGCAGGAGAAGCAGTCGGTGGCCGGGCTGGCCAAGATCATCGTGCCGGTGATCCTGTGCATCCTGATCGTGTGGAACACGATGATGGCCAACGTGGAGGAGCGTAAGGGGGAGGTGGGGATGCTGGGCTCGGTGGGCCTCAGCCCGCGGCAGATATCGTTCCTGCTGCTGAGCGAGTCGGCGGTCTTCAGCGTGCTGGGGATCGTGCTGGGGATCTTCGCGGGGCTGCTGTTTTCCAACGGCGTGGCCTGGGCCAACGCCCGCTGGTACTCCGCCGCACAGCTCGACGCCGGCGCCGGGTTCCTCAGCGAGCTGTCGTTCAACTTCACCTCCCTGTCGTCGCTGGCGCTGGCGATGGGCACGGGGCTGGTGGTGCTGCTGGCGACGCTGGTGCCGGCGCGCAAGGCGGCCGCCCTGGCGGCCCCCAGCGGCATGGCCAAGTGGGAGCTGCCCCCCCCCGCCGGCGAGGGCCTCATCCGCTTCGACCTGCCCTTCACGCTGACGCGGGGCAACGCCGTGGGCATGGGCGCGTTCTTCCGGCGGTTCCTGCTGAACCACACCGACGCCGCCAGCAGCGACTTCAACTGCCGCGACGTGCGCGCGGGCGTCCGCGGCGACGGCCAGCAGGCCCTCGCCATCAACGCGCAGATGTGGCTGGCGCCGTACGACCTCGACGTTGCGCAGAACCTGGAGGTCTGCATCGTCCCGACGGACAACGAGGGGGTCTTCGGGGTGGTGCTCGACCTGCGGCGCACCAGCGGCACGGAGGAGGCCTGGCTGCGGACCAACTACAACTTCATGGACCTCGTGCGCTACCAGTTCCTGCTGTGGCGCAACCTCGACCACGCCAGCCGCGACAAGTACGTCGCCGAG
>Ga0172362_10001800_pt1 | contig 18483 bp, 16 predicted proteins | sample LakKivs1_kivu2a2_FD_114534 | JGI IMG/M metagenome (GOLD analysis project Ga0172362, IMG submission 114534) | Sediment microbial communities from Lake Kivu, Rwanda - Sediment s1_kivu2a2 | ecosystem: Environmental > Aquatic > Freshwater > Lake > Sediment | place: Rwanda: Western Province, Lake...
ACAACAACCCGATCGCGTTCATGTTCGAGTCGCTGACCGCGGCGACGTTCCTCGAGCATCCGTACCGGCAGCCCGTGATCGGCTGGCCGACCGACATCGCGGGCTGGAAGCTCTCCGACCTGAAGGCGCACTACGACACGTACTACCAGCCGAACAACGCGTTCCTCGTCGCAGTCGGCGACTTCGACGCACAGGCGATGGGCGAGCTGGTGGAGAGGCACTTCGGCGGCTACCCGCGCGCCGCCGATCCGCCGGCCGTGCGTGCCAAGGAGCCGCCGCCGCGCGGCGAGCGCCGCGTCTCGGTGGAGCGGCCCGCGCGCCTGCCGTTCGTCGCCATGCAGTACGTGGTGCCGAACCTGCACCACCCCGACGCGCCGGCGCTCGAGATGCTCGAGAGCGTCCTGTCCAACGGCAAGAGCTCGCGCTTCTATCAGCGACTCGTCCGCGAGCAGCGCGTCGCCCTCGACGCGGGTGCGAGCTATGCGCGCACCGCCATCGACGACAAGACGTTCACCGTCTCGGCGCAGCCGCAACCGGGCATCTCGGCGGAGCAGCTCGAGAAGGCGCTGCTGGCCGAGATCGACGCGATCCAGCAGGCGCCGCCCGCGCAGGACGAGCTGGATCGGGCGCGCGCGCAGGTCGAGGCCGCCTTCGTGTTCGCGCAGGACTCGATGTTCTACCGTGGCATGCTGCTCGGCACCTACGAGATCGCCGGCGGCTGGCGACAGATCGACGAGTTCCTGCCGGCCATCGAGAAGGTCACCCCCGCGCAGCTGCAGGAGGTCGCGAAGAAGTACTTGACGGCGCAGAACCGGACCACCGGGGTGCTCGTGCCGCTGCCGACCGACGAGTCGGCGCCGCTCGAGCGCATGCCGGCGGGACCGATGTCGTGAGGATGGGGCCGAACATGAATGCCACCTCGCACCGCCGGCGTACCTTCCTCCTCTCGTGGGCCTGCGTCGCGACCGTCGCCGCGGCCACCTCGCCGACGGCACGCGCCGCCGGACCGGCGGTCGAGCGCTCGACGCTCGGCAACGGGATCCGCCTGGTGCTCTCGCAGCAGCGCTCGGTGCCGATCGTCGCGATGAACTGCATCGTCGACGGCGGCGCGCGCGTCGACCCACCCGGCAAGGCGGGTCTCGCGAGCCTGACGGGCTCTCTGCTCTCGGAGGGCACGAAGGGTCGTACCTCCGAGGAGATCTCGCGCCTCATCGACTCGCTGGGCGGCTCGTTCGACACCGGCACGTCGAGTGACTGGGTGCTGGTGAGCGCCGCGGTCCTGTCGCGGGACTTCGCGACCGGCGTCGACCTGGTCGCGCGCAGCCTGCGCGAGCCGACCTTCCCGCCCGACGAGGTCGAGCGGCGCCGCAAGGAGATCCTCGGCGAGCTCGAGGCGGACGAGGACGAGCCGGGGCTGGTCGCCCAGCGAGCGTTTCGCAAGGCGCTGTTCGGCGATGCGGCGTACGGTTCTCCGGTCGAGGGCACGCCCGCGAGCGTCCGGCAGCTCACGCGCGACGACGTGCTCGCCTACCACCGCGACGAGATCCAGCCCGCGCGGACGATCTGCGCCGTCGTCGGCGACGTTCCGGTCGTCGAGATGAAGGCCACTTTCGAGCGCCTGCTCGGCGACTGGCAGGGCTCGGGCAAGCCGCTCACCGCCAAGGCCGCGAGCGCCCCGCCTGCGAGGTCGGTCGTCGTCGACCGTCCGGTGACGCAGGCGAGCATCGTGCTCGGCCAGATCGGCATCGCACGCTCCAACCCAGACTACTTCCCGCTCCTGCTGATGAACTGGGTGCTCGGCGGCGGCGGCTTCAACTCACGCCTGATGCAGACGATCCGCACGAAGGGCGGGCTCGCCTACTCGGTCGCGAGCGCGTTCGAGAGCAGCAAGCTGCCGGGCGTGTTCCAGGTGGCCCTGCAGACCAAGGTCGAGAGCGCCGCGGAGGCGATCCGGCTCGTCCGTGCGGAGATCCGGAAGCTGCACGACGAGGGTGCGACCGATGCCGAGCTCGACGCCGCCAAGGACTACCTGACCGGCAACTTCCCCCTGCGACTCGACTCGACCGGCAAGCTGGCGGGCTTCCTCGGGCAGATCGAGTACTTCGGGCTCGGTGACGACTACATCGAGCGCTACGCGGAACGCGTTCGCGCCGTCACGCTGGCCGACGTGAAGAAGGCCGCCGGTAAGTACCTGCGGCCCGAAGAGCTCATCCAGGTCGTGGTCGGACCGCAGGCGAAGCTCGCCGAGCAGGGCATCGTCGCGACCGGCGGTGCGAGCGACGCAGCGGCGGGCGCTGCAGCGACGGCGCCAGCGCTCGCGGCGCAGCCGGGACGCTGAGCTCTGGCAGCGAGCGACGACGTCGGCGCACGGCGTCGCCTCGCGCGGTCAGCGGGCTCGACCGCCGCGGCGAACGAGGCGACCCGGTGATGCGCCGACACTGTTCCTGGAGATAAGTTCCCTTGACTCGCTGGAGCCCGGCAATTACGTTGCTCGTCCGCGGTGCAGTCCCTCGCCCTTTCCTATCCGGTCGCGAGAACGTCCGGGAAGCCACTCCTGGCATCCCGCCCCGAGAAATCTCCACACGCACCGGCGCCTCGCCGCGTGGGACACGTTGCCGGCGGGCTCTTCGCCGAAAGTTGAACCTCCGTGCAGGGCCGGCGCAACAACGCTCGAAGCCGACAGCCAAGTCGGCAGCATCCGGCGAGCGTCGCCCCGCGTAACGCGCTCAAGAACACCGACCGTCAGCGCGCCTCGGCCGCTGCCGGGACGGCGGCCAACACAGTGGGCAAGAGAGTGGGAAAGTCGACGAAGCAGCCTCCCGCAAAAAAAGCCGCCAGGACCACGACCGCTGGAAAGCCCGCGCCCCGCGGAAGAATCGAGAGCGAGCCCCGGACCGCGAAGCGCCCGGCCACCGCGCCGACCGCCGGCAAGCGGGTCGGCGAGGCGGCTCTCGTCGTGGCCGAGGCGCCAACCCCCAACGGAGCCGCGATCGACCGCCGCTCCGACCCGAAGCTGAAGAAGCTCATCGATCTCGGGAAGGAGCGCGGCTACCTCACCCAGAACGAGATCAGCGAGAACCTGCCCAAGCAGCTCGCCTCGCCCGACGAGATCGACGGCGTCATGTCGATGCTCGGCGAGATGGACATCGAGGTCGTCGACAACGCCGAGGGCGATGCCGACTTCACGGCGCCCGAGAAGGAAGACGCGTCCGACTGGGTCGCCGAGGAAGATGCGCCAGCCGAGGCCGAGGTGGCGACCCCCGGCGCTTCCGACACGTCGGACCCGGTCCGCATGTACCTGCAGGAGATGGGCGGCGTGCCGCTCCTCTCGCGCGAGGAAGAGGTCGCGATCGCCAAGCAGATCGAGGCCGGCGAGAACGAGATCAAGGAGTCCATCTTCTCGATCCCGCTCGCGCTGCAGTACATCATCACCCTCGCCCAGAAGCTGAAGGACGAGGAGCTGTCACCGCGCGAGGTGTTCGGCGACGAGGACGAGGGTGACAAGAACTCGGAAGAGCAGGAGCAGGACGAGCGCGACCTGAAGCGCGTCGAGGCCTTCTTGAAGCACCTGCCGGGACTCAAGAAGCTCGCCGCCGAGCGCGCGCGCTTCGAGGAGACGGGAAGGGGCCGCAAGTCGGGCGCCGAGAGCGCGAAGCTCGACAAGAAGCGCCAGGCGCTGTCGGAGAAGATCCAGGCAGCGCTGTTCGCAATGCCGCTCAACCGCAAGCACATCAGCGACATCGCCGAGAAGCTCAAGGAGGCGGTGGCGCTCGTCGACCGCCCGCGCGACCTGATGCGCAGCGCGATGCGTCGCAGCGGCAAGAGCGAGGACGAGCTGCTGCGCCACCTGCGCCGCGTGAAGCCGAACGAGCGGGCGACCGCGGTGAGCGTCGGCCGGGCGCTGCACATCCCCGCCGACGACGTCGTCGAGCTGGGGTCGAACCTGCGCGCCGGCCGTGCCCACGCGTCCCAGGTCGAGCGTGAGGTCGGCATGTCCACCGACGCGCTGCGCGAGGCGATCTCGCGGCTGCGGCGCGGCGAGTGGAAGGCGTCGGAAGGCAAGCGCGCGCTGATCGAGGCCAATCTGCGCCTCGTGGTCTCGATCGCGAAGCGCTACACCAACCGCGGCCTCGGCTTCCTCGACCTGATCCAGGAAGGCAACATCGGCCTCATGCGCGCGGTCGAGAAGTTCGAGTACCAGCGCGGCTACAAGTTCTCGACCTACGCCACGTGGTGGATCCGCCAGTCGGTGTCGCGGGCGATCGCCGACCAGGCGCGCACGATCCGCATCCCCGTGCACATGATCGAGACCATCAACAAGGTGCTGCGCACGTCTCGGTATCTGGTCCAGCAGCTCGGTCGCGAGCCCTCGCCCGAGGAGATCGCGACCCAGATGGAGATGCCGGCGGACAAGGTCAGGAAAGTCCTCAAGATCGTCAAGGAGCCGGTCTCCCTCGAAACGCCGATCGGCGACGACGAGGAGAGCGCGCTGGGCGACTTCGTCGAGGACCGGCAGAGCGTGTCGCCCGCGGACGCGGCGATGGCGATCAGCCTCGAGGAGCAGACGCGCAAGGTCCTCGCGACGCTGACGCCGCGCGAGGAGCAGATCCTGCGCATGCGCTTCGGTATCGGCGAGCGCTCCGACTTCACGCTCGAGGAGGTCGGTCAGCGCTTCGCGGTCACCCGCGAGCGCATCCGGCAGATCGAGGCCAAGGCGCTGCGCAAGCTGCGCAACCCGGCGCGTGCGAAATCGCTGGAAACCTTCGCCGGCTGAAGGCATGATCCGGGTGGCGGGACGGTCCCGCCGCTCGTTGGACGTGGACGGAAGCCTCGCCCGGCCATCACGGCTCGGGAGAGGGGGGAGGACGTGGTCCTCCTCGGTGGGCGAGTGCCCGGGGGTGACCCAGACCTCCGGGTGGCGACGCAGGCTGCCTCACCCCGGGGCGGCACGATCGCATCTCGGTTGGGCTGGACGTGGTGGTGGAGTCGATCATGCTGCAGGACACTCTCGAGAAGGAGCTCAAGGAGTGGCGCGAGAGCCGTAGCCGGATGAACGCAGCGGCGGCCGAAGCCCGGGTGAAGACCTTCTCGTCGCACGGCGAGAATCGCCGGGTGAAGGTCAACGGCCAGGAAGTGGTGGTCGTGAGCCGCGCCAAGCGCCCGAGCTAGGCCGGGCCCCGAGCACGGATCCGCCTCGGAGATCCCCGGGGCGACTGACGCGGCCGACGCAGCGCGTCCCGACCGTCGGCAGGCGTGTTTGCGCCTGGCCTCGCCGGTTCGCGGAGCTGCCGACGCATCGCGCATGGAGAATCGTGCGAAGCCGCAGCACCTTACGGCTTCGTCATGTCCGCTGCGCTGCGTACGACGCCGTTTTCTCGGACCTTTCCCTGCACCCTGCGGCGGCGCGTGCCTTGCGTTCGCGCAGACCGCCGAAAAAAAGACAGCCGATACGCTCTACGGATAGGGATTCCCGGGATCCTTCCGTAGACGCCTCCTACCTCACCGACCGACCACCGTTGCGGGCCGAGAGCGTGGCGCAAATCATCACTGGAGCGTTCACCATGAACTGCAGAAAGACCCTCGCCTGCCTCGCGCCTGCCGTCGTCGCCCTGCTGCTGCCGGCCCTCGCGGCCGCACAGACCGTCCCGGTGGCCTACGTGACGAACCAGACGCTGAACGTGGTGCACATGTTCCGCACCACCGACTAGTTCCCGCTCGGGAACATCGCGGTGGGCGCGTCGCCGACCGGGATCGCGATCCCGACCGCCGGCGGGTTCGCCCTCGTCGCCAGCAAGGGCAACAACACGGTCAGCCGGATCGACCTCGCCACCTCGACGGTGACGGCGACGATCCCGGTTCCAGGCAACCCCACTGCGGTGGCAGTCCGGCCCGACGGCAGCAAGGCGTAACGTCGTGCAGCCCAACAACTGCCCGCCGCCGGTCGTCCCGACGCCGACGCCGACGCCGACGCCCATCGGTCCCACGCCGATGCCGACCCTCGGCCCGAGTCCGACGCCGACCCCGCTGCCGCCGTGCACGGTGTCGATCATCGACACCGCGAGCAACACGGTGACCGGAACCATCCCGGTCGGCCGCGATCCGTTCGCGATCGCCGTCGCGCCGAGCGGCGGCTTCGCGTACGTCACCAACCGTGCCGACGATACAGTCTCGCTGATCGACACCTCGACCGACACGGTGATCGACGAGCTCGAGGTCGGCGACACGCCGGAGGGCGTCTTCGTCGGCTTCGGCGCGGTCTACATCACCAACGACGTGAGCGAGTTGGTGACGGTCTACCGTGAGGTCGACTTCCAGCCGCTCGCGACGATGCCCACGGGCGCGGGCCCGCTCTCGATCGCGGTCTCGCCGGACGGTAAGTCGGCCATCGTCGGCAACGACTCCGACGCCACGGCCACCATCTTCGACACCGATGTGAACGCCGTCCGCGCCACGGTTGCGGTGGGAACGAACCCGGCCGGAGTTGCGATCACGACCGACTCGACGCGTGCGATCGTCGCGAACAGCACCTCAGGATCGATCTCGATCGTTCCCCTCGACGGCAGCGCGCCAACCAACCTCAGCGTGCTCGGCTCGCCGGCCGGCGTCGCCACCACACCGACGCCGTACTTCGTGATCGACAAGACCGCCCTGCCGGCACCCGTCGCCGCCGGTGGCACCATCGTCTACACGATCACCTACGAGAACCGCGGTAGCGCCAACGCGACCGGCGTCACGATCACCGACACCGTTCCCACCGGGCTGACCTTCGTCAGCGCCACTGCGGGCGGTGCCCTGGTGGGTACCGACGTCGTGTGGACGATCGGGGATCTGCCGATCGGCGGTGCGGGGGAGATCGAGGCAACGTTCATCGTCGATCCGCTCATCGTCGACGGTACCGTGCTGACCAACTCGGTGACCATCGCCGACGCGCTGCTCAACCAGGCGACCGACGTCGTCGAGGTCGCGACGCGCGTGCCGGGCGGCTTCGGCGTGAGCAGCGCGAGCTATACCCGGAGGGGCGACGGCGCGCGGCGCGACACGCTCAAGATGCGCGCCGAGTTCCTGCTGCCCACCGACTTCGACAACGACGGTCTCCTGATCGCCTGGACGAACTCGTCGCAGATCCTCGACGTGTTCACCATTCCGCCCGGCGCCTTCTCGCACCGGCCCGGGACGACCCGCTTCCGCTTCAACGGATTCCTGGCCGACGGGAGCCGGGTGCTCGTCCGCCTGAACAAGAGCAGCAACGGCCTCTGGAAGATCAGCCTCACCCACGCGCGCCTCACCCTGCCGGTGGTCACCGACTTCGACATCCTGATGACCGGCGTCTGGGGACCCGACCTGGTGGCGAGCCAGCGCACGTTCGAGCTCAAGCGCTCGAAGCCCGGCTCGCAGAAACTCTTCTACCGCGGCATCGGGTCTGGCGGGAACTGAGCCGGAGAGGCCGGACCGGCCGCGAGCGGGGGGCGCGAGCGATCGCGCCCCCCGCCGGCGTCGTTTCGGTCGGTCGCGTGGGCATCGATCGGCTGCTGGCGACGACCCGCCGCTCGGGCTAACCTCGAGGGGAAAGATGGCCGCACCCGATCGCGAAGGCGATACCTCCGTCGTCACCCGGACGCGCACCGAGAAGAAGCTCGAGCGTCCCAAGCTGTACCGAGTCCTGCTCCACAACGACGACTACACGACGCGCGAGTTCGTCGTGTGGATCCTCGAGGTGGTGTTCCACCGGAGCGAGGTCGAGTCCGTGCAGATCATGCTGCACGTACACAACAACGGCGTCGGCGTCGCAGGCGTCTACCCGTTCGACGTGGCGCAGGCGAAGGTCGAAAAGGTCCTCGAGCTGGCGGAGCAGAACGAATATCCGCTGCTCTCGACCCTGGAACCGGAATGAGCGCACCTTCCATCACGCAGGATCTGCAGGCCTCGCTGCGCCAGGCGATCGAGGAGGCGCGCAAGCGCCGCCACGAGTACTTGACGCTCGAGCACCTGCTGCTCGCCCTTCTCGACAACCCCGAGGTCGCGCGGATGCTCGACGCGCTCGGCGCCGACGCGGAGACGCTGCGCCGCGAGCTGCAGCAGTTCCTTGCGGAGGCTCTCGAGACGCTGCCCGCCGGCGTGCACAAGCCGCCCGAGGAGACGCCCGGCATCCAGCGTGTCCTGCAGCGCGCCGCCGTGCACGCGCTCAGCGCGGAGCGCAACTCGATCGACGGACCGGCGGTGCTCGTCGCGTTCTTCCGCGAGCCGAGCTGCCACGCCCTCTACCTGCTCGAGCAGCAGGGACTCACCCGCCTCGACGTGCTGCGCTACGTCTCGCACGGGCTCAACCCGGAAGGCGTCGGCGGCATCGGCGCGGGTGGCGAGTCGTCCGACGACCGCGACGAGGTGTCGTCGGCCGGCGACGACGAGCAGAGCCCGATCCGCGACCCGCTCGGCACGTTCTGCTCGGACCTGCGCCAGCGTGCCGCCGAGGGCAAGATCGACCCGCTGATCGGCCGCGAGGCCGAGCTCGAGCGCACGATCCACGTTCTCGCGCGCCGGCGGAAGAACAATCCGGTGTTCGTCGGCGAGCCGGGCGTCGGCAAGACGGCGATCGTGGAGGGCCTCGCGCGCCGTCTCCATGAGGGCGCAGTGCCGGCCGCGCTCAAGGCGTCGACGATCTACGCGCTCGACATGGGCGCGCTGATCGCCGGCACCAAGTTCCGCGGCCAGTTCGAGGAGCGCATCAAGGCGGTGCTGAAGGCGCTCAAGCAGAAGCCCGGCGCGATCCTGTTCATCGACGAGATCCACACCGTCGTCGGAGCCGGCGCGACCAGCGGCGGCACGATGGACGCCTCGAACCTGCTCAAGCCCGCGCTCGCGAACGGCGAGCTGCGCTGCATCGGTGCCACGACCTACCCCGAGTACAAGGCGTCGTTCGAGCGCGACCGAGCGCTCGAACGACGTTTCCAGAAGATCGACGTCAAGGAGCCCAGCGTCGCGGAGACGATCGAGATCCTCAAGGGCCTGGCACCGCGCTACGCCGAGCACCACGGCGTGACGTACGACGAAGGCGCACTCGAGGCCGCAGCCGAGCTGTCGTTCAAGCACATCAACGACCGCCACCTGCCCGACAAGGCGATCGACGTCATCGACGAGGCCGGGGCCGCAGACAGCATCCTGCCCGAGGAGCGCCGCCGCCACGTCGTCGGCACGCACGAGGTCGAGGTCGTCGTCAGCAAGATGGCCCGCATCCCCGAGAAGACCGTTTCGGTGTCGGCGCGCGAGCAGCTCGAGCGGCTCGCGCCGGAGCTCCAGAAGGTCATCTACGGGCAGGACCACGCGATCGAGCAGCTCGCGTCGGTCATCAAGCTGCAGCGCTCGGGGCTCGGCCACGGCGAGCGGCCGATCGGCTCGTTCCTGTTCGCGGGCCCGACCGGCGTCGGCAAGACCGAGCTCGCGAAGCAGCTCGCGAAGATCCTGGGCGTCGAGCTGCTGCGCTACGACATGAGCGAGTACATGGAGAAGCACACCGTGTCGCGGCTCATCGGCGCGCCGCCCGGCTACGTCGGCTTCGACCAGGGTGGTCTGCTGACGGATGCGGTGCGGAAGAACCCGCACGCCGTGGTGATGCTCGACGAGATCGAGAAGGCGCACCCGGACCTCTTCAACGTCCTGCTGCAGGTCATGGATCACGCCACCCTCACCGACAACACCGGTCGCAAGGCCGACTTCCGGAACGTCGTGCTGATCCTCACGACCAACGCGGGCGCGCGCGACATGGCTGCATCGTCGATCGGCTTCACCGGCCCTGGCGAAGGGGGCGGCTCGTCCAAGGCCGCGATCGAGCGCACGTTCAGCCCGGAGTTCCGCAACCGCCTCGACGCGATCGTGCAGTTCAACCCGCTCGATCCGGTGGCGATCGCGCGCGTCGTCGAGAAGAACCTGGCCGAGCTCCAGGCGCAGCTCGTCGACAAGCACGTGACGCTCGAGCTGACGGAGGCCGCGAAGGAGTACCTCGCCGAGAAGGGCTTCGACCGCGCCTTCGGCGCGCGTCCGATGGCGCGGCTCGTGGAGAAGGTCCTCAAGCGGCCGCTCGCGGACGCGATCCTGTTCGGCGACCTGGTGGACGGCGGCAAGGCCGTGGCCGACGTCGCGGGCGGCGAGATCGTGCTGCGCTTCGAGCGCCGGGCCGCCTGATCTCCCGCCCGACGAACGAGACCCGCGCCCGGCCGCTGCGATGAAGAGCCAAGACCGAGTTCCCGAGACCACCGGGTCGCTGCGCGGGCACGGCGTCACGTTGCGCTACTCGCGCTGGCAGGGCGGCGGCGCGCCGATCGTCGTGCTGCACGGCGGCGGCCAGACACGGCACGCCTGGGAGGACAGCTGCGCGCACCTCGGCGACCTCGGCTACGACGTGACGGCGCTCGACCTGCGGGGGCACGGCGAGAGCGAGTGGGCACCGAACCAGGACTACGGGCTCATGCACTTCACCGCGGACGTGGTCGCGGTGCTGCCACAGCTCGGCCACCCGCGGGCGGCGCTGCTCGGCTTCTCGCTGGGCGGCCTCGTGAGCCTCTACTTGACGTCGCGCCACCCCGAGCTCTGCGCGGCGCTCATGCTGGTGGACGTCGCACCCCGCCTCGAGACCGAGGGCGTGCGCCGCATCCGTGACTTCATGACGCGGCACGAGAGCTTCGGCTCGCTCGACGAGGTGGTCGCGGCGCTGCGCGAGTACAACCCGAGCCGCCCACCCGACTCGATCCGTCCCGAGTCGCTCGAGCGCAACCTGCGCCAGCGTCCCGACGGGCGCTGGGAGTGGCACTACGATAAGTACTTCCGGACCCCGGTCACCGACACGGCGGACGGCGCGTACCGCTCCCGCATCATGGGCCTGTCGCACGAGGAGCTCCTCGCGGCCGCGCGCACCGTCCGCGTGCCGACCCTCGTCGTGCGCGGCGCGACGAGCGACGTGCTCAGCGAGGATGGGGTTCGCGAGCTGCTCGAGACCATCCCGCACGCGGAGGCCGCGACGGTCGAGCGCGCCGGACACCAGGTGGCCGGCGACCGCAACGATGCGTTCCTGGTGGCGCTCACCCCGTTCCTCGCGCGGGCGTATCCCGTCCGCCCACAAGACGCCGAGCGGCAGGTCCCCGCCTGAGGTCCCGACCGGGCTCGCAGACGGCGGGGGCCGAATGCGGGACCGACAGCGGGATCGAGCCGCCGATCCCGTCCCGTTTCCGGACGGCCCTGCCAGGTGGAGCCCTCCTCGATCACGGTGCCCGTGCCGGACCTGCGGAATCGGCCGGCTCCGCGTCGCCGCTCTGCCAGCGCCGCACCGCCGGGTCCCACACCATCTCGCAGCGCTGCGCGTAGCGTCGCTCCTTGACCGAACCCTCGCGCCAGTAGCGGGCAAAGTCCGCCCCGTGGCGACCGAGCAGGCGCACCAGCCAGTGTGGGGCTTCGTCGGCATTCGCCCCCGACCAGGGGAGCATTCCCGCGAGGTCGAGCGTCGCCTTCAGCCCGATGAAGACCCCGAAGAAGCCCGCGTCGGCGCCGAGCAGGGCGAGGAGCGGCATCCCGCCGAGGATCGTGAAGTGCATCACGAACACGCGCCCGAGCGTCGCCCCGGCGCGGTTCTTCAGCTCGAGGAACGGCCACCGCCGCAAGCGCGTCAGATCCACGAGGAAGCCCCCGAGGAGGATCCCGACGAGGATCGTCGCACCGGACTCGAGGCGTGCCCACTCCGGCTTCTGCTTCAGGACGCCGAAGAGGATCAGCGCGACGAAGATCCCCTGGACGAGCGTGAAGAACAGGGCGAGCGCGCCATAGTGGACCATGTAGCGGCGCATCGATCGCGGCGGCGGCTTGAGGTCGTCTGCGCCGAGCGGATCCGCGTCCGGTCGTCGGGTCGGCCTTCTCCTGGCGGCCGCGGATCCCCGGCGCGACGGGCTCGTCTCCAACGGATCGAGGATGTGCCCGCGCTTGCGCGTGAGCCGGGCGTGCACGCCGATGCGCAACGCCCAGAGGATCCCGCCGACCAGGTTCTCGAGCCAGTAGAGAGCGATCGCCGTCGCCGGCGACCACCCGTCGAGGAAGAAACCGCCCGCCGGAACGGCGTTGACCCCGACCACCTGGGCCGCACGCAGGAGTCCCGCGATCACGCGTCAGGCCCACCAGGGAGAACGACTCGCACGCGCCGTTCGTCTTGCATCGCGCGCAGGGTCTGGCAAGGACACCGTCGGGGTGCGCGCGAGCAGGCCGGCCACGGGCTGTCGGGCTCCTCCTCGGCGGCGACGGGATCGCGCGTCGCCCCCGCGTGACGTGGTCGCGCGGCCTGATTCCCCGCCCGGCAGCCAGCTCGATCCGCAGGCCGCCTCGGGCCGGATCGCTCCACGGAGCTATTGCGGCACTCGACTCGGACCGAGAAAAGGTGTCGAGATGGAGTGCACGCTCCGCCTGCTCCGCGGCCTCCTGGACTTCTTCGGTCTCGGACCCGTGCGGCGGCCCGCGGCTCCACGGGGGACGACCATGCCAGAGGTGTCGAGCCAGTTCGAGCTGCGCCAGCTGCTGAAGGCGTACCGCCGCGGATGGATCTCCGACGAGCTCTTCGAGGAGCAGCTCCGCGAGATCCAGGGCACGTCGTCCGCCGAGGGCAACGGCACGTCGGACGAGGCTCCCACGAAGGTCTATCGCGTGGGCGAGCGGACGTTCCCGACCGAGCGCGAGATGCTGCTGCACTTCCTCGACGAGTTCCGCGCCGGCGAGACCTTCGGCGGCGAGGTGTTCGCGCTCTGGTACGCGGTGTCGCCCGACCCGCGCGTGCGCGGCGGCCTGCAGGTGGTGCGCGAGCGCGAGGCGATGCACGGCAAGCTGCTCGCGGCGCGGATCGCGGCGCTGGGCGGCAAGTGCCAGGCCGCGCTGCCCGAGAAGTTTCAGTCCGCCGCCCGCGCGAAGCTGGGCTCGCCCACGGTGTCCGACGCCGACAAGCTCGCCGACTTCGTGCGCCGGCTGCCGGACGTCGAGGCTGCCGTGGCGCCGATCCGCGCCGTGATCGGGCAGATCGAGGACGACTGCGAGTCCCGCGCACTCCTCGAGAACATCCTCGAAGACGAGATGGCGACGGTGCGCTGGTTCCACGCGACGCCCGCGGCCGGCTGATCCGCGGAGACCGCACCGCACGCCCGGCGGCCCGTCGTGCCGCGCGGCGCCCTGTGCTGGTCGAACGATACCCGGGGCGGGGCCCTGCGCTGGTCGGACGATACCCGGGCGGGCCCTCCGCTGGTCGTACGGTACTCGGGCCTGGGCGCGGTCCGTCTCGGGACGCTACCCGGTTGACATCCGCAGTCGTGGTACGGCAATCCTACCGGGTTGCGGTCGCCGCGCCGCCCCGTCCGGGGCGGCTTGCCGCCGCGAAATCCCCGGCAAATCCGGCAAGTCGAAGAGATTCTTCAAGGGAGGTCTGCGTCAAATGCTGCTCGAAGGGAAAGTTGCGATCATCACGGGTGCTGGCCGCGGCATCGGCCGCGAAGAAGCCCTGCTCATGGCGAAGCACGGCGCGAAGGTCGTCGTGAACGACCTCGGCGCCCACTTCGACGGCAGCGGCGCGCCGACCGGCTCGCCCGCGCAGGAGGTCGTCGCCGAGATCAAGAAGATGGGCGGCGACGCGATCGCGAACGGCGAGAGCGTGACCGACCACAAGGGTGCGAAGCGCATCCTCGAGTGCGCGCTCGACACCTTCGGCAAGGCCAACATCCTGGTCAACAACGCCGGCATCCTGCGCGACCGGATGATCTTCAACATGGACGAGGAGTCCTGGGACTCGGTCGTCGCGGTGCACCTCAAGGGCGCCTACAACATGTCGCACCACCTCTGCGCGTACTGGCGCGAGGAGCACAAGAAGGGCAACGCGCTCAACGGCCGTGTGATCAACACGGCGTCGGACGCGGGGCTCCTCGGCAACGTCGGACAGAGCAACTACGGCGCCTGCAAGGCTGCGGTCGCCGCGATGGCGATCATCATCGACGGCGAGATGCGCCGCTACGGCGTGACCGCGAACGCGATCGCCCCGCTCGCGCGCACCCGTCTCACCGTCGAGGCGACGCCGTCCACGGCCGGCCTCATGGGCGGCGAGGTCAAGGCCGGCGAGTTCGACGTGTGGGGACCGCAGAACGTCGCGCCGCTGGTCACCTGGCTCGCGAGCGACGACGCGGCCGACGTACACGGCGAGGTGTTCCGCGTCGGTGGCGGCACCGTGTTCCTGCTGCAGGGCTGGCGCACGGTCGGCAAGGTCCGTCAGCAGGCGACGTGGGATCCGGCGAAGCTCGGCCCGGCGCTCAAGGCGGAGCTCGCCAAGGGCATCACCACCAAGGAGAGCCTCGCCGACGTCATGGGCTCCGGCCTGTAGCCACGGCTCGTGGGGGAGCCGGAGCGCGTCCGCGCCTCCGGTTCCCCTCGCACCATGTATCCCTACCGACACGTTCTCTTCGTTTGCCACGCCAACACGTCGCGCAGCGTGATGGCGGAGCACCTGCTGGTCCGCCTGCTGTCCGACCACGCGGTGCCGGCCGACGCCGTCCTCGTCACGTCGGGCGGCATCGCGCCCTACGCGCGTGATGGCAGCCTGGTCTCGCTCGACACGCGGCTCGTCCTGCGCGACGTCGACATCCACCTCGAGCCCGACGCGGTCGCGCGCGATCTCAAGCGCGGCCACCGGCACCTGCTCGACCAGGCCGACCTCATCGTCACCATGACCGGGGAGCAGGTGCGGATGGTCCTCGCGCAGATGGGCGACACGGAGAAGATCGCCAAGCCCGTGATCACGCTGCGCGACTTCGCCGACCTCGGCGGTGACATCGCCGACCCCGCCGGCCAGGACGAGGACGTGTTCACCGCGACCCGCAACAAGGTCGCGCACGCGCTCGAGCACGCGCTGCCGAAGCTGGTGCCGGGCGCACCGGTCCGCGACATCGCGACGTGCGCGGACTGCGCCGCGGAGCGCGCCGGAGCCTGAATCCGGCCGCCGCGGGGGTCATGCGCGGCGACAGCGGCGACTACTTCGCCACCTCCTGAAAGAGGGCGCGGTCGTCGAGCCGGATCGCCGTGAGCTTGTTGCCCCACACGGCGCCGGTGTCGAGGCCGATCGCGCGATCCGCGAGGTGCAGGCCGAGTGCCGCCCAGTGGCCGAACACCACGGTGACGTCCTTCTCCTTGCGGCCCGGGACGTCGAACCACGGCCTGCAGCCGGCCGGTGCCGCCTCGGGCGGACCGCTGAACTCGAGGTTCGGCACCCCGTCCTTCCGGCAGGTGCGCATGCGGGTCAGGGCCTGCACGATGGTGACGATCCGCGCCAGGCCGGCGAGGTCGTCGCGCCACTTCCGCGCAGGCTCGCCGAGCGACGTCAGCAGCTGCGCCGCATCCCGGCTCTGCAGCATCTCCTCGGCCTCGCCCGCGAGGTGCTCCGCGTCGTCGGCCGTCCACGCGGGCAGAATTCCGGCGTGGACGACGAGGTGACCGTTCTGGCGAAACGCGAGCGGACGCGTGCGCAGCCAGTCGATCATGTCGCCGCGGTCGCGTGCGTCGAGCACGCCGTCGAGCGTGTCGCGCTTCTTGCGCCCGGTCACGCCGAGCGCGCGCGAGATCAGATAGAGGTCGTGGTTGCCGAGCACGGCGCGCACCGACTTGTCGTTGCGCATCGCCCAGCGCAGGACCTCGGCCGACTGGGGTCCGCGATTGACGAGGTCGCCGACGAGGAGGACGCGATCTCTCGCCGGATCGAACTCGATCCGCTCGAGAAGGCGCTTCAGCATGCCGAAGCAGCCCTGAACGTCACCGATCGCGTAGGTCGCCATGTTCCAGCCCCCGTCCGCCACCCACCTGCAAAGGGGACGGTAGCACCGCGAAGCCCGGGAAGGCAGCCGCCACTCAGCGGTGCGCGCGCGAGCGGCGCGCGCACCGCCGATGGGCCGCGACGATCTCGCCGAGCGTCGGCAGCGTGCGCAGCGGCCCCGGAGAGACCACGCGCGGGCGCGCCTCGCCCGACACGATCTTCGCCAGCCCGTCGGCGAGCAGCGGCGGCACCTCGAGCATCATGCGCGCCCGCGTCGCGCGGAGCGTCGCGACCAGCGAGCGCTGCCAGACGATCGGCATCGTTCGCTGGGCGATCACGGCGCCCGCGTCCAGCCGCGCGACGACCTCGTGCAGCGTGAGCGTCATCGCGTCGAGACCTGCGTGGACCTCCCAGAAGACCGGCGGCATGCCGCGGCAGAACGCGGGGTCGCTCGCGTGGACGTTCAGCAGGGGAACGCCCATCGCGTCGAGCGAGGCTCGCGGGATGGGCGACCCGCCGAAGACCACGGCGAGGTCCGCGCGCACGTCGGCGAGCGCGTCGCGCACCACCGGGTCGTCGGTCGCGATCGCGTTCATCCAGCGCTGTCCGGCCGCGGGCGTCGCGGTCGGGATCGTCGCCCCCCGCATCGACACGTGCTGGAGGGCGCGCCAGGCGAAGTGCTCGACCAGGTGCGCTACCGGCGACCTCCCGGTCATGCGCGCGCGCCGCGCGATTCCGGCGCGCAGGTCGCGCAGCCGGTCGGCGAGCAGCTTCGATGGATGCGTGCATACGACCAGCGGGATCTCGATGCCGATCCGGCGATGCAGCTCGAGGTCGCGCACGAAGCCGTCGAACAGGCCGACCGCCGACGTGAGGACGGCGACGCGGGTCACGGCCGGCTCCGCGCCGTCGCGCCGTCGAGCACCGCCACCACGTCGGCGGCAAGCCCCTGCCTCGCGAGGCGCCAGCGGCGGGCACGCTCGAGCGCCTGCCACGGCAGGCGGCGATGTCGCGGCAGGTGCCGGTGGAACACGATCTCGATCTCGGCCGCCGGCTCGGCGCCGCGCCGCCGCTTGAAGTCGCCGTTGCCGCCCCCCTGGTTGAGCACGAGGCCGCGCTCCTCCACGACCACGACGTCGTCCGTTGCGATCAGCCGGTAAAGGCCGAGCGAACGCGGCAGCGTCGTGTCGTAGCCGCCGATCGTCCACCAGATGACGCCGTCGCGGATCAGGCGCACGTTGAAGGCGATCAGGTTGCCGTCGCTGCCGGTCCAGCCGCGGACCTCGAACGCCCCGGACACGACGAGAAGCCGGAAGAACTCTGCCGTGAATTGCGGATTGAGCCTGGCCGGATGCCGTTCGAGGTACAGCGACCGGTAGAGCACGCAGAGTCGGTCCGCCTGCGCGGCGAGGAGATCCGGATCGGTCGTCATCCGCGGCGCGTGCCGCCCGTGGAGCGCGAAGTCGGCGTTGCGGTTGTGGCGGATGCCGCGCAGGGCCCCGCCCGGCCAGGCGCGTCCAGGCCGTTGCAGGTGGACCACCCGGCTCGGCACGACACGGCCCCCGAGACCGATCAGCGTGCGGGCGAGGTCTGCCGAGAGCGCGGGGACGACGCCGGGCACGACGATCGCGTGTCCGGGCCAGCTGCGTTCGCTAGCGGAGAGCAGGTTCGCGAGCGCAGCGCGGTCCGGAGGCAGCGGCTGCGCCGAGGGAAACAGCCAGTGGTTGACCAGGACGACGCGGTCGAAGCCGGCGCGACGCAGCACCGCCTCGGCCGATCGTGCGGCGCCGCGAAGACCGAGCCGCGCGACAGGCCCCCGCACGCGGCCGAGCTCGTGGAGCGGATAGGCGATGTAGTGCGCGGTCGGCGACGCGGCGGCCGCCTTGCCCGGCCGTCCGTCGCTGACCAGCATCGGGACCGTGCGCTCGCCGACCGTCCGCAGCGTCACGACGAGCCCCCGTCCGTTGGCCATGTACGTGCCGACGCCCCTCGCCGCGATGGCTTCGAGGTAGTCGCGCGTGGCCGCGAGCTCGCCGCGATCGCCCGGAGCCTCTCGTGACAGCGGCGGTGCCATGGACGCCGCGAGCGGGACGGCTACAGCAGCACGCCGGGATTCATGATCCCGTTCGGGTCGAGCGCAGCCTTCACCGCCTGGAGCACTGCGAGCCCCCGGTCGCCGAGCTCGCGGGCGAGATACTCGCGGCGCACGCGGCCGATGCCGTGGTGGTGCGCGATGGTCGCCCCCGCGGCGAGCGACGCCTCCATCGCGGCCGCCCACGCGGCGCGATAGATGCGCTCCTGATCGTCGGGCGCCGTCGCCGAGCCGACGAACGTGAAGTAGATGTTCACGCCCGTCGTGTAGCCGTGCGAGGTGTGTCCGCTCGCCTGGATGATCCCCGGAACCGCGGAGATCGCAGCGGTCACCGCCGCGTGCAGCGGCTTGACGCGATCCCAGGTCGCCGCGACCTCGATCGTATCGACCACGAGACCACCCGCGAGCAGCTGCTCCCACGACGGCACGTGGTTGCGACGCCCGAGCCAGTGCACGAGCGGCTCGTCGCCGAGGAGCTTCGCACCGCGCGCACGGCACGCGCTCCGCGCGGCCTCCAGCTCGATCTCGAGCGCCGGCGCCATCGCTTCGGTGCCCTCGCCCATCACCAGCAGCAGGGGCGCGGGAG
>Ga0172362_10001801_pt1 | contig 18477 bp, 21 predicted proteins | sample LakKivs1_kivu2a2_FD_114534 | JGI IMG/M metagenome (GOLD analysis project Ga0172362, IMG submission 114534) | Sediment microbial communities from Lake Kivu, Rwanda - Sediment s1_kivu2a2 | ecosystem: Environmental > Aquatic > Freshwater > Lake > Sediment | place: Rwanda: Western Province, Lake...
ACGCAGTTCCTGCTGTAACGTGAGATTCAGCTCCAGCTCAATATAATACGCGAAAGGGTTTGGGTAGAGTCTTGTCAGCAGGTTTTTGTTTTTCCCCTGCTGCTCCAGCACCGTCAGGATGGAATCGGCTTTCTCAAAGTCAGGTATGCCGAAACCCAGGTAGTCATCAGGATTGTTGTACTGGCTGCTGCTTTGCTGTATGGCCCTGATGACGGTCATGTTGTCAAAAGTGGGATGTGCCTGCCACAGGCATGCCGTCATGCCAGCGATGATGGGTGCTGAGAAGGAGGTGCCGTTGCCGTTCCATATGCTGCCCTGTGGTGAAGCGACGACGGTGCCCTGGCCTTGTGCCGCGACGTTGGGTTTGAGACGGCCGTCGGCGGTGGGGCCACGGGAGCTGAAGGCGGCATAGATGCCGTCGGCGTCGACGGCGCCGACGCTGCAGACGCTGTCACCGTCGGCGGGAGCACCCACGTACATCCAGGGAGAGCTGCCTGAGTTGCCGGCGCTGTTACACACCACCATGCCGCGGGTGGCGGCAACCTCGGCACCGAGGGTGGAGGGGCACGTGTGGCCGTTCATATCGGCATAGGTATGGCTCCACTCCGGATCGTCAAAAACGGTATAACCGAGCGATGAGTTAATGATGTCGGCGCCGAGGCTGTCGGCGTACTCAGCGCCCTCCACCCAGAAGTACTCCTCCATGATGTACTCGGCGTCGGCATCTTCGGTGCGTATGAGATAGTAAGAGGCGTCGGGAGCCGTGCCGACGATGGCGCCGGGCAGGTTACCGCCCATGGTCGACAGCACCATCATGCCATGCTGGTGTATGGTGGAGGCGTAGACGTCACCGCCGCCGGGGTCGACGAAATCACGAGTGCCCAGGACGCGGTGGTACGACCACAGCGTGTCGAAGGCGGGCAGCGCATCGACCTCCCAGAAGCCGGCGTCGAGGACGGCGATGACCATGCCCTGGCCGCGCAGGCCCCTGTCGTGCAAGCCCGTGCCGTGAATCATGGCGATCTGGTTATAGGAGGCGCCATAGTCCAGGGAAGTGCCATTGGCAACCCTTTGCTCCGGCGTCGCCGGCATGAAAGTCTCGGCACCCAGAAAAGGGCTCACCCCTCCCCTGCCCGGCCGCATACCCGTGGCATCGGTGACGGCGCCGACGAAAGGCAGCGCCTGCAGGTCGCCGGCGGTGACACTGCCGGGCATCACCACAATGACCAAGTTGAGCCATTTGGAGACCACCAGCACCTCTCCTCCCATATCCCTCAGAGCCTGCACATACGACGGCGTCACCGGCAGGTCACGCTCGTCAAGGGCCACAGCCAGCCGCTGCCGCCGCTCCAGCGCACGCTGCGACAAGAAAGCTTCCGGGTGATCCAGACTATATGGCGAATTATTCTTGTCCCTGAAGTGTATGAGCCAGGTCTTGGCCTCCGAAAAAGAAGGAGAAAAAACTACCAGAGACAAGGTAAGAAATATCGTATATAATCGTGTCATTTCAGGTTTCGGGCTAAAGCCCCGGGTTTGTGTTATTGTGTTTACCCCGCGCTGAAGCGCGGTGTAATTCATAAATCATCCCCTGCGTCCTCTGTGCACTCTGTGGTTATAATAAACCCTGGCATCACCGATTCCCTACTTACTTTGCTTCTGTAAACATTCAACAAGGTGACCACCCGCAAAGTTAATCTTTTTACCGTACCTTTATCAAAATAATAAACTACCCCTGCCATGCACATCGACATCCTGACCATCTTCCCCGGTTTCTTCCGCAGCCCCTTCGAGGCTTCCATCATCAAACGGGCCGTCGACAAGGGCCATGTCACCATCACTCTCCATGACCTGCGTGATTACACGACCGACAGGCGGCGCAGCGTCGACGACTACCCGTATGGCGGTGGTGCCGGAATGGTCATGATGGTGGAGCCCATCGCCCGCGCCATCGAAGCCTTGCAATCACAACGCCGTTACGACGACATCATCTACCTGACACCCGACGGCCCCTTGCTGGACCAGCACACCGCCAACCACCTGTCGACATTTAATAACCTCCTGCTCCTCTGCGGCCATTACAAGGGCGTCGACGAGCGTGTCCGCGAGCGCTACATCACCCGTGAGCTGTCCGTCGGTGACTATGTCCTGTCGGGCGGTGAGCCGGCGGCGCTGATGCTCTGCGACGCAGTCATACGACTCATACCCGGCGTGCTCGGCGACGAGACATCGGCGCTCAGCGACTCGTTTCAGGACGGCCTGCTGTCGCCACCCGTGTACACACGCCCCTACGAATACCGGGGCATGAAAGTGCCCGACATACTTTTATCGGGAAACGAAAAAGAGATCGCGCAATGGCGCTACGAGAAGGCACTGGAGAGGACACGGGAGAGACGGCCGGAGATGCTGGGGGAATAAACCACAAACCACAAATCACAAATAAATCACAAAATCCAAATCAAAGATCATATATCGTTAATCGTTAATCTTATATCCTCTTCCGGGTAGAGGGGTTCGTTACCTCCCCGTTCCCCCACAGATCTGTACGACGTGTCCACGTTGTGTTTCTAAAGTGCAGCTCCGTATTCAGATTTCCCCCAACTTGATGGCTTTCATGGAGCTGATTTTCCACCGTTTCATCGCAGGATTGTCTACCTGAAGGTATCCGGTAGTCGGTTTCAAAGAACATTTCTTTTACTTCTCTCACGGGTTTAACTTGGCGCGATGAAGCTTGCAGCTTGAGGCCTGGCACTTGCAGCTAATATCCCGTTTTCGCTCAAATTTTCCTCCTCCCGTTGCACCAAATAAAAAAAAACCTGTATATTTGCACCTCTTTTTGAGGAATGCATCTTTATAACAGCCAGGGCAATGGGAAAGAATGAATTGTTACAATACGTTGAAAGTCAGATCCCGGTCAAGCAGTTTCCGTCCTTTAAAGCAGGCGATACGGTAACCGTACAGTACAAGATCATCGAAGGCAACAAGGAACGCATACAGAGTTTTCAGGGTGTGGTGCTGCAGCGCGCCGGCAAAGGACCCACGGAGACCTTCACCGTGCGTAAGATATCGGGAAATGTGGGTGTGGAACGAATTTTTCCCATTTCATCACCATATATCGAGGAGATCGTTGTCAATAAAAGAGGTGTTATAAGAAGAGCCCGTATCTTTTATTTGCGTGAACGCAGAGGTAAAAGATCAAGGATTAGGGAGCAACGTCAAAAAGCATGATGCCCGTCATGCGGCCCGGATATTAACCTGCCGCCGTTTCATCCGCCACTCAGCCACCCAGCAGCAACCGTTGGCCACTGCATAAAAAAGCAGTGAACAGCCCAGCAGAATGACCGTGATATACGCAAACACGGGGCTGAAAATCATACCTATGCAACTGATTAATCCCATCACCAGAATGAGCGATGATACGATGGGTATGACTTTTTTCATTGTTAATGAAATAACAAACAAATTTAAGTCAGAATTTTGCTGAAAGCAAGGAAAGTGCGAAAAATATTTTCAGGGAGAAATTGGGTTGCAGGTTACAGGTTGCAAGCACCTCATCCCCCTACCCCTTCTCCTAAAAGAGAAGAGGGGGATTCATTTCGGGTTTAATTAAAATTTATAAGATATTATTTCAAGCCCTTCTCCTTGAGGAGAGGGGTTGGGGTGAGGTGCTTCAACCCAGCGTGGCCACCATCACCGCCTTGATGGTATGCAGCCTGTTCTCGGCCTGGTCGAAGACGATGGAAGCATCCGATTCGAACACCTCGTCGGTCACCTCCATGGCTTCCACGCCATATTTCCTGAAGATATCCTCCCCCACTTTCGTGGCCCTGTTGTGAAAAGCGGGCAGGCAGTGCATGAATTTCACCCGGGGGTTACCCGTTTTCTCCAGCACCGTTTTGTTAACCTGGTATGGCAACATCTCGCGTATGCGCTGCTCCCACAGCTCTTTGGCTTCACCCATCGACAGCCACACATCGGTATAGAGGAAATCAACCCCTTTCACGGCTTCATCCACGGAGGTGGTGATGAGGATGCGGGCGCCAGTCATGGCGGCTATCTCACGGCAGCGGTCTGTGAGAGCCTTGGCGGGGTGGCATGAGAGCGGTGCGGCAGCCCTGAAGTCCATACCCATGAGGGCGGCGCCGGCCATCAATGAGTTGCCGACGTTATTACGGGCATCGCCGAGGTAGGCGAAGGCGATCTTGTTGAACGGCTTGCCGGCATGTTCGCGCATGGTCATCAGGTCGGCCAGCATCTGCGTGGGGTGATAGTCATCGGTGAGACCGTTCCATACGGGCACGCCCGCATAACGTGCCAGCTCCTCGACGACGGCCTGGCCGTAACCACGGTACTCGATGGCGTCGTATATGCGGCCCAGGACACGTGCCGTGTCTTTCATCGTCTCCTTATGCCCTATCTGAGCCCCCGTGGGTTCAAGGTAGGTGACGTGGGCCCCCTGGTCATAAGCCGCCACCTCAAAGGCACAGCGCGTGCGCGTGGAGGTCTTCTCAAAAATTAGCGCGATGCTCTTGCCTTTCAGATGCTGCACCTCGGTACCGCTCTTCCTGGCCTGCTTCAGGTCCGCGGCAAGGTCGAGGATATACATGAGTTCTTCGGGTGTAAAATCCAACTCCTTTAAAAAACTTCTGTTATGTAAATTCATACTTTAAATAGTTGTTTATCAATTAACACATCAACTAATTATCTCATCAACCAATCATCCTCACACCATTGTGATGCGTGTGCCGCCGTCGTCCACTCCAAGCAGTGTCGATTTGGTGATGATGGTATCCTGACCGCTGTGCTCCACGAAATAGATGGCCGCCCTGATCTTGGGCGCCATGCTGCCCTCGGGGAAGTGACCCTCGTCGAGATAACGCCTCGCTTCGGCTATGGTCATGCGGTCGATGGCTTTTTCCTGCGGTGTGTTGAAGTTCAGGCACACCTTGGGCACGTCGGTGAGAATGAAAAAACGGTGGGCGCGTATCTGTGATGCCAGCAGTGCCGACGCCAGATCTTTGTCGATGACGGCGTCGATGCCCTGCAGCTTGTTCTCGGCGACATAGAATGCCGGTATGCCGCCGCCGCCCACGGCGATGACGATCTGTCCCTCTCTGGCTATGCGTTCGATGGTCTTGGTGTTCCATATGACCAGCGGCTTCGGTGACGCCACCACGCGGCGGTAACCACGCCCCTGCGGATCCACGGCGAAACGCGAACCCGTAATATTCGCTATATGCCCAGCTTCCTCTTTTGTATAGAAAGGCCCGATGGGCTTGGTGGGGTCGGCAAAAGCCGGATCATCCTTGTTGACCAGCACCTGTGTCACGATGGTGATGACATCCCTGTCGATGTCATGCACCTTGAGGACGTTACGCAGCTGCTGCTCCATGATGTATCCGATGAAGCCCTGGGAGTAAGCCACGCAGATGTCCAAGGGCATCTCGGGGATGCCGTACATCTTATAGCCGGCAGCGTTGGCCTCAAGGATGTTACCCACCTGGGGGCCGTTGCCATGGGTGATGACCAAGTCGTAGTTCCTGTTGATGAGCATCATCAGCCTTTCACAAGTCTGATAGGCATTGGCCTCCTGCTCGCCGATGGTGCCTTTCTGGTTGCCCGTGATGAGCGCATTGCCGCCGAAAGCCACCACACCTAACTTCTTCATGGATATAGCATTTTATATTTATCTGACAAATCTATAAATATTTACGGTCATGCTCCGGGATAAAGTGCAAAATTTTTAAATTGCCGTCTGAAAGGATACAATGAAAAACCAGACCAAAGCTTATCTCTGTGCACTGACCGCTGTCCTGTTCTGGTCAACGATCGGCTCGGCCTTTAAGCTGACCCTGCGTACGGTCGATTTTTTACATCTTGTACTTTTTTCTTCTTTTGTCTCTGTCGCAGCCCTATTCATCATTCTCATCCTCCAGGGCAGGCTGGCCCTGTTACGGCATCTCACCGGCCGCGATCTGCTGCGTTCCGCGGGTCTGGGTTTACTGAATCCTTTCCTCTACTATGTCATCCTGCTGCGTGCCTATGACATCCTGCTGGCGCAGGAGGCTGTTGTGCTGAACTATGTCTGGCCCATGACGCTGGTGCTGCTCTCCATTCCCATCCTGCGGCAAAGGATAGGTGTGATGAGCATCGTGGCGCTGCTCATCAGTTTTGCTGGGGTGGTAATCATCACCTTGCAGGGTGATTTCACCCGGCTGCATTTCACCAACCTGACGGGTGTGGTGCTGGCCCTGGGCAGCACCATCGTGTGGGCCCTGTACTGGATATTCAACGTGAAAGACAAACGTGAAGAGGTGCCGAAGCTTTTTCTCAACTTCTCCTTCGGTTTCTGCTACCTCTTACTGGCCACCACACTGTATGAAGGACTAAGCTTCCCCGGCTGGCGAGGCCTGCTGGGCGTCACCTATATCGGGCTGTTCGAGATGGGCATCACCTATGTCGTATGGCTGAAGGCCCTGCGCTTATCGGCGACCACCGCCAAGGTGTCGAATCTCATCTTCATCTCCCCATTTCTGTCATTGCTGTTCGTGGCCCTGTTCGTGGGTGAGCGCATCATGGGCTATACCCTTGCGGGACTGGGGTTCATTATAGGAGGCATTGTGCTGCAGCGTTTCTCCCGATAGCATCCACTGCCGCTCCCGGCCATGACCCGTGTAATAAGGTTTAATATTGTACCTTTGCAGCGATGGATAAAAAGAAAATAGCCGTACACACTTACGGATGCAAGCTTAACTATGCCGAGACGTCGGCCATCATGCGAAGCCTGTCGCCGGAGCATTATGATATCATTGATTTCAGGGAGAAAGCCGACATTTACGTGATCCATTCGTGTGCCGTGACTTCTGCTGCCGAGAAGAAATGCCGTCAGGGCATCCGTCAGGCCAGGAAAAAAAATCCCGCCGCGGCCGTGGTGGTGTTGGGCTGTTATGGCCAGTTGCGACCGCAGGAGCTCAGGGTGCAGGGCATGGCGGACCTGGTGCTGGGCAACCGCGAGAAATACCGCCTCGGTCACTACCTGGAACAGCTCGACACGGGTCTGACGGTGACCGATGACGCCCTCACTGTCGCCGGCGAGGGATCTTTTATCCCCTCCTGGTCGCTGGCCGACAGGACCCGGTCGTTCCTGAAGATACAGGACGGCTGCGATTATTTCTGCAGCTATTGCACCGTGCCCCTGGCACGTGGCCGTAGCCGCAGCGCCACTGTTAAAGAAGTGCTCACCGCTGCCCGCGACATCGCCGGAGCAGGCGTGAAAGAGATCGTGCTGACAGGCGTGAACATCGGTGATTTCGGACGTCACCACGACACCACGTTGCTTCATCTGATGAAAGAAATGGACAGCATGGAGGGCATTGAACGCATCAGGATCTCGTCCATCGAACCCGACCTGCTGAGCGATGCCATGGTGCATTTCACAGCCTCCTCGCGCAGGTTCATGCCTCATTTTCATATCCCGCTGCAGTCGGCCTCCGATCCTGTCCTGGCAGCCATGCACCGCCATTACCGGAGCAGTGATTTTGCCGGCAGGGTCAGCCTGATCAGAAAGGTCATGCCCGACAGCTGCATCGCCGTAGACATCATCGCGGGCTTCCCCGGCGAAACGGAAGAGCATTTCATGGAGACCTTCCGGTTTCTCAGCGACAAGGACATCTCCTATGCCCATGTTTTTTCCTATTCGCAACGCCCCGGCACGGCAGCAGCGAAACTGCCGGATCAGGTGGCACCCGGAACCATCAAAGAACGCAGTGAACGCCTGCATGACCTCTCGGCACAGAAAAAAAGAGCTTTTTATAAAAAAAACCACCGGCACCTGACCCGGGTCCTGTTCGAAAGCGATCCCTGCAAGGATCATCTGTTCGGATTCACGGAGAATTATATCCGTGTCAGGACCCCTTATGACGAACGGCTGATAAACAAGATCGTCCCTGTGGTGTTAAATGACATGGACGGGGAAGGGAATTATGTTTACAAGGGACTACCACAGGGTAAGGTGGATTAATGCTTTAATATTATTTTGTTTATGTTTCCGAAACTGAGTGACCTGATCCATTACCTGACCGGACTGTCGGTGCGGTTACCCATCCAGACCTATGGTTTCTTTGTCGCGCTGGCTTTTCTCGTGGCGGCCTTCATCATGTGGTTGGAGCTGAAACGCAAGGAGAAGGAAGGAGTGATCCATGCCTCCCGCAAGAAAGTGTGGAAAGGTAAACCGCCATCTTTCACCGAGCTGCTGTATACGGGTATACTGGCTTTCGTGCTGGGATGGAAGGTCGTGGGCATGATCACCCGGTATGATTTCTTTGCCGCTCATCCGCAGGAGTACATCCTGTCGGGCAAAGGCAGCTTGGTGAGCGGCATCGTCATTGCCGCCATAGCGGTATACCTCAATTACCGCAAGAAAAAAAAGGCACAGCTCCATCCGCCGGTGCAGGAGGAGATGGCGGTGCATCCCTATCAGCTGACGGGTAACATCGTGCTGGTGGCCGCTATCTTCGGTATTATCGGTTCCAAGATCTTTGATATCTTCGAGCACCTCGACCAGCTCCGAACCGATCCCCTCGGCACCATCTTTTCTTTCAGCGGGCTGGCTTTTTACGGCGGCCTCATCGTGGCGGCCTTTGCCGTGGCTCTCTATGCCGAGCGTCACAAGATACCCTGGCCCCATATCGCCGACACCGTGGCCCCCGCTCTCATCCTGGCCTATGCCGTCGGACGCATCGGATGCCAGCTCTCCGGCGACGGCTGCTGGGGCATCGTCAACCTCACCCCCAAACCCCACTGGCTTAGCTTCCTGCCCGACTGGATGTGGGCCTTCAACTTTCCGCATAATGTGGTGGACGAGGGTGTCAGGATTTCCAACTGCAACGGCGAACACTGCTATGTCCTGACACAACCTGTGTACCCGACATCCTTTTACGAGACCGTGATGGGTACTATCATTTTTATCATCCTGTGGATAATACGCAAGAAACTCGTCTTTCCGGGGCATTTGTTCTCTATATATCTCATCCTCAATGGTATCGAGCGGTTTCTTATCGAGCATATCCGTGTCAACATAAAACATCATTTTCTGGGAATGGTGATGACACAGGCCCAATTCATTGCTCTTTTCCTGATCATTTTAGGCATTACGGGTATATGGTTCTTCCGGTACAGGTATAAAATCAAAATCCTTAAGAGATGACACTGAATGTTGAACATATTTGCAGGCAGGTGTGTGACCTGGCAGCGGAGACGGGGGCATACATCAAGTCGGAGATGCCTAAGCTGACCCGCGAGGATATCGGTCTGAAGGGACCCAATGATTTTGTGACGATCGTTGACACCACATCGGAGAAGCGTTTGATGGAAGGCCTCGGCAAAATCGTTCCCGAGGCAGGGTTTATCGTCGAGGAAGGCACAACCGATAAGAGAGGGAAACGTTTTAACTGGATTGTCGATCCGCTCGACGGCACCACCAACTTCATTCACGCCATACCGGTGTTTGCCGTCAGCATCGCCCTGCTTGACGGTGATGCCACCGTGGCAGGGGTGGTGTACGACGTTATGAAGGGTGAATGTTTTTATGCCTGGCATGACGGCGGTGCTTACCTCAACGGTTCACCCGTCCATGTGTCGCCGGCGGGTCATCTCGGCGACGCCTTGCTGGCCACTGGCTTTCCATACAGTGACTTCAGCCTCATGGATAAATACCTGCAGCTTCTCGGATTCCTCATGGGCAACTGCCACGGCATACGCCGCATGGGCTCGGCGGCGACAGACCTGGCCTATGTGGCCTGCGGACGTTTTGAAGGCTTCTTCGAATACGGCCTGCGTCCCTGGGATGTGGCCGCCGGCGCCCTCATCGTGAAAGAGGCCGGCGGCAACATCAGCGATTTCAAAGGGGGTGCGGATTACCTGTTCGGCAGGGAGATCATTGCAGCCAATAATGCCATTTACAGGGAATTACAGGAGATCGTCAGTCGATATTTATAGTTTTATCTTATGGTATTTAATTATTCACCTCAACCCCCAACCCCTTCTCCTCAAGGAGAAGGGGCAGGGGATGAGGTGTAAAGAACATCCACATGATATTGAATCCAAAGATAATGGCATTACCTATATGACTGTTTCACCTGATATCGTTTCCCGCCTTGAACTCAAGCGCGATGACATCACGAAGTTAACTGTCGATGCCATCGTCAATGCGGCCAATACAACCCTTTTAGGCGGAGGGGGCGTCGACGGTGCCATACACCGTGCCGCGGGGCCGGAGCTGCTGGCCGAATGCCGCACCCTCGGCGGATGTCCCACGGGCGGGGCCAGACTGACTAAAGGGTACCGTCTGCCGGCGAAATATGTGATCCATACCGTCGGTCCCGTATGGCACGGCGGAACCCGAAACGAGGCGGCCCTGCTGGCACGATGCTATGCTTCAAGCCTTAAGCTGGCTGCCGAAAACCATTGTAAAAGCATAGCCTTTCCTAATATCAGCACGGGAATATACGGATACCCTAAAAAACAGGCAGCCGCCATCGCCATCAATGAAGTATCCAAATTCCTCAAAACCAGTACAACGATCGAAAAAGTGGTGTTTATCTGCTTCGACGAGGAAAATTTCCATATCTATTCAAAGAACCATGCCTTTCAACACCTCTGATCATCCGGGTGAATTCTGTTATAGCTTATTTGTATCAATTCACTGCGGTTTAGCTTCTCGAATGGTAATCTCAAGCAGGGCATGACGCTTTTTAGCATTCTGAATCAATGAATAAGTATCATCCTGATCCATCGCAAAACAAGTCTTGATTGTTTCGCAGATTTGTATACCCTCTTGTAAAAGTTCCCGAGGCATCAAGCGTTCAAATTGCTCGTGATATTTTCCAGTCAATAAATCATTAATCGATGCCTCCTCCATTAAGTGTCCTTTGCGGTTAATCCATCCCATGTCAATCAATTGCTTAATAAACGGCGGCACTTGTTTGCGTTTCATTAAAGCCTGAAAATAGTCCGTCATTTTAAAAGTGAATCGCCGGCGAATTTCCTTCACAATCAGTTTGACAATTAATTTATCAAGGTCATCGCTCAAGCTTTTGTACTGGTTTAAATCGATCGTTCCTTGTTGGACTCTTGTAAGCACTTCACTTGGAACAATATGAATTGAAATTTCCATCATTTTTTACTTATCATCATTCAGAGTATATTGAATATCCAAGCATAGGCCCCTCATTTCACGTATTAGTTTCTGCCTTTCTTCGAATGAACTATTAATCGATAACCTCTCTGCATGCTTTTCCATGTCCAAAATAGTCTTTACCAAACCAGGAGCCAATTGTGGGAAAAAAAGATGTGCAAAGCGATAAAGAGACAGTAATTTATCCGTCGAAACTTTTGTCGCGTTAAGATAAAGTGGTGAAAATTGGATAGGATTAGCCGTCAATAAAGAGGGTTGTCGAGGCATTTTTGTTATTTTATGCATTATAAATTGCTCCAATACTTCTGAATGGAAGGCGATAAATAACATAAGAAACTAAAAAGTTTTTTTCGAGCAGTTTATCTAATCGGTGCATAACACCCATGAAAACGATTGGCAATTCGGCTCTTTGAAGAGTGTTCATAATTCGATCAAAAATAAATTCATCCCTCAATGTAAGTAGTTTCCTGCTTTTTGTTTGGTATTCTGCAATTGCCTCCTTAAGTTCCTTATTTGATCTTTTCATCAGTAATTTACTAAGTAAATCGTATTCTTGCAACAATAAATCTAAATTCTCTGTACCCTCGAGTTTCGCCCTCTTTTGCATTAAACTTAAAATAAATAAAAAATTAGGAGTGCCATTTTCGGCAAGTCGCGTGACTATTTCCAACTCACTACCGCATACAGGCAAACCATCTTGATAAATGCGTGTCTGATCCCAAGGCAGGTTTAATCCTTCTATTTTGGAAGCAATTCCATCCCACATTTCATCGACTGCTATCAAGGCTTTATCGGATTTCCCTTCTTTAATAACTGTTTTTCCTCTCCCATTCAAAATTGAAGCTGCTTGTCCGGAACCACCTCGTGGATGTAAAATAGGAACATAGATAAGCCTTCTGATATCTTTCATTCTTTTCCCAAATTAAAGTTCGAGTGCCTGACTAACAACTCGTATTAAATCCTCATTTTCAAATGGTTTGCTTAAGTATTCACTAATATTGAGGTCAGCTGCTTCTCTAATAGTATCAGGACAACCATATCCGGTTAATATAATGACTCGTACTTTATTATCATATTTACGAATCTTATGTAAAGTCTCAATACCATCCATCTCAGGCATACGTAAGTCAAGGATTATTAAATCGGGATCCTTCCGTTCATTAAGCAAAATACCATCGGCACCATTGGAGGCACAAAAAACTTGAAAACCTTCCACTTCCAAGATATTTTGCATCAAATTTAACAACTCCTGTTCATCATCAATCACAAGTATTTTCCGATGCATAAAATTTTTGTTCATTTTTCTCTCCTTATTTCATTCATAGTCTTAACAACTTTTCCCTCTTTTAATTTATATGGCAGCAGGATTGTAAATTTTGCACCTTTCCCTTCGCCATCGCTTTCAGCCCACATTTTACCCCCATGTGTTTCAATAATACCCAGGCTGGTTGCCAGACCAAGTCCCGTACCTTCATTATCTTTCCATCCGGAAATAAATGGTTTAAACAAATTGGCCATCTGATCACTATTTATACCTATACCAGAGTCATGAATTTCGATGTGTAATTGATTATCATTTTCTTTTCCTATGTTTATTATTAGGTATCCTTTTTCACCCATAGCTTGCCTTGCATTACGGATAAGATTGACAAAAACAGAAAGTAAAGCTACTTTGTTACCGATGATTTCAGTATTTGATTGGACATTACAATTCAAAGCTACCTCAATACCGCTCATGTCATGTTGATAATTTACATTATCAATTGCTTCCCGAATTAGATCGACCAGATTGACAGCATCTTCATTTTTACCGATGGTTTTGCTATAGCTCAGCAAATTACCTAAAATGGTTTTGCATCGTCTGGCACTTTGTAGTATAATTTCCAACTGTTCTTTAAATGGTAATGAATATTCATTAATCCGGCGGAGGATAAGTTGCGTTCTACCGATAATTATTGCAAGAGGATTATTGATTTCATGGGCTACATCGGCCACAAGTCGTCCCATTACCGCCAATTTTTCGGAGGTCAGTAATTTTTCCTGCATTTCTTTCTGAATGGAAATATCCCTAATAATAGTCCCCATATGTTTAAGGTTTCCTTCAACATCTCTTATAGGAAATATTGTCTGAGCAACAGGAATAATTATACCGTCGATACGTTTTAAAGTATGTTCACCATTCCAAACACCTTCTCTAATTGCTGTTGGGATCCATTCATCAGTCACACGTTTTATTTTTCCTTGTTCAATAAAATCAGTAAAGTTTTTATCCAATATCTCATCAGGTTCAGTGGCCCCGATCATTTTTATTCCGCCCGGATTTATATAGATAAGCTTTCCATTCATGTCAGCAAGAGCTACTAAACCATTATATGTTTCAATGATAGCCAATTGTTCAAGGATTTTTGCTTCTGTCTCTCTTTCTTTAGTCAAATCGCGGAAGATAATCACAACGCCGGTAATATTGAAATCCCGGTCGAATATCGGGGCAGCGCTATCTCCAATTGGGCGCTCAGTGCCATCGCGAGCAATCAACAGTGAATGATTTGCCATTCCCACTATATTGCCTTCTTTCAATACCCTACTCACAGGGTTGTCAACCTTGCAATGTGTCTCCTCGTTTACAATGCAAAGCACATCATCAAGTAGTTTGCCGCGTGCCTCCAACTCGCTCCACCCGGTTAATTTCTCCGCAACGGGATTCATCATCAATACACGACTGTTGAGATCCAGCGATATAACGGCATCGCCAATGCTATATAGGGTGGTTCTCATTTCCGACTCATTCTGAGCAAGCTTATCCTGAATCCTCTTTCGTTCTGTAATGTCGGTGAAAAAACCAACATTGTACTTATGGCCCTTAATGACCACTGATATACCGCTGATATTGGCGTAAAACAAGGTGCCGTCTTTACGTAAACACGGAAGATCGGGTGCCAAGGTCTTTTCACCCCGCACTTGGGCTTCAAACTCGGCCAGCACATGTTCTAAGGACTCTTGTGGATGAATGTCCTCCACGCCCAACCGTAATAATTCGTCCTCAGTGTATCCGAACATCCGGCATATTGCCGGGTTAGCATAATGGAATTGTTTCATTTGCAAGTCGGCCATGAGTATTCCCTCTGCAGCGCCTGTGAACAGTGCCTTATACCTGGCTTCTGATTCTCGCAGTGCATTTTCTGCCCTTTTGCGCTCGGTGATATCAATAAAAGAAGCCATGCTTTTCCTGGTACCTGGCATTAACCGGACATTGATCAGTGCATACCTTAGCTCGCCTGATTTTGTCCTGTAACGAAATTCGTAACTCGGCATGGCATCTCCGGGGCTCTCGCGTCTCAGCCGGTGTTGTTCGACCATCCACTCAATGTCTTCCCTGTCAACAATTTCCGTCCATTTTTTCACTCCCTCTATTTCACTCAGAGTATAGCCGGTGTGGCGCGCAAACTCCTCGTTAGCAAGGCTGATAGTCATATCTTCCTCGATGATGATGATGGATGTTCCGGTATTCTCGAACAGTGTGCTGTATCGCTCTTCGCTCTCGCGAAGGGCTGTCTCTGCCTGCTTACCCATCGACTTCTCGGAGCCTGCGCGCGGTACTCCTGTCGAAGAGTCATTGTAATCATCGTAACAAGGTTTCTCTTCAGGAGTCATTATGCATCTTTCTTAATATGAATAACTTAACAGAAAAACGCTGTAATACATCTTCTTATCACCTCCTTTATTTCTATTCACCATACAATGAAATCAGATTGTATGTACTCCTTGCTTTATTTTTTAATTAAATATTGAGAAAGATCCTCAAGCTGTAAGTTCTTCATCTTAGAATCAGACTGCAATGCTTTCTGGTATTTTCGTATTTTAGCAATTTCCTTCAATTCAATCACAGTAATATCTTCAGGCAATCTTTTAATGATATTGTGATAAGCCCCGATAAAAAGTATACCTGTTTCATTTTGGTTTAAAGTAGCGTCTATCCTGCCGGCAATAAATCTATCTCTCCTGATCAAAAATATTGGTTTCAAAATTTTGTATCGTAACAGAAAAAAAAGTCTCTTAAAATTTGACTTGGCTTTTAAAATAGATTTAAGTCCATCGTATTCATTTTTAACCATTTTATAATCCTCAGTCTTTATAAGTGTAGCCCCCCGTTCGATAAGTTTTAAGACTATTTCAGAATTTTTACTTCCCGATTTTATGCCTTCATCAATAATTTTCAAAGCCATTTCACCGTCAACAAACATTCCATCCTGATATATATTCGTACCCTTAATGTATAAGTCGATTTTTTCAAAATATAATTCAATCGCTTCCCAATAACCATTAACAGTTTCAATGTGCTTTTTCCATTTCCTCTCACCAAAACCGGAAATACTTTTATTTTGGAGTTCTTTACTTAAAGAGCCCATATCGGCGCTTGAATGGATTATTGGGATATATATCAAGGTCCTCATTATAAAAGACTTTTGGCTTTGATTATCAATTCGGCTGTCTTTTTATGTAAATAAGCGATAGTATGGCAATATTTACAATCTTGTCTTTGATCATCATATTGTGAACAATTAATCAGGCTATTTACTTTATCTGACAATTCCTCAGCATATTTTACTTTTATGTCAAGCGTTGTTCCATGATTGATTTTCTGTTTTATTACACTCATAGCAGTAAAATTGTCTTGGTGGATTTTACATTGAATAGTCGAAGATTCAGTTTGATTATACATTGTATTTAAATTATGAAGTGATACATTTAACCATATCAAATCGCCCAATAGCCTAAGGTTTGTATTTAAGTTGCTTTATTTTCGATCTTGATGAACTTCATTTGGGAATTTATCTTTATCATTTTCTATTTAAGAATATCGCCCCGCTTTCTCATCATTATTCTTTCAAAACCAATGAAGCCTCCAGAAGTATCGAGTTGGATATCATAAATTCCAAGTATCTCCAAGTTAACTGCTTCAGAAGGTTTTTCTATTATTTCGACAGTAATGTGCCATATGTGCTCTCTTTTGACTATTCCTATCACATTGGGAGAAGTGAATCCTGTGAGTTGGGTTAATTCTCTTTTTGCTATTTTGGCAATCTCTTTTATTTCCATTCTTATATCTCAGCTTTTAATTTATTGACCTCCTTTTCGAGGTCGATAATCTTTTGTTCTCTCTCTTCCTCTTTTGCTTTTGAACTCAGAAAAGAATCCGTCTGCCACCAATTTATCCCCATTTCCATTGCCCTGTCAACAGAGCAAATCATTAATCTTATCTTTATGGTTAAAAGTTCGACATCGGCAATTTTAATTTGGATATCTCCAACAATGACAACCCCTTTATCTAGTACCAGGGCTAAGATATCAGCAAGACTCGAGGATTGAGTTGAATGCATCACTTGTTCTGACATATCATTCCCCTTTCTATATTATTTTTAACTTTTATATAAACTTCTTCTTCGTTCATTTTTGTTTGCTTATTACATTAAATTCCCCAGAGGACCCAAATCTATATTTAAGTCCTCATCGTCGATATTAAAGATTACCTGAACTTCTTTTATCTTCTTTTGTACTGCTTTAAGACTTAATCCTAACTTTTGAATTTCTATCGCAGATAGAGTCCCTCTCTTCACTCTCCTGTAAGCTTCTTTTTCCATGAGTTTTCTTATAAGTTCAAGTAGTGTTAAAACCAACTGAGCCAGCCCTTGCTCTGCCTGTTTAGGGTCGTTAGCATCAATTAACTTTGGGATATTTTCTTCAGCTTTCTTTATCTCTCTCTGTAATTTTTGTAAATAGGCTATATCTTCAGGAGTAGCTTCTTTTTCTTTACGATTAAAGCTATTACCTGAGATTTCCTCAGCTTTAGAAACCGATGTAAGAATAAGCCTTAAACCCAAATAGACCAAGTCTATATCGGCCACTCTTATAACCATATCCCCAGTGATCACTGCACCCTTTTCTATAATTTTATCCAGAGCATCAACCAATGTTACATTTTTATGAGCCATAGTTATAATAATTTAGCAAAATCATACGCAGGCCAAGGTCCATTATATTCAAGGTAAAATCCCTTTGCCTGAAATTCCTGTTTTAAACGCTTTGCCTCTTTTTTAAATCCTTCTATTTTCTCATCGAGAATTAAATAGGCTGCATTTAAAACCATAGGCTCACTTCTTCCTGTTAATTCTTTCTCTAAGTTTTTATTTCTAATAGAATCCACAGCATGCTTTTTAAAAGTTTCAAAAAGAACATCCATCATATCGTTTAGCTCCTTATTCATCTCTCTATTAATAATCTCTCTTAGATCTTCTTCCATAAAAAAAGCCATACCTTCGGGTAAAGAAGCTATTTCCTTTTCCCTCTCTTTTATTATGCCATTTACCGCTTTTATTCTTTGCTCCAAAATCTTTTTATCCTTCAAATACACCTTCAGTCCCCATTGTTGCTTTCCTCGAATGTTGTCCAAAGCTTGTTGAATTTTTTCATAGTTTTTATCTAAGGTTTCTATGAGTTTTGCTTCTTTTTTAAAGATGATGCCAAAACTCATTGGGATCACTCCCAATATCTTATCGTCTTTTCTCATCGCTTCTTCTATCACCCTCTCATGAATAACTGCCTTTTCCTTAATCCAATTTAGGTCATTTTGCGCCTTAATTTGAATTGCCTCAGAATCGAATTCTTCTAATGAAACCTTACTGACTACTGCTTCTAATTCGCGGTAAGAGAGAGTTAATATCTCCCCTTCCCCATCAATACCTTTCATAGAAAACATTGTATTATCTGTGGTTTTGTCTCTTATGCAATACAGATACAATCCTTCCATTTTTTTATTTCTCTTGTATTTGATCTAAACTTTTTCTTTCATATGACTGAACATCCAGCTCATCATCCAATTTAACAGAATAAAAAGCTCTTGCAAGTTTTGGTGGCATATTCATTGATTTCAGAAATGAATCATTTTCGTACACTTCTGCTATCGCCTCCCAGTTGTTATCCACTTTAGCAAGCTTGATGACCGTTATGTCTTGGCAATGAACATTTTCTTGTAGAAACCTGACGATAGTATCTTTAACCTCTATTATTTTATTCATGTCTTTGTCCTCCTGATTACAATAATTAAAAATTTAGCATACCCGATTTGGCCATAATGCATTTATAATGTTTTTTATTGATTATTTTCTTTGATGACTCTTATATTTTCAATCATTTCAAGTAATTCCTTTTCCTGTTTATCATATTCCTCAGCACTGATTTCGTCCATTTCAAATTTCAATTGCAAAGCCATGAGACGTTCTTTTATCTTA
>Ga0172362_10001804_pt1 | contig 18452 bp, 18 predicted proteins | sample LakKivs1_kivu2a2_FD_114534 | JGI IMG/M metagenome (GOLD analysis project Ga0172362, IMG submission 114534) | Sediment microbial communities from Lake Kivu, Rwanda - Sediment s1_kivu2a2 | ecosystem: Environmental > Aquatic > Freshwater > Lake > Sediment | place: Rwanda: Western Province, Lake...
CTTCCAGCTGGCCCGCGGGTTCTAAGAATCCCCGGGCCTTTTCGTTGGACAAAATAATTTTCATGCATTAAGATTGCAGCATATGGAACAAATAAACAATCAAATTACGCAAACACCAAAAAAGAAAAGTTTTTGGTACATTATTATTCCGGTTGTAATCGCGCTTATCGCTGCGGGGTTGCTTTTTTATTTTGATACTAAAAAAACTCCTCCGGAAAATAATACCAATAATAATAATGAAACCGAATACAGGCCACAGCCGGTTTCTCCGGAAAATAATCCTGCGCGTGCAAACCAGCTTCCTCCTGAAAGCGCATATTACGGATGCGCCGGTCCTGTACAGCTGGATGTTCAGACATTAAAACAGCCCGATGCTGTCTGGGAATTAAAAAAAGACGGCAGTACAACTACGGTCAGTTTGGGCAAATACCGTATTAAAGCTCCGGCAAAAAGTTTTTTTGACATTACAAAATTATGGCTTTATTTTTTCAGCAGTAAACTGGGCCGGGCAGAAGACAGCCTTTACGGATTGCAGTCTGCTTATGTTTCCAAAATCAGGTTAGTGGTTAATGATTATGAAAGCGAAGTAAAACTCGGCGGAGATGAATATATGTTTATTGAATTGGAATATCCTTTCGGCGATTTATACCCATACGACAAGGCTGCGACTCTTGATTACGAAATTCTTATAGATTTGCAGTGCAAAAACGTTCAGAACGGCCAGTGCTTGGATAACAGCGGAAAACCGTTGGATTATATCAATGGCGCGGAAATTGTGCCTCTTTTAAGGATTTTTGCCAAAGGATGCCAGGAATTTACCAAAGATTTTGAGCTTCCCGCACAGTTCAAATATTAAGCTGATTTTTTAGAAAATACCCCTGTTTCTGCGGGGGTATTTTTTTATTTTAGAATCGGATATAATTAGGTTATGGGAAAGATTTTAATTTATGATTCATATCTGCAGATGATTAAAAATGCAGTCGGTACGAAAATGTTTTGCAATCTTTATCTGCAGAGCGGAAAAAAGAAAATTGACATTACGGAAAACGGCGAACTTTCTTGCGCTTTTTTTGTATCTAATATTTTGTTGATTTGGGGTCTGATTTCAAAAGGCCATGCCACGATTAAAAGTACGCGCAAAGATATGGAAAAAAATAATTGGAAAGAAATTCCTTTGGCAAAAATTAAACCCGGAGATGTGGTTGTCTGGGAAGAAAAAAAGACGCGCAACAACAGAATTTGTTCGCATATCGGATTTTATATCGGAAAAGAGGAAGCAATCAGCCATTCAGACGGGGTTAAAGCAATAAGTTTGCATCATTGGACTTATAATAATCAAAGAAATATCGTCGCAGTTTACAGGTATAATAAATTTTAATATGATGAAAATTTTTAAAATCATAATTTGTATCGCAGCGGGCGCGGTTTTAATTTTAGCTGCCTATTTATTTATCGGGAAATCAAAACCTGCGCAGAGCGTGGAATGGGGCGTGACTTTCAGCCAAAAGCCGCTTGTTGATTTTCAAATGGATTGGAAAGAAGTTTTTTTGGCGATTTTAGACGATTTGAAAGTAAAAAAATTGCGTTTAGTTGCGTATTGGGACGATATTGAAAAAGAGGATGGAAAATACGATTTTACTGATTTGGATTGGCAGATTAACGAGGTTTCAAAAAGGGGAGGAGAAATAGTTCTGGCAATCGGCAGGCGCGTGCCGCGCTGGCCCGAATGTTTTGAACCGGATTGGATAAAATCTTTTCCCGAAGAACAGAAAGAAGCTAAAATCCTGGCTCTGCTTACGGAAGTTGTCAATCATTATAAAGACAATAAAAGCATTGTGATTTGGCAGGTTGAAAATGAGCCGTTTTTGGGCACTTTCGGTGAATGCCCGAAACTGGACAAGAAATTTTATGATAAAGAACTTGCGCTGGTAAGAAGCCTTGATTCTTCGCGGCCGATAATGATTACTGAAAGCGGTGAATTCAGCACCTGGGTCGGCGGCGCAAAAAGGGGCGACATTGTGGGTTCATCGGTATACAGAATTATCTACGGGAAACTGGGTTATGTTAAATATCCCATTCCGCCGGTTTTTTATCAGAGAAAAGCCAATCTAATAAAATCGCTTTTTGATATTAAAGATATTATCGCTGTTGAAGTACAGGCAGAGCCTTGGGGAAATAAGCTTAACCAGGTTATGACTACCGATGAGCAGGACAGGAGCATGAGTTTTGAGCAATTCAATAAAAATCTGGAATACGTGCGGCAGGCAGGATTTGATAAGGGTTATTTGTGGGGAGTTGAGTGGTGGTATTGGAGAAAAGTAAAATTTAACGACGACAGATTCTGGAACCGCGCTAAAGAATTGTTTTAATGTCTATCGGCAAATTAAGTTTTGAAAATTGAAAATTGTAAATTGAAAATTATTTATTATGGTCATCGGTCTTGATATCGGAGGTACGAATATTAAAGGGGTTTTGATGGATGGCACAAAAAAAATTGCCGAAGTTAAAATTACCCATAATGCCAGAAATGATAAAAAAAAGCTGCTTGAACAGGTTTTCAGTTGTATTAATAAATTAAAAACAGGGAGAAAAATCAGCAGAATCGGCATAGCTGTCGCAGGCCCGGTTGATTTCAAAAAACAAAAAGTGCTTAATCCGCCCAACCTTATTGCCTTAAAAGGTTTGAATCTGGGAAAGATTATTTTTGAAAAATTCGGATTAAAAACGATTATTGACCACGACACCAATTGTTTTGCCTTAGCTGAAGCGATTTTGGGAGCGGGTAAAAATTACAATTCTGTTTTCGGTATTACTTTGGGTACGGGAGTGGGGGGAGGTCTGGTAATAAATAAGAAAATTTTCCGCAATGCTTCAAATTCAGTCGGAGAAATCGGCCATACCACGATTGAGAAAAACGGCAGGCTTTGTTCGTGCAAAAACAGGGGCTGCCTGGAAACTTATATTAATGACGGGGGCATAAAACAGACTGCGCAGAAAATTTTTAAAAAAAAGATTAAGGAAATGCGCATATTTGATGATTTGGCGCAAAAAGGCGATAAGCGCGCGATAAAACTTTATGAAAACTCCGGGCTTTATCTCGGCTTGGGCCTGGCAAATCTGGTAGACACTATCGGTCCTGATATAATTGTTGTCGGCGGGGGAATTATGCGCGCGGGAAATTTCATTTTAAATCCGGCAAGAAAAATAATGGAAAAAAACATTCTTTCCGCGGGCGCCAAAAAAACCAAAATTGTAAAATCAAAACTGGGAAAATTTTCCGGCGCTGTCGGAGCATCATTATTAATTTTTTAAAAATATGAAAAAACCGAATATTCAGACGATAATTATGGCGATTTTAATCCTGGTTATACTTCTTCTGGTATATGATAAATGGGGCGCAGGCATTGTTTCAGGCATAAAATATAAATTAGCGGATGAAGGTACTAAAGACCAGCTGCAAATCGGAAATTCCGATGCCAAAATTAAGATTGTTGAATATTACAGCTATACCTGTGAATACTGCAGGGATTTTGAAAACACCACGAAGCCGCGGATAATGAACGATTATGTTTCTTCTGGTGCGGTTAAATACGTGTTCCGGCCGATTGATCCGGAATTCGGAGATGCAGCGCTTTGCGCAAACGAACAGGGAAAATTCTTAGAATACCATGATTCGCTGTTCCGCAATGCCACAAGCATACAGCAAGCTGAAGATTTAAAGGTTTTAGCGAGTAATGTAGGCATGGATGTTGAAAAATTCTGGGAATGTTATTCTTCGGGAAAATACCAGCAGCTGGTTGAAGGATGGTACAATGATTTGATGTCTGATTTTACTAAATACAGAATTTCTTCCGAAGAACAGGGCACGCCATTTTTCCTTGTCGGCAGTACGCCTATAGCCGGAGCGCAGTCTTACAGCGTATTTTCTGAAGCCATAGACAAGGAGTTGAAGTAAATTTATGGATAAAAAACAGGCCAAGGAAAGAATAGAAAAACTGAAAAAAGAGATAAATTACCACCGTTATCTTTATCATGTTTTAGACCGTCCTGATATTTCTGATTCTGCGTTTGATGCGCTTAAAAACGAACTGGAGGAACTGGAAAATAGATTTCCCGAGTTTGTTACGCCTGATTCTCCCACGCAGAGAGTTGGCGGAAAGCCTTTGGCGAAATTTGAAAAATTTACACATTCTGCGCCAATGCTTTCTTTCAATGATGCTTTTGGATTGCAGGAAATGCAGGAATGGGAGGAGAGAAACAAAAGAATTCTGAAAAACTGGAACAATGGCGGTTATTATTGCGAACTGAAAATAGACGGTCTGGCAATTGAATTGATTTACGAAAACGATATTTTGAAATTCGGCGCTACACGGGGCGACGGTAAAATCGGAGAAGATGTAACCAACAATCTGAAAACCATAAATCCCATACCGTTGCGCCTCCTGGAAAAAGAGCAGGTTTTAAAAAATCTGGAAAAAGAAGGGCTAAAACATATTGCGCAAAAAATTTCCCAATTCTGGCCGAAAGAACTGGTGGTTAGGGGAGAGGTTTTTTTAAGCAAAAAAGAATTTTTAAAAATCAACAAGGAACTGGAAAAAAAAGGCGAAAAAACTTACGCCAATCCGCGCAACCTTGCAGCCGGTTCAGTGCGCCAGCTTAACCCGAAAATTACCGCAAACAGGCATCTTGATTCTTTCAGTTATTCTTTGATTACCGATTTGGGCCAGAAAATCCACGAAGAAGAGCACAAAATTTTAAAAGCATTCGGGTTTAAAATCAATCCCCATAACCAATTCTGCAAAAACCTGGAACAAGCCCAGAAATTCAGGGATTATTGGGAAAAGGAAAGGGAGAAACTTGATTATGAAATTGACGGAATTGTGGTGATTTTAAGCAATAATGCGGCGTTTAAAAAACTGGGAGTAATCGGCAAGGCTCCGCGTGCTGCGATTGCTTACAAATTTTCTCCCAAAGAAGCAACCACGATTATTGAAGATGTAATCTGGCAAGTAGGCAGGACCGGAGTTTTAACCCCCGTGGCGGTGCTTAAGCCCGTAGAAATCGGCGGAACAACAATAACACACGCAACTCTGCATAATTTTGATGAAATCGGGCGCTTGGGAGTAAAAATCGGAGATACAGTGATTGTGGGCAGGGCAGGAGACGTGATTCCCGATATTGTTAAAACTTTAAAAAATTTGCGCACAGGCAAAGAAAAAGAAATTAAAGTGCCGAAAAAATGCCCGCAATGCGGTTCAGATGTTGTAAAAATTGAAGGCGAAGTTGCTTACCGCTGTTCGGACAAAAATTGCGGAGCTATCCTGCGCGAAAGAATTTATCATTTCGTTTCCAAAAACGCTTTTAATATTGTTGGCGTGGGCCCGAAAATCATAGACAGGTTTCTTGACGAAGGGCTGATTAAAGATGCTGCAGACTTATTTTCTTTAAAAGAAGAAGATATAAAGCACTTGGAAAGATTTGCGGAAAAATCAGCGCAAAATATTATTAATTCTATCCAGTCAAAAAAGAATATAGTTTTGGAAAAATTCCTTTTTGCTTTGGGCGTTCCGCAGGTAGGAGAAGAAACAGCGATTGACCTTGCAAAGCAATTCAGCAATTTGGATAAAATAAAAAGCGCTTCAAAAGAAGAGCTGGAAAAAATTATTGATATCGGGCCGAAAGTTGCAGATTCAATTTATGAGTGGTTCCGCGATAAAAAACATCTTGAATTTTTGCAGAAACTGGAGAAAGCTGGTATAGTGATTAAAGCTCAAATTTCAAAATCCAAAGGCCAAAAGTTGTTGAATAAAATATTCGTTTTAACCGGAGAGCTGGAATCAATGACCCGCGATGAAGCAAAAGAAAAAATCAGGGAATTGGGCGGAGATGTAACAGGCTCGGTTTCCAAGAATACGGATTTCGTGGTTGTAGGCAGTGAGCCGGGTTCAAAATACGATAAAGCGCAAAAATTAGGAGTTAAAATATTGTCTGAACAGGAATTTTTAAAGATGATAAAGTAAAATGATTTCTAAAGAACAAATTGAACATATTGCCAAACTGGCAAGAATAGAGCTGGCGGAAAAAGAAAAGGAAAAATTCGCCGGTGATCTTTCCGCGATTTTGGATTACATTGATAAATTAAATAAAGCAGACACGTCCGAAATTGAAGCCATAAGGCAGATTACGGGGCTTGAAAATGTTGTGCGCGAAGATGAAGCAGGTTCAGAAGAAAAAGATATTAAGGAAAAAATATTGAGCCAGGCGCCTTCCAGGAAAGACGATTATTTTAAGGTGCCCAAAATTTTGGATTGATATGATTGATTTAAAAGATTTTACAATTGAATCATTGCGTAAAAGCCTGACGAAAAAAGAATTTTCCTGCGTTGAAATGGCGGAGGATTGTTTGGCTAAAATAAAAAAAGAAAACAAGCAGCTGAACAATTTTTTGGAAATTACCGATAAGCTGGCAATAAGCCAGGCAGAAAAAATTGATGAAAAAATTGCGCGCAGAGAAAGGCTTGAAGGCCTTGAGGGTGCGCCGATTGCTTTGAAAGATAATTTAATGGTTGAGGGCCAAAGAACAACTGCGGGTTCAAAGATTTTAAAAGATTATATTGCTCCTTACGATGCAACAGTGGTTAAAAAACTGAAAAATTCCGGAGCAATAATTTTAGGGAAAACGAATTTGGACGAATTCGCAATGGGTTCATCAACGGAAAATTCCGCATTCGGCGTCGTGAAAAATCCAAGGGATTTAACCCGTGTTCCGGGTGGCTCTTCCGGCGGATCTGCTGCAGCTGTTGCTGCCAATCAGTGCTTGGGCGCTTTGGGTTCGGATACCGGAGGTTCTATCCGCGAACCTGCTGCTTTTTGCGGGATTTTCGGCTTTAAACCCAGCTACGGCATGGTTTCCAGGTACGGTTTGATTGCCATGGCATCGTCGCTTGACCAGATCGGGCCGTTTGCAAAAAATGCCGAAGATATTAAAACAATTTTTAATGCGATAAAAGGCAAAGACCGTATGGATTCCACAAGCGCAGAAATTGCGCCGCCTGTGCGCAAATCAGAATTTGAAACTTTGCAAATCGGCGTGCCCAGAGAATTTTTCGGGGAAGGAATAGATAAACAGGTAAAAGAAAAAGTTGAAAAAGCAATAAATAAATTTTTAGAATTAGGTTATGAAATTAAAGAAATCAGCCTGCCTTATTCCGAATATGCCCTGGCTGCTTATTATATAATCGCGCCTGCGGAAATCAGTGCAAACCTTGCGCGTTATGACGGCATAAAATACGGATATTCGGCGTCCAAAAGTAAAAATCTTCTGGATTATTACTGTAAAACAAGGGCGAATGGCTTGGGAGACGAAGTGCGCAGAAGAATAATGCTCGGAACTTATGTTTTGTCGGCGGGATATCGCGATGCATACTATAATAAAGCGCAGAAGGTGAGGGCGATAATTGCCAGGGATTTCAAAAATATTTTTTCCGGAAAAGATAAAGTTGATTTTATACTCACGCCTACAACGCCTGCGCCGGCATTTAAAATCGGCGACAAAAAAGACCCATTGGCAATGTATTTATGCGATATTTATACCGTGCCGGCAAACCTGGCAGGGCTTCCGGCAATATCTGTTCCCTGCGGGGAAGCGGATGGTTTGCCGATAGGGCTTCAGATTATCGGACCGCAATTTGCCGATGACTCGGTGCTCAATCTTGCCCAGACATTTGAACAGCTTAAGTAATTATTTTATGCCGCAGCCATATTTAAATTCCGATCCGGTGTACAGAAATACAGTAAATTACCTTGCCCAGGCAGTTAATTTTTTCACTGATGCGGAAAAGAAAATCTCCGAATTCTTTTCCTCTTACTTTTGGAAGGAAGTGCTTTTTCAGGCAAAACTTATCAGCCTGATAATTTGCCTGATTTTTGCCGGACTGATAGTTTTTCTCATTTATAAAATTAACAGCAGGGGAAAATTGCAAAGATTGGCAACGCAGGATAAAACCGCGACGAAAACCATTGATAAGAAAACTGTAAAAAAATGGCAGAAAATTGAAAAGAAACTGGCCACCGGTTCCGAAGCGAATTATAAACTGGCTGTTCTGGAGGCAGATGCAATTTTGGAAGAAATTTTACAGGTTTTGGGAAATGCGGCAGGGGCCAGGATAACCAATTTTGACCAAATACAGGAGGCCAAGAAAATCAAAAATAAAATAATTGAAGATTCAGGCATGAAACTGCCGCGCGAAGAAGCCGGAGAAATTATTTCCATATATGCCAAGGCGCTGAAAGATTTGGGCATTATTTAAATCAGCTTGCACATATCCTTAATTTATATTATTATAAATAAACATATAGCGGGGTAGAGAAGCAGTATCTCATCTGGCCCATAACCAGAAGATCGTTGGTGCAATTCCAACCCCCGCAACCCTTCAACTCGCTTTGCTCGCTCAGGGCAAGATCTGGCAGGGTAGCTCAGTTGGTAGAGCGTGGGACTCATAAGCCCGAGGTCGTGGGTTCGATCCCCACCCCTGTCACACAAAATATAATGCAGCCGTAGCTTAGCTGGTTTAAAGCGCCGCCCTGTCACGGCGGAGAGCGTGGGTTCAAATCCCATCGGCTGCGCCCAATTCAGAAGGGAAAAACCCTGCTTTTGCGGGGTTTTGCGATATTGTATTTTAGTTGTTTTCGTGCTAAAATTAAATTAGGTATTTATATGGCAAAGAGCTTATGAAGCCGGAGTTTTTTAATAGATTAAATATAATCGGCGCAGTTATTTTTTTATCAGCATTTGCAGGAATTTTATTTTTTGCAGACCCGTTTAAATCCGGCGCAGTAATTGTTTTTCTGCTTTTATTTTCTTTATTCGGGCTGGTAATTACGCTTTTAAATCTCGTAAATATTATTTTCAAAATGCCCTTTTGGTGCAGGTTGCTTATCGGCGCGACCATTATCGCAATACCGATTCTGCAAAAATATTTTTAATTTAAACAGTATTAATGCCGCTATTTAGGAAGCGGAAAAACAACATGGCGAGAAGAAAATCAATTGAATCAATGGAGGGACCGACGCAGGAAAAAACAACCCAAGAAAAACTTGAGGAAATTAAAATTGCAGACATTGAAAGCATGAAGGACAACAAGACTTACACGAGTCCGTTTCTTCATATTGAAACAAAAGATTTGACCCCGACTGCTTTGGAGCTTTATTCGGATTATGAAAACCTTCTTGCAGCCCAAAACGACGATAAGGCTGATTTATCGGCTAAGCTTGATGATGCCAAGGGTAGCCTGGGAGAGCTTGTTGCTGAAATTGAAAAAATGAAAGAAGGCGGGGTAAAGGCTTCAAACGAAGGATTTTACAAATGGATGCAGAAAATTATAACGTTAAAAGAACAGCAATTAGACGCAAAAAATCAGGCAGAAATGGATAATAACTAATCGTAAAATTGTTTTAAGCGATTGAAAATGAAAATGGCGCAAAAAAAACAAAAAACTGCGGTAAAAAAAGCCGCAAACTCCGAATTGAAACAGGAGGCTGAAAAAATAAAAGAAGAAATAAAAAAAGAACCCGAAAAAGAAAAGCCACTTGAATCCAAAAAGGCGAAATCAAGCTATGAAGCAAAGGACATTTATGTTCTTGAAGGTTTGGAGCCTGTGCGTAAGAGACCGGGCATGTATATCGGCTCAACCGGCACCGAAGGTTTACACCATTTGATTTGGGAAGTTGTTGATAATAGTTTAGACGAGGCAATGGCAGGATACTGTACGCAAATCGGAATCACTCTGTCGCCCAATAACCGCGTTTCTGTTGCTGACAACGGGCGCGGTATTCCTGTTGACAAGCATCCGCAGACCGGCAAATCAGCATTGGAAACGGTACTTACCACATTGCACGCAGGAGGAAAATTCGGCGGAGAATCATATAAAATCGCAGGAGGATTGCACGGAGTCGGCGTTTCAGTTGTCTGCGCTTTGTCAAAATGGATGCGCGCTGAAGTCTGCAGGGGCGGGTATGTTTATACGCAGGAATATTCCAAGGGCAAGCCATTGGGCAAAGTTAAAAAAGAAGGCCAGTGCAATGGTTCGGGAACCAATATTATTTTTGAGCCGGATGCGGAAATATTTTCTGAAGTCAAATTCAATTGGAGTAAGATTTTAGACCATTTGCGCCAGCAGGCATACCTTACAAAAAATATTAAAATTACAGTCATTGACCAGCGCGAAGGCACGAAAAAAGAAAATTTCCGCACGCACACATTTTATTTTGAAGGCGGGCTTACTTCCTATATTAAGCATCTCAACCGCAATGACAAGCCCATTCACAATAATGTTTTCTATGTTGAGCGCGAAAAAGAAAATATTCTGGTGGAAATTGCAGTGCAGTATACCGAAGACATTGAAAGTTTGGAAGTGAGTTTTGCCAATAATATCCATACAGGAGAAGGCGGAATGCACTTAACAGGTTTCCGTACTGCGCTTACCCGCGTTATTAATGATTACGCGCGCAAAAACGGATTTTTAAAAGAAACAGATCAAAACCTTACAGGCGATGATATCCGTGAAGGTCTGACTGCGGTTGTGAGCGTGAAATTGCCTGAACCGCAATTTGAAGGCCAGACAAAAGCAAAATTGGGCAATCCAGAAGCAAGGACGGCGGTTGAATCCGTAATCCTTGATTCATTTGAGGAGTTTATGGAGAAAAACCCCAATGATGCGCGCGAAATTTTAGGCAAAACCATTCTGGCGCAGAAAGCGCGTAAAGCAGCAAAAGCAGCAAGAGACACGGTTATCCGCAAGGGAATTCTTGAAGGCATGACCTTGCCGGGAAAACTGGCTGATTGCGCCACTAAAAACGCTGAAGAAGCAGAACTTTATATTGTTGAGGGAGACAGTGCAGGCGGCAGCGCAAAGCAGGGCAGAGACAGGCATTTTCAGGCAATACTTCCTTTGCGCGGAAAAATTTTAAACGTTGAAAGGGCAAGGCTGGATAAGATTTTAGATTCCAAAGAAGTTAAATCTCTAATCATCGCCATGGGCAGCGCGATTGCCGAAGAATTTGATATCAGCAAATTGCGCTATCACAATATTATTATTATGACTGATGCTGATGTTGACGGCGCGCACATCAGAACATTGCTTTTAACTTTATTTTACCGCTATTTTCCAAAAATTATTGAATCAGGATACCTTTACATAGCCCAGCCGCCGCTTTACAAAGTTCAGCGCGGGAAAGAGGCAGCATATGTCTATAGCGAAGAAGAAAAGAACGGCGTGGTGGAAAAAATGAAAAAAGAAAAAGGCGGAGAAGTTTCGCTTCAAAGATACAAGGGCTTGGGTGAAATGAACCCCGAACTTTTATGGGATACAACCATGGATCCGAAAAAGAGGATGATGAAAAGAGTGGCCATTGATGATGCAGAAGAAGCAGACAGGATTTTTGACATTTTAATGGGAAATGATGTTTTGCCGAGGAAGAAATTCATCCAGACCCACGCCAAAAGCGTAAAAAATCTGGATATTTAGAAGCACTTGACATTTAAATAAATAGGGCATAAGATAAGATTTAAGATGGCCTTTGGGCCATTTTAAAAAACCGAAAGAAATTAAAGAAATTTATGAGTATTTTTTCCAAGATCGGACAATTTTTAAAGGAAACCCGGGTTGAGCTGAAAAAAGTAAACTGGCCCACCCGCAAGGAAACAATAAAATACACCCTGATAGTTATCGGGCTTAGCTTTGCCGTGGCTTTATTTTTAGGCGGCTTGGATTATTTATTTACATTTATAATCACTAAATTTTTGTTATAATATGCCAAAACAGCAAGAGGGCGGCGAAAGGCATTGGTATGCAATTCATACCTATCCCGCGTCTGAAGACACGGTCGCCCAGAATTTAAAACAAAGAATAGACTCAATGGACATGGGAAACAAAATTTTCAATGTTTTGGTTCCTAAAGAGAAGAAAATTAAAATTAAAGGCGGTAAAAGATATGTTGTGGAAGAGAAGGTTTATCCCAATTATGTTTTCGTGGATATGATAGTAACCGATGATTCCTGGTATGTGGTGCGCAACACTCCCAGAGTTACAGGTTTTATCGGAGCAGGAATCACTCCTATTCCCATTGGTGATGAACAAATCAAAAAGCTTTTAAGCAAGACTGTCGGCGAAGAGCCTACATATAAAATTGAAGTTGAAATCGGCGATGCGGTTAAAATTGTTGACGGGCCTTTTAAGGATTTTGACGGAAAAATCAGCGAAGTGGACAAGGCAAAAGGAAAAATCAAGGTTTTGGTCAATATTTTCGGCAGAGAAACCCCTGTAGAATTAGATTTCTTACAAGTGAAAAAAATATAAAATTATGGCAAAAGAAATAAAAACAACGGTAAAAATTCAGATTCCGGCAGGCAAGGCAAATCCTGCGCCTCCGGTTGGTACTGCATTGGGGCCGCACGGGCTTAATTTGCAGGATTTTTGTTCTAAATTCAATGAAGCCACCAAAGGAATGGAAGGCGATATTGTTCCTGCAGAAATTACTATTTATAAAGACAGGACTTTTGAATTTAAACTGAAAACTCCTCCGGCTGCTGATTTGCTGAAAAAAGCCGCAGGCATTGAAAAGGGTTCCGGAGTTCCGCAGAAAGACAAAGTGGGAAAAGTTTCCAAAAAACAAGTCAGGGAGATTGCCGAAAGGAAAATGGTTGATTTGAATGCCAATGATGTTGAAGCTGCAATGAAGATTATTGAAGGAACTGCCCGCAATATGGGAATTGAAATTAAAGACTGATGCTTTATATTTATTTAACGGTTGATTAGCCCGCACTTTTGCGATAAAAACATTTATACGCTTAAAGGAAGTGCGGGTTTTTATTCTCATGGAAATTTTAAAACCGAAAAAACTGAAAATCGGAGACACAATCGGAGTTATTGCGCCTTCGGGAGTTGTGAACGCCCAATATTTAGATGCAGGCATAAAGCTTCTGCAGAAATGGGGGTTTAAAGTTAAGCTGGGCAAACATATTTTTAAAAAAGTTGATGATTACAGCGCCGGAACTCCGCAGGAAAGGCGTGAGGATTTTGAAACAATGGTAGGAGATCCCGAGGTAAAAGCAATTACCTGTGCAGAAGGCGGTTATGCAGCAAGTTCCGTGCTTTTATCGTTGAACCCCAGAGTTATTGAAGCATTTAAAGCCAGCCCCACTTTGCTTTTCGGTTATTCTGATTTCTGCGTTTTTCTTGATGCGAATTTTTCCATGGGAATACTGGGCGTGCATGCGCCTAATCTTGTGGGTTTGGCTTATCACAGCAAATTTACCCAGGAATCTTTGCGCAAACTGCTTTTGGGAGAAATGGAGCTTCATTACGGTCCGAGTTTCTTCACAAAATCTCTGATTGCGGGAAAAGTTGAAGGAAGTTTTCTGCCGACAAATCTTGAAACTTTAACTCATCTTTTCGGCAGTAAGTTTGATCCGCTGGAAAATTTTGACGGCCCGATAATTTTAGGGCTGGAAGAAGTATGGGAAGATAAAAGCGATGTAAGGCGGATGCTTGAAGAAATTGTGCTTCACCGACATTTTGAAAAAGTAAAAGGCATTGTTCTGGGCAGGTTTGTAGGCGACAGTGAAATTGAATACCCTATCTGGGGTAAAAAAACCACGATTTATGACCTTTTCCTGTCGTTGCTTAAAGACAAAGATATTCCCATTGCTGAATTTCCCAATTTCGGGCATCTTGAAGACCAGAGGAAAAGGTTTGCAATTTTGCGCGCAAAATCCAAAAAAGCGCAGACAATTTACGGAGAAAATCTTTTTCTTGCCCTGCCAGTGGGTGCAAAAGCAGTTTTAACTGTAACTCAAGAAAACGCATCGCTTAATTTCAAAGAACAGCCGGTTGAATAAAATCTTTAAATAACGTAAAATTATTTTTTGATCTTTAAATTTCAGAAAGGAGGAGTACTTTGGAAAAAGACAGACCGACAAAAGACCGGTATTATATCGGAATCGCCAAAGAGGTTGCTGCGCGTGGCGTATGTCACCGCCGTTTTTCAGGGGCAATCATCGTAAAAGATGATCAGATCGTATCCACCGGCTACACCGGCTGTCCGAGGAAAACGGCTGACTGCTACAAGCGCGGCACATGTTTGCGCCAGGAACTGGGCGTTCCTTCGGGGCAGCGCTATGAACTGTGCAGAAGCGTGCACGCGGAACAAAACGCCATTATCAATGCTGCAAGGTCGGGCGCCTGCGTTCTGGGGGGCGACATCTATATCTTCGGTCAGCATGCTGAAACCGGAAAACCCTTGAACGCATTCCCCTGCTTCATTTGCAAGAAAATGCTCATTAATGCCGGACTTTGCCGCGTGGTTTGCTGTGACGAAAACGGCAAAATCAACGTCTTTTCAGTCGAGAAGTGGCAAAAAGAATGGCAGGATATTAAAACGGAGATCATCGATGACAAAAACCAATACGGGGTACCTATAGAAAGAGGAAAAATTTAAAACCATTGACCCTCAGCTTTTAGCTGGGGGTCTTTTTTTATGGTGATAAAGATGATAAGATAAAAATATGTCGCAATATCAACCGACAATCGGGTTAGAAATTCATGTGGAGTTAAAAACCAAAACTAAAATGTTTTGCGATTCGTTTAATGACCCTGAAGAAAAAACTCCCAATACCAATATTTGTCCGGTTTGCACTGCCCAGCCCGGAACTTTGCCGGTTATCAATAAAAAAGCAGTTGAGAGCGTAATCCGCGCAGGCTTGGCATTAAACTGCCAAATTAATGAAAAATCATGGTTTGAAAGAAAAAATTATTTTTACCCCGATTTGCCCAAAGGATACCAGATTTCCCAATATGAGGCGCCGTTGTGCAAAGAAGGTTATCTGGACATAAGCGGGAAGAGAATAAAAATCAGGCGCATTCATTTAGAAGAAGATACCGGTAGGTTGATTCATGACCAGCACAAAGACGCATCTTTGGTTGATTATAACCGTGCGGGCGTGCCCTTAATGGAACTGGTAACCGATCCTGACATTACTTCAGGCGAGGAAGCGCGTAAATTTGCCGAAGAACTGCAATTAATTTTCCGCTATCTGGAAATTTCCGATGCTGATATGGAAAAAGGCCAGATGCGCGTGGAAGCGAACATCTCTTTAAATATGGGTACGAAAGTTGAGGTCAAAAATTTAAATTCTTTCAGAAGCGTGGAAAAAGCCATAATTTTTGAACTGGACAGACAGAAAGAAGTTTTAGAAGAAGGAAAAGAAGTTTTGCATGAAACCAGGGGCTGGAACGATGCTAAGCAGGAAACGTTTTCGCAAAGGTTAAAAGAAACTTCTGAAGATTACCGTTATTTTCCCGAGCCTGATTTGCCGCCTTTAGAATTTTCCGCAAGCCAGATAGAAAAATTAGGAGATATGATTCCCGAACTTCCTGCAGCAAGAAGAGAGAGGTTTAAAAAAGAATTTTCCGTTATTGGAGGCTTGGCCGTGGATATAATGGTTTCATTTAAAAACCTCGGTGACTTTTTTGAAGAGACAATCAGTGAGCTTAAGGCTTGGCTGGAATCAGGAAAAATTAAAACTGATATTGAAAAACTGATAAAACTTAGCGCAAATTATATTATTACGGAATTCCCGAAATATGTTCCTACTACAGGAGAAATAAAAATCACCCCGGAAAATTTCGCAGAATTGATTTATATGACTTTTATCGGAGAAATTTCTTCCAGCGGAGCCCAGGAAGTTTTAAAAGAAATGTTTATTACTGGCGGAGACCCGTCGCAGATCGTAGAAAGCAAAAATTTAAAGCAGGTGAGCGATGAGGCTGAACTTGAAGCAGCAGCCGAAAAAACAATAAAAAATAACCCTCAGGCAGTTGAGGATTATAAAAAAGGAAAAGAAACCGCTCTGCAGTTTCTGGTAGGCCAGATAATGCGCGAAACAAAAGGAAAAGCCAATCCAAAGGTCGCAGCGGATTTAATCCATAGAATGTTGAAAAAATAATATGCGCGAAGAAAGAGAGCAATTTCCTATAAAAGAATCTAAAACCGATGTTGAAGAAGCATTTAATGAATCGCTTAATTTATCGCCCGAAGAAATAGAAGAAGAAATTCTTGCGGTTGACGGAGCAGAACAAGGCGAAGGATTGGAGCAATTAAGAAAGAAAACAATAAAAGAAGAAAGAAAAAGAAAAAGAACAATACATTAAGTCAGAAATTTTCTGACAAAGTTTTCGGCTTGTTTTATGCTTAATACCCAGTGGATTTTATTCCCTGGGTATTTTCGAAACCATGTGAGTTGGCGCTTGGCGAATTTGAATGTATCTGTTTTTATCTGTTCTTTCGGATTTTTGTTTTGAAATTCTTTATATCCGATGGTGTTTTCTAAAACCAAATTCCAGCCGTATTTTTTAATCAGGCCCCGCACTTCTTTTTCCAGTCCTGATTTAAACATCAAATCAACCCGTTTATTAATTGATTTTTTCAGTTCAGGAAGGGATTTTTTAATACCGATATAAAGAACGTTCCAGCCCGAGGCTGGTCCGCCTTGGGCGGAGAATTTTAAGGGTGGCACAGGCTTGCCGGTTTTTTTAATAATTTCTATTGCCCTGATTAATCTGCGTTTGTTTTTGGCATCAATATTTTTCGCTCGTTGCGGGTCAAGTTTTTTCAGTTGCGTAAATAATTCTTCCGCGCTTTTCTTTTCCAGTTCATTTCTTAATTTCCAGTCAGGCTCTACTTCTGGGATAATTATTCCTTCAGTAATTGCCCGGATATAAAGCCCTGTTCCTCCGCAGATTATGGGAATTTTTTTGTTTTTTCGGATATCTTCAATTGCTTTTTCCGCTAATTCTTTATATTCCGCAACGCTGAATTTCCTTTTTGGGCTGATAATATCAATTAAATGATGGGAAATTTTGTGCGTTTCTTTTTCAGTGATTTTTCCTGTTCCGATGTTCATTTCTTTGTAAATTTGCTGGGAATCAGCAGAAATAATTTCTCCGTTAAATTTTTGGGCCAGTTTTATTGCCAAAGCGGATTTTCCCGAAGCAGTCGGTCCTAAAACTACGATCAGTTTGGGCAAGGTTTTTTTATTAGCAATTTTATCCAGGATTTCCCAGCGTCTCTTTTTTTCATTCCAGGAAATGTCATCTTTAAATTTTGCAGCCGTGGTTCCTTCGCGCCTGGAATATTTATTAACATAAGCCAGATTGTATTTTATTTCTTTAAATAATTTAACTGTGTTTTGGAATTGTTTTTCCGTCTCGCCGGGAAATCCTACGATAACATCCGTGGTAATCCCTACGCCGGGGATTTTTTTACGCAGTTTTTTTACCAGATTTTTATACTGCAAAACCGTGTATCTGCGGTTCATTTTTTTGAGGATTTCATCATCCCCGCTCTGTATGGGAAGATGGATTTCTTTTATCACTTTTTTACTTTTTGCAATTGTATTAATCAATTCATCGGGAAAATCCTTAGGATGATTGGTTAAAAACCTGATTTTAAAATCGCCGGGAATATCGTTGAGAGTTTTGAGCAGTTTTGCAAAGCCATATTGGTATGAATTGACGTTTTGGCCGAGTAAAATTATTTCTTGATAATCCTGTTTTAAAAGACTTTTGAATTCTTTAACGATTTTTTCCATTGGCCGCGATGTTTCCCTGCCGCGCGTATAAGGAACAACGCAATAAGAGCAGAAATTGTCGCATCCGGTCATTATCGGCAGATAAGCAGGAGATTGTTTTTCACATTTTGATTTAAGAGACAAATAATTATTTCCGAGAAAATCTTTAATTTCTTTTACCTCGTCAAAAAATGTTTTGAATTTAGCAATATCGGTTTTAACAACGCAACCAGTTAGCACTGTTTTGAGATTTGGATTTTGAGATTTGAGTTTTAGGATTTTAGGTTTCATACCCAAAATCCTATCAATTGCAGTCTGGCGCACAGAACAGGCATTAACCACAATTAAATCAGCCCCCTCTATTGTGGGGGCTTCTTTAAATCCTTTTTCTTCAAGGAAACTTGCTATTCTTTGGGAGTCGGCTTCATTCATCTGACAACCAAAGGTTTTGATAAAGCATTTTTTCATTTTATCTTTTCAATGAATTTTTTCAGCGTCATCATGCCGATGTCGCCTTTTTCTCTGGTTCTTACACGCACTGATTTTGCTTTTTGTTCAATGTCTCCGACAACCAATGAATAAGGGATTTTCTGGATTTCTCCTTCGCGGATTTTTTTGGAAACAGTTTCATTCTGGTCTTTGACTTTTATTCTGTAGCCGAGAGCAGCGAGTTCTTTGTTGATCTGTCTTGCATATTTCTCATGGCGCGAACCAACAGGGATTACATAAATTTGCACAGGGGAGAGCCAAAAAGGAAGCGCGCCCGCGTAATGTTCAAGCAATACTCCGACAAATCTTTCCAAAGATCCGAGCAAAGCGCGGTGCA
>Ga0172362_10001806_pt1 | contig 18424 bp, 14 predicted proteins | sample LakKivs1_kivu2a2_FD_114534 | JGI IMG/M metagenome (GOLD analysis project Ga0172362, IMG submission 114534) | Sediment microbial communities from Lake Kivu, Rwanda - Sediment s1_kivu2a2 | ecosystem: Environmental > Aquatic > Freshwater > Lake > Sediment | place: Rwanda: Western Province, Lake...
ACGATCAGCTCATTCAGCCCTGAATCAATTAATCTCTGTGCCACCTCGTTTGTGATCAGCTGCCCGTTTGTTGCTGTGACCGTGTACATTCTTTTCTTTCCCGCATAGCTGACCAGGTCAATAAAATCCCTGTGCAGGAGCGGCTCTCCCTGGAAATAAAGCATCAGGTATCCTGTGCCCGGTGCAGCCTGGTCAATAATATGCCTGAATAACTCAGGATCAATGGTCTTGTTTCTGCGGTCGACTTTTTTGGTTCCTGCAGGGCAATGGGGACATGACAGGTTGCAGATTGCGGCAGGTTCAATGGTCATACTGCAGGGCTGTCCCCAGACGAATGGTCTTCCTGTCAGTACAGATAACAGGTAAGATGAATTGGTTGCGAGAAAATTGGCCAACCTTCCCGGTGTCAGCACACGGATTGACACTTTTACATCTGGTTAAACGGCAGGGATATTTATTTTGTCTCTAACAGCTTGTACAATTCATCAAGCCTGGGGGTCAGGATGATCTCTGTCCTCCTGTTTTTCCGGCGTGCCACAGGATCCTTACGGGGATCGACAGGCAGGAATTCACCCCTTCCTGATGCAATAAGCCTTTGCGGATTGATTTTTGAATTATCAAGCAATATCCTGACAATAGAGGTGGCTCTCTTTACACTCAGATCCCAGTTATCCTGGAAGGAAGCATTGCGTATTACCGGCACATCATCGGTATGGCCTTCAATGGTAATAAAGATATCAGGATTCTGTTCAAGTATCACCGCCAGCTGTTTGAGTGCACTTATCCCTTTGGGATCGACCTCAATGCTGCCTGTCTGGAAGAGCAGTTTTTCTTCCATGGAAACATAAACCTCACCATTCCTGATGCTCACTGATAATCCATCCTGCTGAAACCCATACAGGGCTTTTGAGATCGTGTTCTTCAGGGCATTCATAATGGAATCCTTCGAATGAAGGACTGATTCCAGTTCAATCATTCTCCGGTTACGCTGATCGAGCTCAACTTTAAGCTGTTCAAGGTCCTGCATTTTCCGGGCTGCGTTCTCTTCAATCTCTTTAAGCCTGTCTTCCTTTAACTGCAAGTCTTCCTGAGTTTTCTGCAGCTCGGTCAGTAACCTCCTCGTTTCACGTGTATGGCCTGATAATAATGTCTCCTGTGACTGTACCAGATCATCATATTTCCTGCTCAGCAAGTCATACTCATTCTTCAGTTCATCATAATCCTCCTGCAGACTGTTTTTCTCTGTGTTCATCGCTGTCATACCTGTCTCCATCTGCTCTATACGTGCATCAAGCTCTGTCTTGTCCACATGTATCTGCTCATTCTCTGCAAGCAGACGGTCACGTTCTGCAGTGATCGAATCATTCCTGCTCTTAAGCTCGTTGAACCGGCTGGTGGGCACACAGGTGACAAAGGTGACCATCAGCAGGAATAAGGCAGTTACCGGTAAACTGACTCGTGATCTTATCATCGTTCATTCTTTTTAAACGCGTGAAATTTATAAAATATTCCCGGAGAAATCCTGCCGTGTCTGTTGAAGTTATTAACTGAATTACTATCGCTGCAGGCTCCTTCCGGAAGAACATTATCACTGAGTATTGTATCGCCAGATGGGTATGTTTTCACATACCGGTCCATCGGATCAACCCATCGGTTTGCGAGGAATAGCTGCACTTTCCTTTCAGCGACTTCCTGTCATGTGTCGCCATACGATATAATTATTCTCATTATATTCGCGTTCTTAAATTCAACGGAACAGGCATTATGGATAAAACTTATCCCGTTCATTCAACTGCCAGGAGGGAAAAAAGTCAAGGGATCAGCTGTTTACGGGAATACCGGTGTTCTGCCATTTAGGAATAAGTCCTGTATTGCAGGCGTTCCGGCTGAAATAATTTTTAATATTATTTTATTACAGTGTATCTTTGCATCAAATAATGACAGATTTGACGACCCCCAGATATCCGATACTTGAAAAGGTTGATTACCCTTCAGATCTGAAAAAGCTTGGCCCCGGTGAGATCCTTCAGCTGAGCCAGGAATTACGCCAGTTCATTATTGATGTGGTTTCTTCCAATCCCGGGCATTTCGGAGCGAGCCTTGGTGTCGTTGAACTGACCATAGCTCTTCATTATGTTTTTGATACTCCAAACGATAAGATCATCTGGGATGTTGGCCACCAGGCTTACGGGCACAAGATCCTCACAGGAAGGAGGCAGGTATTCCATACCAATCGTAAATATGGGGGTATCAGCGGATTTCCTAAACCTGATGAGAGCATTTATGATGCTTTCGGTGTAGGTCATGCCTCAACATCCATCTCTGCTGCCCTTGGAATAGCCGTTGCTGCAAGACATCTGGACAGGGTGGATCAGAAAGTTATTGCCGTAATAGGTGACGGTGCTCTGACGGGAGGACTGGCCTTTGAAGGCCTGAACAATGCCGGCAGCGAAAATACCAACCTGCTGGTGATCCTTAATGATAACAACATTGCCATTGACCCTAACGTAGGCGCTATCAAAGAATACCTGCTTGATATCACTACATCAAAAGCGTACAACAGGTTCAGGAATGATCTGTGGAACCTGCTGGGAAAAGTAAGCAAACTGGGGCCAAATGCGAGGAGATATGCACAGCAGATCGAGGGTGGTTTAAAAAGCATGCTGCTGAGAAAGAGTAACCTGTTCGAATCCCTGAATTTCAGGTATTTCGGTCCTATTGACGGACATGACGTGCTGCATCTTATTGAGGTACTTAAGGATCTCAAGGATCTGCCGGGGCCCAAACTGCTTCACTGCCATACCGTTAAAGGTAAAGGATTCCCACAGGCTGAGCTGAACCAGACAGCTTTTCATTCTCCCGGGGTCTTTGACAAGCATACCGGCAAGATTTACCATATGCCTCATAAGAATCCCGAAATACCCAGGTACCAAGATGTATTTGGCCATACCCTCCTCGAGCTGGCGAGAAAAAATAAAAGAATCATTGGCATCACACCCGCCATGCCAACCGGAAGTTCTCTAAAGATCATGATGGATGAGATGCCTGACCGCACTTTTGATGTGGGTATTGCCGAACAGCATGCGGTGACATTCTCTGCCGGCCTTGCCATAGAGGGGATGCTTCCCTATTGCGTCATTTATTCGTCGTTCATGCAGCGCGCCTATGACCAAATCATCCATGATGTTGCCATACAGAACCTGTCAGTTGTTTTTTGTCTCGACAGGGGAGGACTGGTAGGTAATGATGGCAGCACCCATCATGGAGCTTTTGATCTGACCTACATGAGATCAATACCAAATATGATCGTTTCAGCGCCTATGAACGAGGAGGAAATGAGGAACCTTATGTATACTGCCCAATTGCGCAATCATGGTCCTTTTTCAATAAGGTATCCCAAAGGCAGTGGAGTAATGCCGCACTGGAGAAAATCTTTTAAGGAAATTCCTGTTGGCAAGGGAAGGATCGTCAAAGAAGGTACTGACCTGGCTATTCTTTCTATCGGACATATAGGCAACCTCGCCGTTGAAGCATGCAACATACTCAAAGAAGAATACAGCGTGGCTCATTATGATATGAGGTTTGTGAAACCTCTTGACCAGGAGTTGCTGCATAAAGTATTCAGTGCTTTCAGCCATGTGATCACCGTTGAGGATGGGACCATTGTTGGCGGATTTGGCAGCGCGGTGCTTGAATTCATATCCGAGAACCATTACAGGGCGCAGGTACACAGGCTGGGTATACCTGACCGTTTTATTGACCAGGGCACCCAGGAAGAGCTTTACCATGAATGCGGGTTCGATGTTGATGGGATATGCAGGACCGTCAGGGAAATGGTCCGTCCCAGATTGTTGACCAAAGTAATCTAAAGTTTAAATTCTATCCCCTGCGCCAGCGGGAGATCTTTCCCCCAGTTGATCGTATTGGTCTGCCTGCGCATATAAACTTTCCAGGCATCAGAGCCTGACTCACGCCCACCGCCTGTCTCTTTTTCCCCACCGAATGATCCTCCAATCTCAGCTCCTGAAGTGCCTATGTTCACATTGGCTATGCCACAATCTGATCCCACCCCTGACAGGAATTGTTCAGCTTCCCTTATATCGAGTGTAAAGATCGCTGATGAGAGACCCTGCGGCACATTATTGTTCAATTCAATAGCTTCATCAATGGTTTTATAAGGTATCATATAGAGGATGGGAGCAAAAGTTTCCTCCTGGACGATAGGATAATGATTATATGCTTCCACCAGTGCAGGTATGACATAATTACCTGATTCAAAACCTTCTCCTGAGAGTACTTCTCCGCCAAAGGCAATTGTTCCCCCCTGTTTTACCGCAGACTCCAGGGCATGGGTGAATGCTTCCACTGCATGTTTGTCTATCAGGGGCCCGACCAGTACACCGGGTTCCAGGGGATTGCCAATCCTTTTGACCGCACTTTCATATGCTTTTACCAGTGATTTTTTTACCTGTTCATAAACCCTTTCCTGAATAATCAGCCGGCGTGTGGTGGTGCATCTCTGCGCGGCTGTACCTATTGATCCAAAGACGATTGCAGGGATGGCCATACCAAGATCAGCTCTGTCGGAAATGATCACAGCATTATTGCCACCAAGCTCGAGGATGGTTTTGCCCATCCGCCGGGCTACTATCTCAGCAGCTCTTTTCCCCACAGCCGTCGAACCTGTAAGGGATAACAGAGGCATCCTCTGATCAGAAAGGAAGAGATCTCCCAGGACAGAAGATCTGCCTATCAGGAGGTTAAACACCCCCTCGGGTATATTATTCGATTTCAATACTTTGCTGATAATATTCTGGGTGGCAATGGCCGTCAGTGGTGTTTTTGAACTTGGTTTCCAGACTACCACATCACCGCACACTGCTGCGATCATTGTATTCCATGCCCAGACAGCTACCGGGAAATTAAAGGATGTTATCAGACCCAGGATCCCCAGCGGATGATACTGTTCAAACATCTTATGCCTCGGCCTTTCAGACTGCATGGTCAGACCGTACAGCTGCCGTGATAACCCGACGGCAAAATCACAGATATCAATCATCTCCTGTACCTCACCAAGACCTTCCTGGTATATCTTGCCCATCTCAAAGCTAACCAGTTTGCCCAGATCATTTTTATACTCCCTCAGCGCCTCACCTATCTGCCTTACCACCTCTCCCCGCCGTGGCGCAGGCACAGCCTTCCATGAACGGAAAGCTTCCTGTGCTTTTGTCAGAATAAGTTCGTATTCATTTGTTGTAATATTTTTAATACGTGCAATGCGCTGACCATCGACCGGCGAGACAGAATCGGTAATATCCCCCTGGCATCCGAGCCAGTGTGAACCCGTGCAGGCACCATTGTTCATTTCTGCTATCGAAAGCCTGTTGAGCATGCCCTGAATATTAAATCGCGAACGCATATCTTTATTCATATCCCTTTGATATTGTGTTATTCATTAATCAGATAAAATTAGCTGAATTAATTCTTTACAGCAGCATACCCTGAATGTTAGATAACAGCGTCCCTGATAATTTTTACATCAGTAGCAACCAATATCTGTGCAATGGTTATCTTTGCAGTGAGAAGAGAGGGCGTTCAAAGTTCAAGGTTCAAGGTTAAATTGTTACGTGTTAACGGGTTTACGGGTTGGCGGGTTGAAGAGTTCAAGGCTCCAGGTTTCTTATTCAAAGTTCCTGATTCTTCCTAACAACCTAACAACCTTCAGCCTAAAAGCCTTTTTTCCACTCTCTACTCACTTTCTTATTCTTCCGACTCACGATTCACGACTCACGGTTCCCTTCCTTGGCCCGGATGGCGGAACAGGTAGACGCGCTGGTCTCAAAAACCAGTGGCCATTTGGCCTTGCCGGTTCGATTCCGGCTCCGGGTACCAACTTGCAACTTTTATGCAGCCGGGTATGGAGATATCTGCTGTCAGAAGACATATCCATCATTAAAGCCAGTCATGTCCGACACGATCAAGAAAATAACAAGATCTCACGGGAATAACGGATTTAAATATTCAATTATCATCCCGACCTGGAACAATCTCCCTTACCTGCAGCTATGCCTCCGGAGCATTGACACCAATTCACATTTCAGGCACCAGGTTGTTGTCCTTGTCAATGAAGGCGCTGACGGCACTCTTGACTGGATCGCTTCCCGGCCTGAAATTGATTATATCCATGCTCCTGTTAATATCGGTATATGTTATGGCCTGAACTTATGCAGGAGCATGATAAGAACGGATTTCCTGGTTTATGTGAATGATGATATGTATCTGCTGCCCGGCTGGGATCTGGAACTGGACCATGAGATCAGCTCCATCGGGCACAGGAATTTCTTCCTGTCCTCCACAGCTATCGAACCGGCAGATACAGGCAATCCCTGTGTCGTTGTCAGAGACTATGGAAAGACAATAGAAGAGTTCAGGGAATCAAAGCTAATTGAAGAATACAGGACACTGGTAAAAGATGACTGGAGCGGGAGTACCTGGCCGCCTAACATCATCGATTCAGAACTCTGGGACATGGTAGGAGGATTAAGTACAGAATTTTCACCCGGCATGTATTCCGATCCTGATTTTTCCAAAAAACTCTGGGATGCAGGGGTACGTTATTTCAAGGGTGTCGGCACAAGCCTGGCATATCATTTTGTCTCAAGATCGACCCGCCGTCTCAGAGAAAGCAAAGGTAGCAGTATCTTCCTGCATAAATGGGGAATAACGGCAGGCACATTTAAAAAATACTACCTCAGGTCAGGACGGACTTTTTCCGGTCCCCTTCCTGAGCCTGAGATCAATATTATGATAAGATTAAAAAACAGGCTCAAACGATTATTTTTAAGTTTTCTTTCGTGAATACTTTCAGGAAACCAACCAGTTACTGACTAATACCTCAGGCACCACCATCCCGGTCAGATAAAAATTTCATCAGAACTATCTTTATCTCACCTTACATATTTAATAGAAGTCTCTTTAATTATATTTATCTTTCCTGTATCAAAACCACGTATCCGGCATGAAAAAAAACAATAACCGTTCCAGGAGGGCTTTTATACGAAATACCGCCATTGCCACCGGCACACTCATGATAATTCCGGGCAGTGTTCTTGGCCGCAAAGGATCCATACCACCCGGCGAAAGGATCAACCTCGCATTCATAGGTACCGGAAAGCTCATAAGGGAGCTCTATCCGCGTTTTGCAGCTTTGCCGGATGTTCAGATCGTTGCCGGTTGTGATGTTGACAGCCAGAAGCGGGAATGGTTCAAAAAACAGATTGAAAAGTTTTATTCTGAAAAGAATGGCAGTAGGGACTATAACGGGTGCAAAACATACAACCATTATGAGGAGCTTCTTCAGGACCCGTCAGTGGACGCTGTGGTTGTTGCCACTCCTGATCACTGGCATGCCCTTGCATCCATTGCAGCCATGAAAGCAGGCAAGGATGTTTATTGTGAAAAACCCCTGACGCATACAGTGAAAGAAGGCAGGGCCATGGTTGATACTGCCAGGGAGCACCAGCGTGTGGTACAGACTGGCAGCATGCAAAGATCCTGGAAAGATTTCAGGCATGCCTGTGAACTGGTAGTCAACGGATATCTGGGTGATATTAAAAAGGTCCTGGTGAATGTGGGAGATCCTCCTGTGCCCTGTGACCTTGAAGGTGACAAAACCCCTGATTATCTTGACTGGGACCGCTGGCTGGGACCGGCACCGATGCGCTCGTACAGCCCTGTCCTTGCACCCCCTATAACCGACACTGACTGGCCCAGATGGAGGGATTATATGGAGTACGGTGGCGGAGGAATTAGCGACTGGGGAGCTCATATGTTTGATATTGCCCAGTGGGGTCTTGGTATGGATGACAGCGGGCCTGTCAAACTCCTTCCACCGGATGATCCGACTGCTAAGCGTGGTCTTAAATTTGTCTATGCCAGCGGCGTGGAGATGTATCATGAAGATTTTGGACGGGGATGGGCAGTCCGGTTTATCGGAACAGAAGGTAGTCTTGATGTGAGCAGGGAATTTCTTGATTCAAAACCCGAAAATATTGCAGGAGCAGAGATCAAGCCAGGGGAAAAACATTTGTATTACAGCGAAAACCATTATGCTGACTGGATTAATGCCATAAAAAACAGAACCAGACCCGTTGCTGATGTGGCAACCGGACACAGGACAGCAACCGTCTGCAATATTGCCAATATAGCTTACCTGCTGAAACGACCTCTCAAATGGGATCCTGTTACTGAAAAATTCCACAAAGACGGGCCGGCAAACAGGCTCCTGACGAGAAAATACCGCAAACCATACTCTCTCTGAGCAGAACACCTTAAGAGTTCAATGTTCCCCGCCTGCGTGTCCGCAGGACGGGCAGGAAAGTTCAAAGTTCAAGGTTAATGCGTTAAAGCGTTGAAGCGTTGATGGGTAAAAGTGGATAAGAGGATAAGGGTACAAGCGGAAAATGGAATATCTGACTCCTGACTTCTGACTTCCGGCTTCTGACTTCCTTCTTCCTAACAGTCTAAAAACCTACAGGCTAATAGCCTTTTTTTCTGACTCACGACTCACGAAATAATATTATATTTGCGAACATTATTTTTTAATTAACCCAGATACGACTGACGGTCCATATCTGTTCTGAAACGATGGAGGCAAATACAGAGAAGCAGCACCAGTTTGATATACGTTATCTTCAGATGGCAAGGATCTGGGCCACCAACTCCTATTGTAAAAGACGCCAGGTAGGTGCTCTCATTGTCAAAGACCGGATGGTTATCTCTGATGGTTATAACGGTACTCCATCGGGTTTTGAAAATGAGTGTGAAGATGAGAACAACAACACCAAACCATACGTTTTGCATGCTGAGGCAAATGCTATAACCAAGGTTGCCAAATCGAACAACAGCAGTGAAGGCGCGACACTATATATCACTGCTTCTCCCTGTATGGAATGTGCCAAACTGATCATCCAGGCCGGGATCAAACGTGTGGTTTATTCTGACCAGTACAGGAACGTTGAAGGGATTGCGCTGCTTGAAAGAGCACAAATACAGGTGGATCAAATTGATTTATAGACTATGAGCAGCGGAGAAAAAAAAATAAACGTTATCCTTCCTTTGTTACTGGCCTTGTTCCTGGTTGGAGGAATGCTTATAGGTAACCAGCTCAGCAGGATCACGGCTACCCATAATTTCCAGGTCTATCCCAATACCAATAAGCTGGCTGCCATTATTGATTATATCGCTAAAGAATACGTTGATTCGATCTCCCGTGATGACCTGATAGAAAAAACCATTCCGCAGGTCCTTGAAAACCTTGATCCGCATTCGGTGTATATCCCTGCCAGCGAACTGCAGCAATATAATGAACCACTTGAGGGTAATTTCAGTGGTATAGGTGTGCAGTTTAACATGCAGGATGATACTGTCGTCATTATCAATACCATACAGAATGGTCCCTCTGAGAAAGTCGGGATAATTGCCGGTGACCGTATCGTGAGGGTGGATGATTCGCTGGTGGCAGGCGTTAATATGCCAAGTGAAGATATTGTTGCCATGCTTAAAGGTAAACGTGGCACCAAGGTCAAGGTAACAATCGAACGGCTTAATCTGAATGAACTTATTGATTTTATCATTACCCGCGACAACATACCTCTCTATAGCGTGGATGTGGCTTATATGATTACCGGTAGTATGGGTTTTATCAAGATCAGCCAGTTCTCGAGAACAACGTATGATGAGTTCATCGAAGCAGTCCATAAACTGAAAGAACAGGGAATGACCAGCCTGATTCTTGACCTGAGGAACAACGGCGGTGGATATATGGATGCCGCTACCAGGATTGCTGACCAGTTTCTGGAAAAGAATAAACTGATAGTCTATACTGAAGGAAGGGCACAACCGCGAAAGGATATTCTGGCTACATCAAAAGATGAACTCCTGGATACACGGGTTATTGTACTTCTCGATGAGTTATCTGCATCAGCAAGCGAGATACTTGCAGGAGCTATCCAGGATAATGACAGGGGACTTATTCTTGGCCGACGGTCTTTCGGAAAAGGATTTGTCCAGCAGCAAACCACTTTCCCCGATGGTTCGGCACTCAGGCTTACCGTTGCCCGTTACTATACACCCACAGGAAGGTGCATTCAGAAACCTTATTCAAAAGGAGTGGATGATTATTATCATGAGCTGCAGGCCCGTTTTGACCACGGAGAATTCGTCTATGCTGACAGCATCCATTTCGCCGACTCACTCAAATATTATACTCCGGCCGGAAAAGTAGTTTATGGCGGCGGAGGTATCATGCCGGATATCTTTGTCCCATGGGACACCATTGGCATGACATCTTATTATGAACAGGTACGAAGCAGGGGCCTGATATACCGTTATGCCTTCAGATATACCGACGACAACAGGACAAAACTGAATCGTTTCAATGATTACCGCGAAATCGTGTCTTATCTTGATAAACAGTCATTACTGAACGACTTTGTGACTTTTGCCGAGAAAAATGGTGTCAGGAAAAATACTGAGGAGATTATCCTTTCTGAACAGATCATCATGACACAACTGAAAGCATATATAGCAAGAAACCTTATCGATAATCCCGGATTCTACCCTATTATCCAATCGATAGATAAAACCCTCCTCAAAGGGATTGAGATCCTTCAGAAGCCCGTACCGCTGGCAGATGCTCACTGAAAAAAGCAACACACCGCACTGTGGTTGTACCGTGCTGATTGATGGTCCAACCGCCAATCAGCATAAAGAAAGATCCGCTGCTCGGGGGCTCAACCCCAAAGCAGTTAAGGTGCGTCATTACCTTGCTGCTTAAGGGCTAAACCCACAAGCAGTAATGATTCAACATCAGCATAGGGAAAGGTTTGCCGGGGGTGTGTCACAACCCCTCGCGGGTATTATCCTCATCGGATGCCTCAAAGTCATCCGATGAGTTTCTATGGTTTGATGTTTTTCTCATTCGGGAACCGGAGTCCGTTCCGGGGTTGTGACAAACCCCCAGAAGAGAGTTGCGCTGGTAAGAAGATTTCTGCAACCCATCGGATGGCTTTGGGGCCATCCGATGGGAACTGAGCACAGAGAGTGGAGTGGTGAGAATAACGAGCGTGAGTATACTTATAACCTGAGTAGTAAGCAAAAAAAAGAAGTTGCAGGGGCATGTGACATAGCCCCAGTAAAGTGGAGGAAGCATAATCAGACCACCGTCGGAGAAGGTGGATTAAACTTTTCCATCTTAACACTATCTAAAAGGCATAAAGTGTTTAACGATTAATCAAAATAAAAACCATGAAAAAAGCAAGTGTTTATTTTAAAGTTATGGCTGTGGCAGTCATACTGACAGGATTGGTGCAAATTGCAGCTGCACAACCATGGTATGGAAGGAACTTTAATAACAGGGGATTTGAAAAGCAGGAATTTTGCCCTCGTAACGATAATTGCCTGAGGTTAATCCCTGACCTGACGGACAAGCAGCAAAAACAGATTGACAGTCTGCGTGTGATTCACATGAAAGAAATTCAGCCTCTTAAAAGTGAGATCAACATCAATAAAGCTAAAATTGATGCTTTAATCCTGGAGGATAACCCTGATGTCAAAGAAATACTCCGGCTAATTGAGGAGAATGGCAAGCTGAAGACAGAGATCCAGAAAAAGAACGTATTACATAAACTGGAAATCAGGAAACAACTGACTGATGAACAGAAAGTGTTATTCGGACAGGGCACGGGGCCAATGCCTATGAGAATGCATGACAGAGACAGGATGAGAGGGAACTTTTAGATCACCGTCCTGAATCAGTTCGCACCGTTCCTAATATATCTTTTTCAGGAATTTAAGCAATCCGTGCAGGGATTTGTCTTTTTCTTCAATAAATCCCATATGACCGGAATGTTCGAGAATGAGGATATCTGTTTTCTTAGCCAGATTGAAGTGTGTTGCTGCCATCTCAAAAGGTATATAATTATCCTTCCTTCCGGCAATGATCATAACCGGGACAATGCTCTCTTTCAGAACATGCCTGCGGTCGGTGCGGATCTTCATGCCTTCCAGGGTGCAAATGATACCTTCATCGGGCGTTGAAGCAGCTATCTCTTTTGCGGACTGAACTTCCCGTGCAAATTTTTCAAGGTTTTCATCAGCAAATGCCCTGGGAATATTGACATTCACTATCTGCATCTTCTTTCCTGATCTCACGAGCTCAATCTCACGATCGCGGTTGGCTTTTTTTTCTTCTGTATCCGGCAGCCCGTGCGAATGGAACAGGACGAAACCCAGTGTTATTTCAGGATAGATCTCTGCAAAAGCAAGAGTTGCATATCCTCCCATCGAGTGGCCTATGATTACTGCCCGGTGAATATCCAGGTAATCCAGCACATGCTTGACTGCATCTGCCATCACCGTCATGGTATTCACCTTACAAAGGATACCGGATTCTCCATGACCTGGCAGGTCAACGGCAACAACCCGGTAATGATCTGCCAGATCATCCAGAAATCCTTCCCATATTTCAATTGATTCGAGGTAACCATGCAACAGTACGACTACATCCCCTTCTCCTGCATCCAGATAACGCAGGTCGGTATCACGGTATTCGATGAAGCTTATCATTTCGGTCTGAATATTAAAGCATAAATAATATGGAAGATACTAAATTCTAATCAAATGAGCGATCTGTTGGGCCTGTTTTATCATCATATTATCTTAAATAGCGTATCTTTGTCCCATACGCGTGAATGTTGGCATTCATTCTTAATAAGGTTCCTGTCTACAGCCTGTTCTTAGGCCTGCTTGCAGCTCTTCATCCTGAAATAAGAGCTGATGATACCATTTTTGTTGACAACAATTTTAAGGAAGTACATGCAGGAAATTATGCATGTATCAATAGAGATCCATCAGGTAATGAAACGCTGGAGAGCATCAAGTCAAAAAATTTCAGCCCTGGCGATCAGCAACAGATTTATATGGGATTCAGTAATTCGGTTTTCTGGGTAAGGCTGCACCTTAGGAACATTACTCCCGAATTCAAAAGGATCTATTACCTGCTTCCCAATCACTATCTTGACTCAGTTGACGTGTACATTCTTGACGGGCAGGACCAGCTTATTTCGCATTCTTCATCTGGTGCCAGGCAGACACCACCAGCCGGAAAAAGGGAAAACCTGCATGCCATTAATAACCTGGGATTTTCCCCGGGACAGTCCTATAGCATGTACCTCAGGATCAGGTCAGCAACACCCTTGCGCATACAACTGATATTCCGTTCTGCAAACATCTATATTAAAGATGAAAGAGAGACCCATGTCTTTTATGGATTCTACTATGGTATTCTTGGCCTGATGATAATTGGATTGTTTTATGTCCTGGTCTCTTTACGGGAACGGCTTTATCTGTACTTTCTTTTGGCAGTGGTGACGCTTTCCTTTAATTCCCTTGCAATGGATGACATATTACCGGCATGGTCCTTATCAGGACGACCGGAGCTCCTGCTGCATATCATGACTGCCTGTATTGCCCTGACAATGTTTTTCTACATCCTGTTTACGGAAAGCTTCTTTTCACCCGATATTAAACAGTTCAGCGGATTAAGGAAAATCTTTTCTTTTCTGAAAATATCTGCCCTGGTTGTCAGTATCTGGTATTTTGCAGGATTCTATTCAGCCAACAAGTATATTTTCATCACAGCATCCATATTCATGTTTTGCCTCCTGATTATTTCAGGATACCTGTGGATCAGGGGAATCAGGCACGTGCGTTTTTTCTTCTGGGCCACAGTCATCCCCATGATAGCATCGCTGATCCTCAGCCTGGTGACTGCAGGGGTTTTTCAATCTTACCTGATATCCAGGTATGCACTGAAAGTGAGTTACCTGGCACAGATCATTGTTTTTCTTGCAGCCGTCGGAGACAGGTATTATATCCTGCAGAAAGATTTTACCCGCATGCTTAAACTGAGGGTCAGGGAACGTACTTCTGAACTTGATAATGCACTGAAGCAACTGAAATCGGCCCAGCAACAACTTGTCCAGTCCGAAAAAATGGCATCGCTGGGTACTCTCACAGCAGGGGTTTCACACGAGATCAATAATCCCCTGAATTACATTTCAGGAGGTCTGTTCCTTCTTGATGAACATTCTGAAAAAAAAGGAGATCATGTTATCACAGAGGCTAATTATATGGATTCTGCCCTCTCCATGATACGGGAAGGATATGAAAAAGTACATCGTATAGTAACCTCTTTATTAAGCTTTTCAGGAAGGGGGGAATCCCGGATCAATATTGTTGATATCAATGAGATTATTGATAATACCCTTCTTATACTAAAACCAAGGATCACAGGTAATATTGAACTTATCCGCGAATACGGACTCGATAAACCGGCATCAGTTTACCAGGATAAAATGCACCAGATTTTCCTGAACATCCTTGATAATGCCATCTTTGCCCTTGACAGGTCAGGGATACAAAAGGGAACCAAGCAGATAAGGATCACCACCCGCAGAGAAGAACGTAAGAACGCTGAATTTGCTGTCATTGAGATATTCAACAACGGAGGTTCGATCCCTGAAGAACATCTTGACAGGATTTTTGATCCGTTTTTTACCACCAGGGAGCCCGGTGAAGGTGTCGGTCTCGGACTGTCAATCACCTATACACTCGTGAGTGAACACAAAGGAAATATTAAAGCCATTAATGTTGGTGAAGGAGTATCGTTTGTGATTGAACTTCCAACTTCCATATAAAAAATCTTTCACTAGTCTTTTTTGCCTATTGTTTGAAATAACTTCTACATTGCATTACAAACCGTGGACTCTATCTTTGCTATTCTCAATCATTTCGGATATAGCTCTTTCAACAAACTGATTCAGGGAAATCCCGAGTTCAACAGACTTTTTTGCAGCTTTTTTGTGTAATTCAGGATTGATCCTGATATTGAAAGTTCCTTTAAAGGATTTATATACCGGTTTCCCTATTTCTTCACATATATTCAAATAATCTTCCACCGCTTCCTTAAATGTCGATTTTAATTCTCTAACACTTGCACCTTCAAAGGTGATCATATCATCAACACCTTCCAGCTTCCCATAAAATATTTCATCATCGGAATCAAAGTGTAATGAACCGACAAAATCCTTATATTTAATTATATCTTTCATAATAAATTTTTCTTTTTAAATTCATCCATCAGTAAATTGATCTGATATGTTTTCAGAATTTCTCCTGGATGAGGTTTATGTAATCGTATAATGTGTTTTGTTTTCTCATTATAAAAAGCTCTTCTTGAACCAGAAGTTTTTCCTTTATTGAATTCTTTATACCCAAAATAATTTATAAGGCTTAATAATTCTCTATAGGTAAAATCTTTTGGTCGATTTTGGAATCTTTTTATGAGTTTTTCTTTTTGACTCATTCTTGCAACTAATATTCAGTTGCAAAATAATAAATATTATAATCCTATGCAAGTATTTAATAAAATGGTATTAAATCCCAGAGCAAGTTGCTGCCGGTATGGATATGGATTTTCGCTATTTCTCATGATCCGTGCATCAGAATGAATCACAGCAAGGCATTCAGCAGGAGAAGGTACGTGAGCTTTTTCCTGTTTTTAACGAATAATTCCTTGTCTGCCGGCAGGTACCGCATAGCATTGATTGAATTTAAATTTCACACAATCTGCTGAGAAACATTATTATAAGACCTTCAAGGGCATAAATTTGTAATGCAAATCTGTTTATATTTATTTCATTATGTGGCAGCCTGCCATCTGTAAAAAGTAAGCAAAGAAATAATGATATGAGCAATATCTTCTCCGCTTCAATCGGTAAGAAACTGGTAATGGCACTCGCCGGATTGTTCCTGGTGCTGTTCCTGCTTGTTCACCTTGGTATCAATCTTACCCTTATTTTATCTGATTCTTCAAGAACCTACAACATTGCCGCACATTTTATGTCCAAAAACATCCTTATCAAGGTGTTTGAGGTCATATTGTTTGGCGGCATCCTGCTCCATATCCTGTATGGGCTGATCGTCCAGTTACAGAACTGGCTGGCCAGGCCTTCAAGATACAGGGTGATGAATTTCTCACAGACCTCATTCTTCTCCAAATTCATGATTCATACAGCCGCTGTTATCCTGACATTCCTTGTCATCCACCTTACTGATTTCTATTTCAGAAGCAAGTTCGGGCATGTGGAAGAAGTGACTTATGATAGCCTCAGGTATTACCCTGACCTGGGAGCTTTGGTGACAGCCAAATTCAGGACTCCAGGTTATGTGATTCTTTATATAGCCTGTTTTCTTTTCCTGGGATTTCATCTGCTTCATGGATTTCAATCTGCTTTTCAGACCTGAGGCTCAATCATAAAACCTATACTCCGGTTATTAAAAAATTGGGGATTATCTATGTTTTTATTGTCGTTGCCGGCTTTACAGCGATCCCTCTTGTCATTTATTTTACGCATTAGCAAAACATATTCATCATGACCAAACTCCTGTCAAGAATACCTGAAGGTCCGCTGGCTGAAAAATGGTCGAAATATAAATCCACCCAGCGCCTGGTTAATCCTTCCAACAAAAGAAAACTGGACATCATTGTTGTCGGTACAGGTCTGGCCGGTGCATCTGCTGCAGCATCACTGGCAGAGCTTGGCTTCCGGGTAAAATGTTACTGTTACCAGGACAGTCCGCGGCGTGCACACAGTATTGCTGCCCAGGGGGGTATCAATGCTGCCAAAAACTACCAGAATGATGGTGACAGTGTGTACCGTTTGTTTTTTGATACCATCAAAGGAGGAGATTACCGGTCGAGGGAAGCCAATGTATATCGTCTGGCTGAGGTAAGCGGTAATATCATTGACCAGTGTGTGGCGCAGGGTGTACCCTTTGCCAGGGATTACGGGGGCATGCTGGATAACCGTTCCTTTGGCGGCGCTCTTGTTTCCCGCACTTTTTATGCAAGAGGACAGACTGGACAACAACTTCTGCTGGGTGCTTATGGAGCACTCAGCCGACAGGTAAAGGCAGGACAGGTCACCGTGTACCCCCGTACCGAGATGCTTGATCTTGTTATCATTGACGGCCGTGCACGTGGCATAGTCACCAGGAACCTTGTAACCGGAAAGATTGAAAGCCATGCGGCACACGCTGTTGTACTGGCAACAGGTGGCTATGGCAATACCTATTATCTGTCAACCATGGCAATGGGTGCCAATGTCAGTGCAGCGTGGCAGGCTTACAGGAAAGGTGCTTTTTTTGCCAATCCCTGCTTCACACAGATACATCCCACATGCATACCTGTCCATGGAGATTACCAGTCGAAACTGACACTTATGAGTGAGAGCCTGCGTAATGACGGGCGCATATGGGTTCCCGGGAACAAGGAAGATGCCGCAAAGATCAGGGCAGGCAAGCTGAATCCTCTTGATCTGAAAGAGGAAGACCGTGACTATTACCTGGAAAGAAGGTACCCGGCTTTCGGGAATCTCGTGCCAAGGGACGTGGCTTCGCGGGCCGCTAAAGAAAGATGTGACGCCGGACATGGTGTGTATACCGGTTTTGCTGTTTACCTTGATTTCAAGGAAGCCTTTGGCAGGCTCGGCAGGAGCTATATAGAAGAACAGTACGGTAACCTGTTCCAGATGTATGAGAAGATCACAGACCAGAATCCCTATGAAACACCCATGATGATCTATCCTGCTATGCATTATGCCATGGGCGGCCTCTGGGTTGATTATGAACTGATGACCACCATTCCAGGACTCTTTGCCATTGGTGAGTGTAACTTCTCTGACCATGGTGCCAACCGCCTGGGTGCTTCGGCCCTGATGCAGGGACTGGCAGACGGGTATTTTGTTCTCCCTTATACCATTCAGAATTACCTGGCAGACCAGATTAAAGTACCACGTTTCACAACAGATCTGCCTGAATTTAAAGAAGCGGAATCGATGGTGAATGAAAGGCTCAACAGGTTGGTGAATATCAGGGGAAAACGTTCAACAGATACCTTCCATAAACAATTGGGAAAGATCATGTGGGAAAATGTCGGTATGGGAAGGAACAGTACAGGCCTCGGACAGGCCATCAGACAGATCAGGGAGCTGCGCAGGGAATTCTGGGAAGATGTGAAGATTCCGGGATCACTGAACGAGCTGAATCCTGAACTGGAAAAAGCAAACCGTGTTGCAGACTTCCTTGAGACAGGCGAGTTAATTGCTATGGATGCACTTAACAGGGAGGAATCCTGCGGTGGTCATTTCCGTGAGGAATACCAGACTGATGAAGGGGAAGCATTGCGTAATGACAGGGATTTCACCCATGTGTCAGCCTGGGAATATACAGGTGAAGATAAAGAATCTGTGGTGCACAAGGAACCACTGGTCTTTGAGAACATTGAAGTGAAGCAGCGTGA
>Ga0172362_10001807_pt1 | contig 18423 bp, 6 predicted proteins | sample LakKivs1_kivu2a2_FD_114534 | JGI IMG/M metagenome (GOLD analysis project Ga0172362, IMG submission 114534) | Sediment microbial communities from Lake Kivu, Rwanda - Sediment s1_kivu2a2 | ecosystem: Environmental > Aquatic > Freshwater > Lake > Sediment | place: Rwanda: Western Province, Lake...
CCTAGAGCAGTATAACATTAATCTTAAGAGCCAGGGAGTTAATGTTCAGCAGCTTAATACTGAGGCACTGAATGCTACAGTAGTTGCTGGAACTCTTTTTAATAGAGCAGGACAAACCCCTGTTATCACAAGTGCTTACGACAGCTTTGAAGATCATTCTGCTACATCTAAGCATAGAACTGGAAGCGCAGTTGACTTTAGAACTAAGGATTTAACGCTAACCCAAGAGCAGAAAGTTAAACTTGCGGCTGACATACAAGCTGAGCTAAACAAAGGATCTTATCAATATTATGTACTCTATGAAGATCCAGGCGGAGATAGAGAACACATTCATATACAGTTTAATGGAGTAACTCAGGATCAGGTACAAAAGAATATACTAGAATAAACTTCTTTAAAGGAGGAAACTATGAAAGAAGAAAAGATTACACAAGAACAGATCGACAAGTGGAAGGAACAGTACAAGTTTGTTTATCGTGCTACCTTTGATGGCACAGACTATTACTTCAGGACTCTATCAAGAGACGACTACATAGCTATTTCAGCTAAGCAGGCTAATCTTGGACAGGCTCTAGACTATGAGTTGGAGACAGTTAAAGTATGTCTGCTTAATGACCTGGACGAAGCAACTATAAAAGCAAAGTCAGGCATAGTTACCATGCTGTCAGAAAAGATAATGTCTAGATCTGGCTTCTTACAAGTCGAAGAAGAAGAGCTATAATTGATAAGTTAGAACAAGGAGGAGGGGGTCGGTAAAGACCCCTTTTTCATTTTAAGGGGAAATATATGACTAAAAACACAACCTTCTATAGAATTAAGAATAAAGATAAAGAGATTATCTATAAAGACTTATCAGTTCTTGACTTATCATACCTTGAGAATATTAAGAGCGATGTAATGAGGAACGAGCTCGCAGCAAAGGCAAGCATTGTCTCCCCAACTAATTTAGAAGAGATTCCTTGGCCTATCCTACAACAGATAGGGCGTAATGTCATTGAGAACTCAGTTAAGTACATATCGGATAAGCAGCTTTTTGAGATTCTAGTTAAAGAATATAGAGATAGTCTAACTGAGGGTGGCAGCCCGCTTAGCATGATTAGATACATAATGCTCGCGTTCCCAGGTCAATCTGTTACAGAGCTTCTTAAGCTAACATGGAAAGATCTGGTAGAATTAGTTTGTTTGTCAGAAGAAGTACTTGGAAAGAAAATATTCAATGTAGGCGGCTCTGCTCCTACTCCTAAAAAAGGATCCCGCCTAGCCAACTTCAAGTACTTTGATGAAGATGGAAAAAGCCTTCAAGATAAGATGAGCGAACTAAATAGTATTCTTGGCGGAACTCCTAAAAAATGAAAACTTGTATTAAGTGCGGTATAGAAAAAGACTTATCTGAATTTTCAAAACGCTCTGGCGCTACAGATGGCACAAGAGGAGAATGTAAGCAATGTCATAATACTAGGCAAACTAAGTGGGCTAAGAGTCATGGCTATAAATATCAATCAGAATATTACAAACAATACTTTAGTAAGAAAATAAAAAGCAGAAGGAAAATATCTACACAAGAAGAGAGCATAAAAAAAGTTAAAGATTATAATTTAAATAATAAGAAAAAAAGACAAGAATATTATAGAAAGAAATTATATAATTTAACAGAATTAGAATACCTTAAGCTTTTAAATAAACAAAATAATAAGTGTGCTATTTGCTCACAGACATTTGTAAAAACTCCTCATATAGACCATAATCATATTACAGGAAAAATTAGGGGACTTCTATGTCATAAGTGTAATTTAATGTTAGGTTTATGTAATGATAATATTACACTTTTAAACAATGCTATAGGATATTTAGAATATGGCGATTTATAATCCAGACAATTCTGAAAATGGTTATTATTCACCATATCAAAACTCCCAGCAAGAAACAGGTCCTAGTCTTGGAAAAGTCCTTCTTGGCACAGCCAAGACTATGGCTGTATTTGGTATTTTAAATGTAGTTGGTAGGGCGGCAAGCAAAGGGCTCAGTACTAAGGCTACATCCATCATTACAAGATATAGCAAGACTGCAGCCACTATCCAAAAAGCTACTGGTGCCAAGACTCTAGGCGGACTATTTGCTGGAACTAGTGCTGGAAAAGAAGTTAGAAAGATCTTTTCTGGTTCAGCTAAATCGTTCACTTCCGCGTTAGCGTCTAAGGACGCATACGTTGCTAGGATAGCTAGGACCCAAGGTTCGACTGCAGCCAAGGTTGCTGGATTTAAATCCTCATTTAAAGACTTTCGTACATTTGCAGGTACCGTAGGCAGATCTTGGAAACAGAATGTTTGGGCAGGTGCTGGTGTAGCCTATGCAATTGATTCTTTCGCTGGAGTTACTAGAGACGATGGTATAACCCCTAAAGCTTGGTACGACGTTCCTGGTCATGTTGGAAACTTTGGTAAATGGCTTGCAATGGATTCTGTATATTCTATGGGGTTCAGAGGAGCTACCAAGTTTGCGCAGATGGCTGGAATAAGGGGAATGCGAAGCGTTAGTGAGGTCTTTAAGGGCCCTCTTGGACAAGCTTCTGCTAAATTTTTACAGCGAGTACTTGGCGATGGTATATCTGGTCTAAGACCAGGATCTAAGCAAGGTGGATTGTTATTTAATAAGAAGGTTCTTGAAGGAGCGTCTCAAGAGAACTCAAGAACTAATTATGGTCAGCATTTTATTTCCTCTGGTATTAGGAAGATGCTCGCCTTTGGACAGACTGTACCTGGCTCCGTTCGTGTACTAAATGAAACTTTCCAGGAAATGGGCGAGAACTTTAAGCATGCTATATCTCGTCATGATGCGACTGTTGGTGGTGTATTTAAGAGAACTGTCTCTGATCCAGTTGCGGGAGCATTAAGACAGATCAAGGATCAATGGAGAAGAAGTCAAATTCGTAAGACTGAGTTCTCTCCAGTAGAGCACGCTGGCTTAAACATTCTTCAGTTTGTCGACGATTATGCTCATAGACTTAATGGCATAGCAAATACTACTAGTCAAACTCGTGAAGCTACAGCTGGCTTTGTATCTCTAACCAGAAGCTTTCATAAGCTTGGAAAATCGATGGAGGGACGCAGGACCGTCGCTGACCATATCTTTCCAGAAATGGACAGAGCTAGGAACAGAGACGTAGTAGATCAGGACTGGGTAGCAAGGACTCAAGGAGTTTTTACTAAGCACTTTGGAGAGAAAAGATCCAAGTATTTCATGGATATGATTCTCAATATGCGTTCTGGGCTTCATATGTATAAGCCTAAGGGCGGTAAGATTCAAGGTGGCGGAGTTAATTTAGGAATATTTGACCCTGTATACTTTGCTCGTAAGAGCGTTGCAAGGGTTCTGAACAAGGATATTAAGATTCCATTTACTGGGGCTGATCTTAACCTTGGCGACATACTACAAACAAATCTAATTAAAGAATCTCCAAGCTTTGATTTCTGGCAAGGTAGACAAGACTTCGATATTGGCGGCAGAGCTAAAGGAGTTAACTTTGTTCTCGATAGAGGCCAAGTTAAGACTCTGGCTGATCTGGATAAAAATACTTGGTTTACCGTAGCAATGAAAGGTCAACTAGCACTCGTTGGTCAGGATGGAGTTAAGATAGTTCAGACCAGCGATAGGCTTGCTCTGTCCGCTCCAAGTAGTAGCTTCAAGAAGGCAGAGAGGTCAAGAGTAGAACTAGCTGCTGGAGTACCTGGAGAAAACGATACTCAACACTTTGCGAATACTGGTAATAAGCTTCTCGATTTATTTATTAATAGAACCCAACTTTCTTGGCCTGGAATGGTTAATAGATTGGGTCGTAAAGTAAAGACTGCTTTAGATGGTAAGAATTATTCTTTAATTAAAGAAGCTCCAGGCGCCTTTTCGGACATGCCGCTTGAATGGTATAGGCGAGGAGATATAATCCAGGCAATTAAAGAAGGAACTGGTCAAGACATCTCAACTCTAATGAGGAATAAAGGCTTCCATCAAATGCTTGCTAATGTTACTGGTGCGTCTCGCTTTGGAGATAGCTTTGACGTTCTATACAACTCGAGAGCCCTTAGAGATCGGCTTGCTGCTAGAGAGATGGAACTGGGAGACGAATTTGGACATTGGTTGAATAAAAGAGGAATTGCTGACGACGTAGCTCTAATTAAGGCTGATCCAACGTATGCTCGCCACCATGCTACAACTAAGCGCTTAGGTCATAGAATGGAGATGACTCCTTATGATAAGGTCAGAGTAGCTCTGGTAGAAGACGCCTTCATGGACGCGTTTAATCAAGGGGGCGACGGAGTTGAGCATCCAATTATTACAGCTATACCTAAGCTCCTTGAGACTGGAGCGATTAATCCTAAGCAAGCTAAGTCACTTACTTTGTTTGCTAAGCTTTCAGCATTTACTGAGACTAGTATGTTTGATAGGCGTAATGGAGCCAATCCTAGGCCTGAGATTGTAGCGGCTGGTAGAGAGATACTTCGTAAATCCCATAGACTCAACTGGAATATTCAGAGAGACGTAATAGATTATCTACAGACAGGCGAGTTTAGAGCAGCCAGTATGAGAGACGTAAAGCTTAATCTTACTACAGATAATCAATTTAGATTTAGGAATAACACAGCATATGCAAGTGTCGGCGCAGATGCTCTAGGCTTTGCAAAGGACTGGGGCACAGTAGTATTTGATAATGTTAACAACATGCTTCATGATACAGTGTTTCCTTTTAGAAAGGATCCTACCAGGACTCTTTCTTTAAGGGGTAATGCTGCATATTTGTTTGGCGGAGTGGCTAAGGTTGCAGCGGGAGTCTTTGCTCTTAAGGCATTAGATGCAGTAGTTGCAGCAAACCCAGTATTTGATGATACTGCTCTTGATGCGGGTATAGGAGGGTTCTTAGCTGATAACGTTGCTAGAGCCAGATTAGGACAGTCAAGAGTATTTGATGCACTAGGTTTTACTGGAATAGCTAAACATTTAAACGGGTTAATGCCAGGCTTCATGACCACTGCTCCTGGAGCTGTAATTGGATCAGTAGTTTCTAGAAGTCTTGGTGGTGGTCTTCTTAAAGGCTTTGCTTTTGGAGCGGTTGGAAATCGCTTATTGTCTCCTTATCTTCCTGACTTTACCAAGAGTTATGATCAGTTAGAAGACGAGTATAGTGGCCGCGTTGAAGTTCCAATTATGAAATCTCCTACTTGGCTGCTTGGCGCAACTCCATATGAGGGATCAAAGGTCCAAGGCTATCAGCCAAACTGGTATGTTAGAACAAAGAGTCGTTGGAAGGAAACAGATACACTCTACGGTTCTACTATGAGAAAGCTCTTGCATGAACCTCTTCCATTCTTAGGTATATCTATTGGAGACTTTGTTGACCCATATTATATGGAACGCAAGCACTACTTCTCAAGGCCGTATCCTGAAACAGGCGCATGGGGTAGCGAAGTTCCATTAGGTGTAGGTCCACTAATAGCTGGAACAATTGGTAGAATATTTAAACCAAAGAAGACTATGCATCAAGAGTTCTTGACAGGTCCAGCCGATCTTACTGAAACGAGCGCCTACCCCTTTGCTATCCAGCCTCCTACAGTTCAAGAATCAATGGGTATGATGGCTCACGATAGAGGGTTCAGAACTATGGGTGGGCGTTCATCTTTGATGGGATCATATGTTTATGGTACAGATTCAAAGATGTGGGCGCATGCAGCTGGTGAAGACTTCTTAAATGATATTAGTAATTTTGCTGGTATGCCTGGTTTCTTAGGCCGTACAGTTGCTGGCAAACTAGTTAATAGACCACTTGTTATGCCAACGTTAGAAACTGCTGGTAGAATAGCATCCATGTCTCGTTCATATTATGATATGAACCTTGGAGGTATGGGAGTCTTTACAGAGCCAGTTCGTAGGATTATTGATAAACCAGACTATAGAAAGTATGGAATTAATCCTATTCCAAACTTAATGCCTAACTGGTTGCCACAAGAATTTTTAACTGGAGACCCATATGCTAAGATAATTAGGGGAGAACTTCGTCTTCCAGGTAAGGCATATCAAGTAACACATAGATTAAAGAAAACAATGCCAGCTAGATCATCTATGTTTGGCGCCCCAGAAGAACACATGGTTCAATACTTTACTGGTCTTCTTCCTCCAATGCTTAAAGAAGAGTACGACATCTTAGCTACTGGTACCACTATCCACGAAAGAATTCAAGATAGCCTAGCAGCAGAAGGACTTCTTATTCAGGCAGAGGCTGTTGTGTATGATGTTAAAAATGATATCTCTGGTCACGTTGACGCCATTGTTCGAGATGGACAGGGTGGTAAGGGCAGGCGTGCCCTTGAAATTAAAAGTATAGGTCAGCAATCATTTGAGAAACTAGATGGTCCTAAAGACCAGCACATTGGCCAGTTAAACTTTTACTTAAAGATGTTACACCTTCAAAAGGGAACAATCATGTACGTCAGCAGAGATAATCCAGCTAATGTCAAACTGTTTAACGTTAACTATAGTAAAAGTAGATTTGACAAAGACTTAAGAAAACTCCAGAAGGCTAGGCAGGTAACCGCTGACCTAATGAAGGAGGGAGTAGACGACAAGTTTGGTTACTCTTATTCATGGCTTGATAGACTTAATATTCTAGCCGACGTGGCTCCATCATCTAAGGAATATAAAGAAGCAAAGTACTTTGTAGAACAGCAGATGAAGTTTGGTCAGTTAACAGACGATGAAGTAACTCAATATGATAAAGCTCTTAGGCATAGGCAAGCTAGAATTAGGAAGTATGAGCTCTATCCAAATAGGTTTAAAGGTAAGATACTTAGTCCAGATACTCAGAGACAGATTCAATCTATTAACGAAGACATCAAGGCTGGCAGCGAATATACCTTACCTGAAAGGATAGTTGGCGCAGCATGGGAAACCTTTACCAATTCTAATACGTTCTTAACTAACAAGCTATTTGCCTTTAAGGATCCATTAGAGCACTATAAGATGCTTCAGCTGTATGGCAAAGAATATAAGCCATGGGATGAAGTATATGGGTCATTTGTAGAACCTACAATGAGAGGAATGGCTGCTCAGACAAATCCAATTGGCGGAGCGTATAAGTTTGGTATGCCTGCGTATATGTTCCTTGGTAATATTGGTGCAGTAGCTGGGGGCTTAATTGGTGCAGGGTATGGAACAGTTCATGGATTATTCAGGAGCACTACTGATACAGCATATATTCCAGAGCAAATTAAAGAGAGACGAGATATTGAAGGTTACTTTGATGCTGCTAAGTTTGAGCGTAATAGAAGGGCAAGGGATTTATCTACAGGTCTAGTAGCGGGAGAATATCAAAATGCAATGAGTGCGACTCTTACAGCGTTTAATCAAAGTGGCCAGGACGTAGCGAATCTGTTTAGAGCTACGCCATATATGGAAAAGCCATATATTGAGGCATGGTTAAACATTAAGAATAAGAAGGAAAGACAAGAAGTCCTAAAGTATATTCCACCAGAACTCAAGAAAGCTTTACAACATCAATGGAATACAATGGACAGCAAAGATGAAACTCAGGAATATGATAGAGAAAGTAGCAAGTTCGAAGCTGGCGGAGGACTTAAATACAAGTTTGATAGAAGCATCTTAGACCCATCTGTTAACTTAGAAGACATTAAACTTAAGACAGTCGAAGAAGCTGGCTTCGCCGCCCACGACTTTGGTCTAGGATGGAACCAACAAATGTATAGAATGCAGAGCAGCTATAACGATATACGCGCGGCCGAGATTGCTCCTGCAGCGGAGTATTCTCCGCCTGATATAAATGCTGGGCAGGTAAGACAAGCAATCATGGAAGCATTATATAGAAGAAACTATAAAGGCTCGGCTTCGGTGTATATTAATGAAGGAGCAAGAGACATTAACTTTGTAAATATTACAATCAGAAGAGATAGGTCTCTAACCGTTATTAATGCTCTAAGAAATGAGACAGAATACTATGGCTAATTATAATCCATTTGATAGGAAAGACGACCAGACTAAAGAAGATAGAAACTGGTTTATGAAGACTGCTATTAAGGTAGCTGCTGGAACTGGAACTGCCTTTGGTATTTATGGCCTTTGGAAGATGAGAGGTCCTGCCAAGAAGATTCTTGAGGCAGCTATTGAGAAAGATATGAAGAGAAAGATTGCTACAGAGCAGTCTATCAATATGGAGAAAACTGTCTCAGACATTGCTGAGAACTGGAGCAAAGATCAGAAAGATCTTCGTAACGAAACTTGGGGTGAAGGTAAAAATCCTTTCCTAGCTGATCCTAGTGAGTCTTGGGGTAAGGTTGAGACTCCATCATATACAAGAACGAACATTACCAATCTTGAAACAGAAATCATTGAGGACCTAGAACTAGAAGCATCATATAGAACTCCTGGCGCCGAGATTAAGAAACTAAAGCCTGGTGAGCATGTTTCTGGAAGTGACTGGATTGCCCTCAACAGAAAGAAAACTAGGATACTTAAAAAGTCAGTAGCCTTAGCAGGTAGTGAGGCTACCCAGTTTGCTAGGCTTAGACAGGAAGCGATTGCTGAGTATCTTGAGACCTATATGACTACAGGGGTTGAAAGAGAGGTAGCTGAGCGTCTAGAAGAAATGACTCAGCTATCTGATTTCTTTTCAAGCACAGAATATGTTGACACTGACAAGATAACGGATGGGTTTGGTAAGAAGGCTGTAGACAGAATAACAACTATACATGATGCTTATATGGAAGATAAGCAGTATGCGGATATTTATCAGAGGAAGATTAAGAGGCTTCATAAAAGATTTAGGCTATATAGCCATGGCACAAGAAGAGCTAAGCTTGATGATGCAGAAAGAGTACAGCTTGGTGGAGGAGGATATAGACAGCTGCTTTATGGAAATATAATTGGTGGAGCTATGAATCCAGATGACTTTGCTCGGCCAATGACGGAAGAAACCCTGTTTGATGAACTGAACAATGTTGCTTGGAAAGGAACCCTAACCTCCAAGGGAACTGCTCCGCTTGGCAGATTCTCAAAGCTTCAAGATGTAGAGTATACTGGAAAAATATTTAACCTGGAAAAGGCATTAAGAAATGCAGAGTCTGAAGGTAATCTTGCATCTCATTCTATTTCCTTAGTTGATTATGGATCAGCTACTCGTCCAGATAAACGCCTTGTAATAAGTCTTGTTCCAAAAAGTACTGACCCCAACATTACCAGAAGAAGTTACCAGATTGAAGTACCTATTGGAATAGATGGAAGACTTCCTGGTGGTACGCCTGGATTACAGCAATATTCTGAACGTTGGCATATAGTTGGTAATGTCTATGGATATTCAGATGATATGCTTAAGGTTATTAATACTACCGAGATGAACTTAATGGACGTAGAGAAAGCTATTAACGGATCTCTATTTACAGGCTGGGATTCATTTAAAGACAAGCCTGATAAGTTTGTGCGTCAGGTTAATAGAATGGTTAGACAGAATATACAACAGAACTCAGCTGCTAACGGAAGTATATATGATTTATACAATGCCATGAGCGTTGATATTCCTGGTCTGCGCGACCTAACAGAATCTCGTCGACCAAAATACGCTTCAGCTAGGAGAACAGCCGAAAGCTTTGTAGCTTCGTCTAGAGCTCTTAAAAAGATTATTCAAGCAAGACATACTGGCAAAGGAGCTGTAGTAATTAACCTTGACTTAGAAACACTTGATAATACTGCTGCTTCTCCAGGCGCCGCGATTTTATCCATGAATTCGCAGGTAACAAAGTATGGTATCTTGGTTCAAGATATGCAGACTGGCTTGGTTAAAGAAACCTTCGAAGAATCTAACTGGTCAGGCTATCATCACTTAATGACTAAGGATCGTAAGCAAACTGGTTCAGGATTTAATACTAGAGTTAGGAAATGGTTAAGAGACAGCGTACTTCCTGCAGGTACTCCTGCTGGTTATGAGGTTGAAGCCTACGAAGCACTTTTAAGGGAAGAAGGCGCTAAGGATATAAAGGATAGGAAGCAAGTAATTAAAGAGATTACAGATAGAGTAAGAGCCCTCAAAGCCCAATACGAAAAAGAGGGTAAAGAAGTATACATAGCAACTAAAAACGGATCCATGTTTGACCTTCGTGCTATTAATATGGACGATGATTTATTTGCTAAGCAATTTGAAGGAAAGTTTATTGACGTTCAAGCTCTTGAAGCTTTTAGGAATAATGCCTTGGGGGAGAATAATGCTCTTAATATTGAACGCGTTATACAAAGACTAACAGGAAAAATTGGAGATCCTGGGGTCGACTATAGTATCAAATCAAAACAAGGTATTCATAATTTAATGCATCTTCTTAAGAAAAGAGGAATGTCTATTAAAGGAAGAGAAACAGGACTTCTAAACTGGACAGATCCATTCTGGGAATTTAGAGGTAAAGCTGGAGTAATGACTGCACACGCCGCGCCACGAGTTGATGCTGCCTTTGTTGCTGCAGTACTTATGAAGGACGTAGCTGACTATACTGCGTCTAGTAATTTTTTAGATTCAGCCGATTACATAGCTAAGTTATTAAAGATGACCTCAGGCCCTTGGCGTCCAGAAGATCTTACTGAACTATTCAGGCTTATTAACGATAAGACAATAGAAGGCTTTGGAGTTGCAAGCTTTAGAAGCGCTTCTCAGGGAATGGTATCAAACTTTATAGCAAACTTTATAGAACCATCTGAGATGGCAGCCTTTGCTGATCCCTTAAATACAGGAATCAGACGTCGTCATGCTATGCCTTTTAACCTACGACTAAAGAAGACATTTATAGATAAGTTTGGCGGTCCATCTGCTGCAGGTAGCCTATATAAGAAACACATGGGAGAATTCTTAACTACAACTTCTGTTGAAGATGCTAATAATGCTGTCCTTAACTACGTAAGAAGAGTGGAAGATACTCAGAACTATTTCGCTAACTCAGTATTGGCTAACACGTTGTATACACTAGACATGGAAAAGGAGCCTACAGTAGCTATATCTGAGGGCCTTGCTAAGAAGTATGAGCAAGTAAAAATTGTTAATCTTCAAACAGATGCGTTGGCAGGTGATCCAGTAGTTAACGCAAAGATACATAAATTTGGAAAACAGGTAAAACAGAAAGCCAAAGAAATAGCTGCAGAGTTAGGAAAGAGTGCCGAAGATCCGATGGTTGTACAGAAGGCAGAAATAGCAGTTGCATCGGATCCATTGGAAAACTGGGGAATTGATCTATCAAGTGAAATTCTTTCATCAGGTAAGTATGGTGGAGAAGTCAAGGTAAGAAAGAAGAATTTGTATGGAAAGATAACTTCTGTACTTATGGAACCAAATAGAACTGCTGTTGGCAAGACATCTCCTTCAAGGCTTCTAATTAAAATTGAGGAAACTGTTTCAGATTGGAGCATATTCTTTGGGTCTCAGGTTGAACTTCCTGGAACCCACGGCTTGATAGGCGGAATCAATACTGTGTCAGAAGCAGTAGCCAGTAGAATGCTTGGTATAGGTTCCGAGTTTATCATGGCTAACTCTCCAGACTTTCTAAAGAAAGGACATGTAGGAGCTGCTAAAGATGTCCTGATTAGCGGTCTTATGAAGAAGCTTTATAATGACTACGAAGCTACCGCCGATCCAACAACTAAGAGGCGTATTAAGAGACTTATAAGTAAGATATCTAATGAGCTTGATGCTACACCTGATATTGAGAATAACAGAGTTATATTCAATAAGAAGGACATAGCCTACTCTCGAGACCTAAGAACTAGAGTTCTTGGAAGTACGGATCTTAGGCTTAAGCAGATAGTTTCTTGGTATAAGCAAGCAGGATTAGTTTGGAATAAGGAAGAAATAGCTGACCTTCATAAGTCTGGATTTAATTTCGCAGCACAATTTAAACCTTATCTTGACCACTTCAAAAAGATTACTAGGTTAAGTGATGAACAATTACGAGCTACATATGAGGGATGGGATGGTTTAACAAAGGAAGGTCTCCGTGCTGCTAGGGAAGATTTGCTTGCGTTTGAGCAAATGATGCACGACAACGTTCATAATACCGAAGGTTCTGCTAAGATATTCAGAGTGGTTCCTCAGATTGACCAAGGATTTACCCTTGGAATTCTAGGCTATGGACCTATGGCTCTTTATAGACAAGATACTACAGGCCTTACTAATAAAGATGTTATAATGAGACAAGACTATTTCTTTGGTCTAAGGCATACTTACCATGGCCAAGATAAAACTACTATGGACTTTGTTGCTAGGCACACCTTTGCGTCTAGATATGATACATACAAGTCAGTAAGAAGAACCTATACACGATTTATTGACCAGCTATTTGCGGCTAAGCTCACCAAGGCGCCCCTAGATATTAATCAGATTAGCTATATAGTGGATGTTAAACAACGCATTGCATTGAAATCTCAAGAGGCTAAGGTGGCGGGACGAACTACATGGAGCAACATGAGCGGGGGAGAGCTTGCTGCTGCCCTAGCTGATAGAAACGCATTGGAGGAAAAGGCAGATGAGCTGACTGGAGCAGCTAAGGAGAGGCTTCTAAAAGAGAAGGATGAGATTGCCGACGCTCTAGGTGCTAAGGAAGGTGGCGCAAGGATACTAGAAAATGCTAGGGGCAGGAAGCGTTTTTATACAACCAAAGATGTAGAGAAGCTAGGTAGGATGGCTGAGGAAAATAATGGAGTGCTAGCTTTTCGTCTTCCTATTTCAAATAATGCTCTAGAGGTTGACCTCGATGAAACTATTCGAAGATTCCAAGGACAGCTTCCTGGCAAACCTAAATGGAGTCAAAGACAGATTAATGATGCTGGTACTGAATTAAAATACATATTGAAGCAGCGCCTAGCTAATGCTACCAAAGACTCTCCTTTAAGATTCAACGAAAAAGGAAATCTAGAGATTGGTGCGTTAGTAATGGACTGGGATCCTATGGCAGTAAATCAGTTTACGAGAAACAGATCTCTAGGCTCATGGCAAGCAGACGCTCCTACCGAGACTAAAATGAGACTTCTTAGAGCGCTGCATGAGTGGCAAACTACAGTACAGAAGTCTAAGAACAGACAAGACACAGATGTCATAGCTGCTCAGGATCACTTTGTTAGAGCATGGACAGAATATATGATAACGGGAACTGACGCCAATAAAGACAGTAAGTTCTGGAAGTCTGGCCAATTTGCTCCTCCTTCTGTTAAATCTTATGCGGCGGATTTGACTCAGATGCAGAAGGCAGTTATACAGTTAGAAGAATCTAGACCAGGCGCTTTTAAGAAATATAGTAGACAATTCCAATTGCTTAAAGATGCAAGGTTAGATACTGTAGTTATATCTGAAAGCGGCTTTCGAAAGTTTCAATTTGTTAATCAAGAGGGAGAAAAAATTAATGCTGCAAGGTATATAGAAGAGCACTATAAAGCTCAGAACTCAACTATGGGTAAAGAAATTGCTGAAGGCAGAAGGTATCTCCCAGGTGGACTTGTAGAAAGATTCCCAATTCCTCAGGCTGGAAACTATGGAATGAATAGTGTTAACTATCTTGTGATGCCAAATAATGCGCTTAAAATGATAGGAGCAGATCCTAATGCTATCTATGCTAACCCAGTACATTGGGGAACACAGGGTGGTGACTTTGACGGTGACATAATGTTTCTACACCTTAAAGAAATCGGTATGCATAACCTTACCTATAAAGACTTGAGAGAAGCAAACGATAGAAATTTTCAGAATATGCTTGAGAATAAAGACATGCAATCTAAGCTTGTTACTAATCAAATTACGCTAGACTCTAAAGGTAATGTAACTAGACCAGTAAAAATAGGAGACGTTAATACAATTCTTTATAGGAAAGGTGAAATGGCTCTAGTTCAGAACTATGACACTAAGGGTAGTGTGAACAGGATGTGGGTTAAGAGCGATATGCTTGATCTTACTGATAGAGTAACTCATGTAACTAATCTAATTGGAAATCTAGCTGGGACTAGTTCTAAGTTTGCTACTCAAGCAAGGGTAGCTCAATATGCTGAGGCTCAGGTTAATACCCTTATATCCAAAGAACTTATTCCTATAACAACTAACCTCTTAAAGAAGAGGGTAAAACAAATATTAGGAGATGCTAACTTAAGGAAGGATCCACTAAGACTACAGAGCTTTACTGGAAATGTTCTTCATGGTCTTGCTGGTATGGGTCAGGCAGTTATCGACCTAGCAAAGCATACTGAAGAAGGAGCAAAGCTAGCTAAAATTACAAGCTTCTTAAGTACTGGAAGAGCCACTACTGAGAGTAAAGAGCTATGGATGGAGCTAGAACAGAAGGCGTTTGGCTCGCTCTATGATGAGAAAGTAGCTGCAGCAAACCATGATATTCTGGCTGGCAGATTAGAAGCTATTGAAATTCTAGGAGAGCAGAGTAAGAATTTTAAGATGCAGAATAAAATCGAAGATATGATGTATATGGGAAAGCAGGGAACGACACTATTCCATGCTATGCAATCTTGGGCTGACACTTACTTTGATGATCTTATAGCTCCTACAAGACAGAAGTCTGTTATGGAACAGCTTAACGACAGCTTCTCTAGAAAACTTGGAACGCAGATTGATCTAGGTCCAATCATGAGAAAGACTGGAAAGTATGGAGCCATTGGAGCGTCTATCTTCTTAGGCCTAAGTTTATTCACTCCATTTGGTAATAGTAAGTCGTTGAATCCTCTAGACATGTTTGTAGATATTGGAAATATCGATGGTCAAGCTTCATCCATCTCAAGTCCATTAGAACTCTCTAGGAAACAACCGTTAGATATGGTTAATGCTTCTTTCTCTCGAGAGGCGTTTATAAGATTAAACAAAGATAATACCAATAAAAAGAAGGCATCTATAATCAATGCTTTAATGACTGGCACTATTCTAGCAAGAGTAGACGCTCCATATGAGTTTGTAACTACTAATAAGGGTACCTATTCGAACTATACTAAAAGCATCAATATGATTGGAACTAAAGAGCTTAAAAGGAGATACGAATAATGAGCACCGTTGAGGCTAATATTACTATAGATGTTCCTGATGGTGTAGATCCTCAAGACGTAATTAAGCTTATACAGCACAGCATTTCTCAGATCAATGGCAAAGATACCCACATTAACATTGTTGAGGTGGACAATCCTCTATCGTTAAGTCCAATTATGATGAAGAAAATTAAGGAATAACATGGCAGACGCGAAAATTAAGTTTCTAAACTCGGAGAATTTACCAGCCTTTGGTGAAGTTTTACATAGGTCTTTCCTCAAGGACTTCAATGAGCTATACGATGTATCTAAAGACTACCAGTTGCCAGATACTTGGAATAAGGTAAAAGCGGCTATTGACGCTATCTATCAGAAAGCTGGTTTGCTTCCTTATGATCAACTGAGTGAAGGATTCTCTAATAATATTAGGATTGGAGATATCATTGTCCTAGATAATGGTCGTATATATTCTGTTACTGGAATTAGCAACGACAATATAAGAACTTTTCCAAGACCAATTACTGAGGATCGTAATTCACTTAAACCATCAGTAGTTGGCGGGAGGCAGGGCAGGATTAAGAGACCAAATCTTAGTAGCATTAATAGTGAAGCCTATGAAAAGATAGTTACAGAAATAATACCAGAAGAGATTCTAAGTAAAGGTCAACCTAAAAATTCAGCAAGCTTCAAAGCAGTAACACTGCCCGACGACAGTACTCATATTCAGATTGGTGATCTGATTATGGGAATTGATCCAATTCAGATGTCTTTTACTACTCAGAACGGATATCAATACTATCCAACTCTTAGAACTAATGGAAATCCTAAGCTTCCAACGATGCAGCAGATTAAGAACATTAACATAGTATTGATGTTCCCAAACGTAGATGCTATTAATTATCAGCTTATTCCTTTGTATGCAATGTTTAGAAGAACTCCATTTGTTAATATTAAGAATAGGGATCTGCTCAGGTTCTTCCACGACGTAGCTACTCCTAATGGATACATTCCAGTTGCTCTGGAGAGTATTCAAGTACAGTCTGTTGAAGGGTTCCCGAATTCATTACAGGCTAGTATTACTGTTCTTCCATTTGAGCCTGGGCCAGCATCTAACAGAGTTCTTAAAGCTCTAAGGACGTTCGATGATGTATTTATACAGCAGGAAAGCCAAGGAAGAGACATAATACTTCAAAAGATGATTGATGCTGCTGATCTAAAAATGCAGGATAAGTCCTCTCTTCCAACTACATTTGATTCCTTAACTAACGTTGTAAGTGAAGGAACAGAGAACTTCAGAGAAAGCTTTCCGTTTAGAGCATTCTATCAGTCACTGATTGCTGAGAGAAAGAGTGTACTTAATGAGGATGGATCTGAAGCTAGGCTATATAATGCTGACGATTCTGCTAATCTTCTAGCTAAGGATATCTCGTTTCTAGCTCCTAGAGAGAGAAAAAATTTTCTTCACCACTACGATATTAGCGCTAATAGAGGAGCTATAGGTCTTAAGTATACATACGTAACATTGTTCGAAGATGGAAGAGAAATAACAAACCTAGCAGACATTGGAAAGTATGTATCCGACGAAAGAATTGATGATAGAGACGCGCGCCTAGATCAGTTTCAAAAGTTATTTGACGCTGTAGGAAGCTGGGAAGGCCTAGCTAACGTAACGTTCTCTTCTTTTCATAACATGTCAGACGCTTTTAGGCCTCTTGAATATGAATACAGCAAGATAGACAATCTGGTAAATCCGCTCCTTGCCTATCGAGGTATTGATCCTAAGATGGTTGTAAAGGGAACTCCGAGTGTTGGACCTGGCTACCTTGCCAACCTTGGCAAGCTTATATCTGTAGTCCTTAGAAGCGTAGCGCAGGCTACTGGTGTGTCTAGTTTGACTGGAGCCGTACAAGCTCTTAGTGAAAATTCAGAGCAGATTGGTGGAGCAGACTATAACAAGACTGCTTCAGACCAGTTGGCTCTTCTTGGAAAAGGTGGACTTCTATATAATGAAGCAAATACTGGCGAACTTAGTCAGTTTGGAATTCATACTTTAGAGGGAGCTTTCCAGGCTCTTTGGGCTTGGATTAATGAAGATATTACTGGAGCGCGTAAGAAAAACTTTGTACTGGCAGTGCAAGATGTTATAGCGGGACTAAAAGGCAACCTATCAAATAATATTATCGTTGTTAATGCATCTGAATCTACAGATGGCACAGAGTACGCGGTAAGACGCCTACCAATTATGCCAGTCGAGATCTTGATCGACAACGAGAACGATGTAGTAACATCATGGTCTCTAGTCTTTTCTAATAAATTTGTGCCAATAAATTTGCTAGCGTATAAGTATCCATTCTATCAGCATGTTGGTTCAGATGATCCTACTCTGTCTCTATCTATTACGTCTGTTCCTAATGACCGAAGATACGATCTTAAGGAAGAGCTAGCTAAGATGTCGGACAGATTATATGACTCAGTTAAGATTGTTAATTACACATCTCCAAACTTGTACACGTGGCTTGATCCTAGAGTTGAACTTACATATCAGGCTGGCCACATATTTCATTGCTTTGGTATTGAGAAAATTGTAGTAAACTCCTCTAACTCTACTAATATTCAAGGTCAGCCAGATGCGTGGAATACAGTCATAAATCTTACTCAGGCCAACTTTAGCTTAGAACAATACCATAGCATTAGTAGAGTAGCAAATCTAACAGGCGTTGATGCTATATTTGCTCAGCTTATTCCGCGAATACGAATAAAAGAGGATGGATCTTTTAGTGTCTTAGCTCTCAAGCATCCTGATCATATATTTACTTTAGACGAGCTGGTGTATATATCTTATCTTTTTTCTAAGCCAGGTCAGAAATATCTGGAACACGTTCATCAAATGGCTAGGACATATGGAAAATTAGAAGGAAACGCTAACATTACTGGACAGGATCTCCTCAATCTAATTGCTCCTAAGTTTAAGCTTTATTCAGAAATGGATCCACAGCAGGAAGATGGGGCAGCCACACAGCGCCTCAACGTAATAGCTGGAGAGAACAAGAAGTTTAAAGACCTCCTAACCGCTATACTTAAAGAGTATGATTGGCTGCTAGAGAGCCAAACTAATGCATTTATAAATGTCGTTAATGAGAATAAGTCTATCTTTGAGCAGGTATGGCAAGGAGTAAAGGATTCCGCAGTTGGAATAGCAGGAGCATCTCTAGGAGCAGTTGATGCTGCTGCACTATTCTTACTAACTGCAATTCCTGGAATAAATATAATAGCTGGAGTAACCTTAGCTGGAATCGCCATTGGAGCTTTAATTTATACTGGGATAAATGTTGCTGCAGAAATTGGCAGAAATACTGTTAAAGAAAAATTCTCAGGCCTCATAGC